>OLRR01001004.1_pt1 | contig 19414 bp, 16 predicted proteins | sample 1671941 | NCBI WGS metagenome assembly OLRR01 (sample SAMEA3136628, study PRJEB25190) | human gut metagenome
GCACTTCTGATTCACAAATTCCCGGAAAAACGAAAAAAAGTACCGCAGTAATGCGGGCTTTATACGAAAAAAACACCGAACGATTCGACGTTCGGTGTTTTTGACTATTTCGGGGAAAGATCAACGCTTCTTCTGAGCATACTCATGGGCGGGACGGCCTTTGGCAGCTGGATGGTGAATTTCATCTGGGGGGTTCGCGGTTCTTCTACCGGGTTGCCTTCCAGATCGGCCATGATCGGGGCGGTGATGGGGAAGGGGCGCACGTCGGGGCCGACAACTTCCAGCGCGTCTCCCGCCCGGAATTTGTTGTTCAGGCGGCACACCGCCAGCCCGTTTGCGTCGCAGGATTCTACCTTCGCCACGATCTGCCACTCCCGGATGTACCGGGAGGAAGCTACGTACTGCCCCGGCTCGCCGTAATAGAAGCCGGTGGAGTAGATGCGGTGGGAGATGTGATCCACCTCGTCCCGCCAGATGGGGTCCAGCTCTCTGCCATCGGCGGCATCATCGATGCAGTGGCGATAGGCTCCCGTGACGATGCCGGCATAGTAGGCGGATTTTGCCCGGCCCTCAATTTTGATGCAGTCCACGCCTGCGTCCATCAGGTCGCTTAAGTGGTCGATCATGCACATATCCCGGGAATTTAAGATGTAAGTACCCTTTTCGTCCTCGAAAACCGGGAAATACTCCCCGGGGCGCTTTTCCTCCATCAGAGCGTACTGATACCGGCAGGGCTGGGCGCAGGCGCCGCGATTGCTGTCGCGTCCCGTCATGTAGTTGCTCAGCAGGCACCGGCCGGAGTAGCTGACGCACATGGCACCATGGCCAAAGGTCTCGATTTCCAGCGCGGGGTCTACCTTCTGACGAATGGCGCGGATTTCTTCCAGACTGCATTCCCGTGCCAGCACCACCCGCTTCGCGCCCAGATCAAACCACGCCTGAGCGCAGACGTAATTGGCGATGGACTGCTGGGTGGAAATATGCCGCTCGCAGTGCGGGGCATATTTCCCGGCGAGGGTGAACGCACCCAAGTCGGCCACGATCAGGGCGTCCACCCCGGCGTCGTCCAGCTGCTCCAGATATTCCGGCAGCCGGACGATTTCATCGTTTCTCGGCATGGTGTTCACGGTGACGTGACACCTGACGCCGTGGTCATGGGCGTACCGCACCGCCTTGGGCAGCTCCTCGGGGGAGAAATTCCCCGCGAAGGAGCGCATTCCAAAGCTTGTTCCGGCGAAATATACCGCGTCTGCGCCGTAGGCTACGGCCATTTCCAGCCGCTCCATGTCCCCGGCGGGGCTGAGCAATTCCAGCTTTCTCATTCGCCCTCCGACTGTGTGGAAGCGGCAGCGGCGGCAGCAGCAAACTGCGCGCGGTACTGCTCATGCTCCTCCTGTGTGGTGGAGAATTGATGGGCGCCGGTGGCGGGATTCAGCACGTAGTAATAATAGTTGTGGGATTCGGGATTCAGCGCGGCCTGCAGGCTGGCAAGACCCGGGTTCGCAATGGGCGTGGGCGTCAGACCCACGTGAAGGTAGGTGTTGTAAGGGCTGTCCAGACTGGTGTCGATGTGGTCGGACACGCCGTCCTGGGCATAGATGATGGCGGCGTCGATGTTCAGCAGGGCGGGGTAGTCCCAGTGGAACAGACGGTTATAAATAACACCGGCGATCCGGGGGCTTTCCGACGCGGAGGCGGTTTCCTTCTCAATGAGGGACGCGACAATGGTCACTTCCCGGACGGTGAAGCTGCCGTCGGTGACGGTGGCGTTCAGAGTGTCGATCTGGGCGCGCATTTCCTCGCTGAACCGGTAGTCGAAGTTGTCCAGCATCTTTTCCAGAACCTCACGGGGAGAGGAATTCTTATAGAAATCGTAGGTATCCGGGAAAAGGAAGCCCTCAAGGCAGTATTTGTCGCCCCGGGTCACGTTTTCAAGAAACCAGTAGTCCTTCAGCGCGCCGTTGGCGGCGTAGGCGCTGAGATCCTGCGCGGTACAGATGCGGTTTTCCTCCAGCAGGGCGAAAATCTGGCGGCAGGTGTAGCCCTCGGGGATCAGCAGGTCTTCCACGACCTCACGGGTGGAGCTGGCAGACATCATGTTGACCAGCGCGTGATAGTCGTACCGGGTGTTCAGGTCGTAAATGCCGGGGTCGATCTTCTTCTCGGCGTGGGAGATGTCGGCGTAGAAGTTAAACAGGCTCTTGTAGCGGATCAGACCGGCGTTGTAGAGCTTGTCGGTGATGCTGTCCATGGTGTCGGACTCGTAAACGGTGATGGTGACGGGCTTGTTTTCCCGCCCGAAAGCCAGCACATCGGCGGCGCAGACCCAGATCATCCGTCCCAGCGTGACGCCGATGACCACGATCAGTGCCAGCCACACGATGGTGACCAGAATGTGGGGGATGCCCAGCAGACCCTCTCCACGGGTTTTCTTAGGACGTCCCTTTTTGACGGGGCGCTGACGACCGGACGCTTTTCTTTCCGGGGCGGGGGCATCCTCTGCGGCGTCAAAATCACCGTCGCTGTCCCGGTATTCCTGTTCAGCAATCTCGTCCTTCGGCGGTTCCGGCTCCGACGGTTCCTCCGGCAGCTCCTGCAAGTCCGGGTCGTCCAGAATGCTGGGGTCGAAGGGCGGCTCTTCCTCGCCGTGCTCCAGCATACCGTGGGAATCCATGGCGCTCTCGTCGGGGATGATCTCGCTGCCGATCTCCGGCTCGGTGAGCCGGCTATCGTAGGATTCTTCCATGCCGTCATCCATGTCCGGAATGCGATCCATGAAGGAACGGCCTTTTTCGGAGGTGTCATCGGGCGCGGGAATTTCCTCCGGGGCGGGGGCGTCCGCAATGGGGGGGACGTCCTCAAAAATGGGGATGTCATCTTGGGCGGAATCGTCCTCAAATGCGGGAACGTCTTCCGCCACGGGAGTTTCCTCCGCAACGGGTTCTTCCACCTCTGCGGGGATTTCCTCTGGCTGGGAAGCGGGTTCTTCCCCAATTACGTCTTCGGAGGCGGGGACATCCCCGGCGTCCTCCGATTCCTCGTCGGCGGGAAAGAAGGTCAGCTCTTCGGGAATGATTTCCTCCTCGTCCCGTTCGGGAAACTGTTTGTTGTCCATATTGTGTTCCTCCAAGGTCAGCGAATGACGATCTGTTCTGCGACGGCCTGCGCGGCGGCCTGACCCTTCAGGGCGGCAATCAGCGCCAGACCAAAGGGAACGGCGCAGCCTGCGGACGTTCCGGTGATGAGCTTTCCGTCGGTGACGGCGGGGGCGCAGACCATGTCAGCGCTTCCCATCTGGCCTTCACAGCCGGGGTAGCAGGTGGCGCGTCTGCCATCGGTGATGCCAAGCATGGCAAGAATGGTGGGTGCGGCGCAGATGGCGGCGACGAACCGGCCGTTTTCCCATGCGAACCGCACGGCTTCCAGCGCCTCCGGGCAGCTCTTGATGGACGCGACGCCCTTCATTCCGCCGGGGAGAACGATCATATCCAGCTGGGTCAAGTCCATTTGGCCAAGTTCCATATCGGCGGTCACGGGGATGCCGTGGCTTCCGACGATGACCTTTCCGCCAATGCCCACGGTGGCGACGGACACGCCCGCGCGGCGCAGCAGATCAATAGGGGCGACGGCTTCCGTTTCCTCAAAGCCGGTTCCAAGCAACATGTAAACCATATTCAGTCCTCCAGACATGCCGCCACATGGCGGTAGATTTCTTCGTGAATGTCCTCAATACTCCGCATTTTCCCATTTTCCGTGCAGGAAATGATTGTCCAGCCGTAGTATTCAGCGGCGGCGCGTCCGGTGCGGCGGCAGGAAGCAAGATAGGCGCTGTTCCGCTCGTGGATGTCCGCGGTGGTGTGGGTGTCCTGCTCCCGGTGGCGCAGCAGCTGCTCCGTAAAATCCGTGGGGACGTCCAGATACAGCGTCAGATCGGGGCGGGGAAGCCCCAGCCGGTCGTATTCAAAGTCATACAGCCACTTGAGAAACTCCTGCCGCCTGTCCTCCGGCTCCTTGGAAGCCTGATGGACGGCGTTGGAGGTGGTATAGCGGTCGCAGATTACCAGACCGCCCTGTTCGTACCACTGCCCCCAGATCTTTTTGTAGGAGGCGTAGCGGTCGATGGCGTAAAAGGAGGAGGCGGCGTAGGCGTTGACGTCCGACGGATTCGTGCCGAACTCGCCCCCGAGGTACATCCGGATCAGCGCGGAGCTTGGCTCGGAATATTGTGGGAAGACGATTTTCTGAAAGGCAATGTTTTCGTTTTCCAGACGCTGGGTCAGCAGACGAAACTGGGTGGACTTGCCGGAGCCGTCCGTGCCTTCAATGACGATTAGTTTGCCCATTTGTATTCTCCTTACATCAAGGACACATTATCATAACCTACAATATACCATATTTATCCCCGTTTGTCCACCTTTGCGTGAGATTGAAACCGAGTTTTCTCGAATCGGCTATCGGAAAACAAAAAAGTTGCAAACATGGGGGAAAAGTGATACAATAAAGAAAAATTCGATGGAAAAGGGAAAGAGAAACATGGAAGTCACATTTGAAAGTCTCGGCCTCAGCGAGGCCATGCTGAAAGCGCTTGAAGAGAAGGGCTACGGCTATCCCACCACCATTCAGGCGGAGGCCATCCCATATTTTCTGCAATGGCGGGACGTTATTGCCAAAGCGCCCACCGGCACCGGAAAGACCTTTGCCTTCGGCATCCCCATGATCGAGCACATCGACCCGTCCAATGAGGGCGTTCAGGGGCTGATCCTTGCCCCCACCCGGGAGCTTGCCATCCAGATCGGCGACGAGCTGCGGGGGCTGCTGACCTATTTTCAGGGCATTCGGGTAGCGGTGCTGTACGGCGGCGCGGGCATCGGCGGCCAGATCAAGCAGCTGGAGCGCAAGCCCCAGATCGTTGTTGCGACGCCGGGACGGCTGATGGATCACTACAACCGCAAGACCATCCGTCTGGACAAAATTCAGACTGTGGTGCTGGACGAGGCCGACCGGATGCTGGACATGGGCTTTTTCAAGGATGTGACCCGGATCATCGATAAGGTGAAGAACCGGAAAAATCTGGGGCTGTTTTCTGCCACCATCTCTCAGGAGGTCATGACGGTTTCGTGGATGTACCAGCGGGACGAGGTGGAGATCACCGTGGAGCCAAAGCAGGAAGACCGCCCGGACATCGACCAGTTCAGCATTACCTGCACTCCGCTGGAAAAGGCGGAGACGTCCCTGCGCCTGATCCGCAGTCAGGGCTATGAGCGGGTGATGATCTTTTGCAATACCAAGCATATGTGCCAGCGTCTCTGCGACGAATTCCAGCGGGCGGGTCTGGACTGTGACTGCATCCACGGCGATATCCGCCAGAGCCAGCGGGAAAAGACCATGCAGCGCTACCGGGACGGCAAGCTGGCCGTGCTGATCGCGACGGATGTAGCTTCTCGGGGCATCGACGTGGACGATGTGGACTGTGTCATCAATTATGACGTGCCGGAGGAAAATGAATACTACGTCCACCGCATCGGCCGCACCGGCCGGGCGAAGAAAAAGGGCGTGGCATGGAGCATCGTCAGCAATTTCCCAGAGAAGGCCAGACTGGATGACATCTGCAAATACTGCAATTTCACCATTCAGCCCATGGTGATGGACAAGGACGGAAACCTGTCGCCCGAGGAAGTCAAAGCCCCCGTGACGCCCAAAAGGAGATTCCGTTGAATCCCCGGGAAAGGGGCTTTCTGCTGCTGACGAGCCGTCTTGGAAACCCTGATCGTCAGGTGCTTTCTACCGCTCAGCTGCGCATGTTGGCGCTGCGGATGCGGGGCAGGGAATGCGCCCAGCCGGAGCGGGAAATGACGCGGCAGGATTTCATTGAGCTTGGATACGACCGGGAGACGGCGGAGCGGTATTGCGCCCTGCTTTCGGATACCCAGGAGCTGGACTACTACCTGAGCCGGGGGAGAAAAATGGACTGCAACCCCGTCACAAGGGTCAGCGAAGAATATCCCGGAATTCTGCGGCAGCGCCTTGTGATGGACGCACCCGGGTGCCTGTGGGCGAAGGGCGATTTGTCCATTCTGAGCATCCCGGCGGTTGCGCTGGTGGGAAGCCGGGAGCTGCGGGCGGAGAACCGGGAATTTGCCGCGGCGGTGGGATACCGGGCGGCGGAGGAAGGCTTGACGCTGGTTTCCGGCAACGCCCGGGGTGCTGACCGCACGGCACAGGAAGCGTGCCTTGCCGCCGGTGGACGGGTCATCAGCATCGTCGCCGACGAGCTGAGTAAACAGGCCAGACGGCGGAATCTGCTATACTTAAGCGAGGACGATTTTGACGGCGCGTTTTCCACCCAGCGGGCGCTGAGCCGCAACCGCTGCATCCACGCGCTGGGGCGCATGGTGTTTGTCGCCCAGTCCGACTTTGGACACGGCGGTACGTGGGATGGTACGGTAAAAAACCTGCGCTTCGGGTGGAGTCCTGTAGCCTGCTTCCGGGACGGCAGTCAGGCTGCCCGTCAGCTGGAACAGATGGGGGCATACCTGATCGGCACGGATGATTTGCAGGATTTCGGCGGCCTGATGGAGGAAGAAAAAACACTTTTTTAGCCCATGGCGGTTCGCCATGGGCTTTCTCATACTATTTCCTGATTAAAATCTTTGATTTTAATCAGGAAGGCATCGGTCGTGAAAAAAGAACCGCAGGGGACGATAATTTTACCGTCTCCTGCGGTTTTGTAATATCGATTGGTCATTTTGACGCCGTTTGGAATGCCTTTTCGGGGCTTCCTCATTTACCGTTCTCCAGATCGGCGGCAATGATCCGCTTCATGGCTTCGATGCCCACCTTGACGGCACCGGTGGTGTCCTCCGTCATGGGCATGGCGAGACCCGCTTTTTCCCGCTCCTGATTCCACACGGCGTGGAAGCAGCTGCCGCAACGCACGCCCAGTGCGGCTGCGACCACGAACAGGGCGGCGGATTCCATTTCACTGGCTTTGACGCCCAAGCGCTTCCAGCTTTCCCACTTTTGCAGCAGATCGTAATATACCGGGGACTTTTCCGGGCTGTGCTGACCATAAAAAGAATCCTTGCATTGGACGACGCCGGTGTGGGTGCGGTAACCCAGACTCTCACTGGCAGCTTTCAGCGCGGCCGTGACGTCAAAGTCAGGCACGGCGGGGAACTCAATGGGGGCGTATTCCAGAGAGGTATGCTCGTAACGGATAGCGCCCGTGGCGACCACCACGTCCCCGGGCAGAACGTCCATGGCGATGCCGCCACAGGTGCCGACCCGAATGAAGGTATCCGCGCCGATGGCCGCCAGCTCCTCCATGGCGATGGAGGCCGACGGGCCGCCGATGCCGGTGGAGCAGACGGACACTTTCTGCCCCAGCATGGTGCCTGTGTAAATATTGTACTCCCGGTTCATGCCAATATGGACGGGGTTATCAAAGTAGCTGGCAATGGACTGGCAGCGTCCCGGGTCGCCGGGGAGAAAGACATAACGTCCCACATCGCCCTTGTTACAGTGAATGTGATACTGCATTCCGACATCCTGCATATAAAACACCTCTTAATTGGGGGTGTATCTGAAAACTGTCAAAACGCCCGATCAGCGGTTCTTTTTGCCCTGTGCCGCGCCATTTTCCCTTGAAATACAGCAAGTATTCCTGCGGAAAAATGGCTTGCCCAGGACAAAAATTCCTCGCCGCTGGGCATTTCGCCAGTTTTCAGATACACCCTGATTTTGTTTTTATATTATATTACAAAATTCTGAAATTTGCAAGCAGTAATCGGAGTGAATGAGCACTCCGATTATCTGTCAGAAGAAGCTGACCTGACTGGTATCGGGCAGGTCGCCGAAAGCACCGGCCTCTCTGAGCATCTGAATGTGGGTCTTGGACACCTTGGGGCAGGCGGCGGCGACTTCCTCCACGGACAGGAAGGTTTTGCCCTCACGACCCCGCATCAAGTCCCATGCCGCATTTTCGCCGAGGCCGGAGATCGCAACGAAGGGGGGCAGCAGCTTGCCGTCCTTGATGATGAATTTCGTGGCGTGGCTGTCGTAAATGCTGATGGGCAGGAATTCAAAGCCCCGGATGTAGTATTCGTAGGCCACTTCCAGCGTGGTCAGCAGGTCTTCGTCTTTGTCCGTGGCGTTTTCGTTGTTCTCGATGGCGTCGATGTTGGCGACCACCGCATCCTTGCCGTGGGTCATCAGCACCGCGTCGAAGCCGCCCTTCTGACTGCGGCGGTAGAAATAGGCGGAGTAGAAGGCCAGCGGATGATGTACCTTGAACCATGCGATACGGAAAGCCATCATAACATAGGCCACGGCGTGGGCCTTGGGGAACAGATACTTGATCTTTTTGCAGGAACCGATGTACCATTCCGGCACGCCTGCGGCCTTCATTTCCTCCTCCGCGCCTTCGGGCAGACCTCTGCCTTTTCGCACGGCCTCCATGATCTTGAAGGAGCGCTTTTCCGGCATTCCACAGGAGATCAGATAAAGCATGATGTCGTCACGGCAGCCGATGGCTTGATCAACGGTGGCGGTTTTGGAGGTAATCAGGTCTTTGGCGTTGCCCAGCCACACGTCGGTGCCGTGGGAGAAGCCGGACAGACGCAGAAGCGTATCAAACCGGGTTGGCATGGTGTCCATCAGCATCCCGCGGGTAAAACGGGTGTTGAACTCCGGAATGGCGACGGCGCCGGTGGGGCCGAGAATCTTGTCGTCTTCGTAGCCCAGCACCTTGGAGGAGATGAAAATGGACATGGTGTCCTTGTCGTCCAGCGGGATGGTCTTGGCGTCGATACCGGTCATGTCCTCCATCATGCGGATCATGGTGGGGTCATCGTGACCCAGCATGTCCAGCTTCAGAAGGTTTTCCTCCATGGAGTGGTATTCAAAATGGGTGGTGATCTGGTCGGCCTGAGGGTCGTCCGCCGGGTGCTGCACCGGGCAGAAGTCCCAAATCTCGTTTTCCTGTGGGATGACCACCAGACCGCCGGGGTGCTGGCCGGTGGTGCGCCGGACGCCGACACACCCTGCCGCAAGACGGGCTTCCTCCGCCCGGGAGGCAGTCTTGCCACGTTCGGACAGGTATTTCTTTACGTAGCCGAAGGCGGTTTTTTCCGCCACGGTGCCAATGGTTCCCGCCCGGAAAACGTGGGATTTTCCGAACATTTCGATACAGTAAGCGTGGGCTTTTGACTGGTATTCGCCGGAAAAGTTCAGGTCGATATCGGGAACCTTGTCGCCGCCGAAGCCAAGGAAGGTCTCAAAGGGAATGTTGAAGCCGTCTTTCTCGAATTTCGTGCCGCACTTGGGACAGACGGCGTCCGGCAAATCCGCGCCGCAGCCGTAGCCCTTGGGAACGTCGAAGGTGGTGTACTTGCACTCCGGGTTGGGGCAGCGGTAGTGGGGCGGGAAGGAGTTGACCTCGGTGATGCCGGACATGTAGGCCACGATGGACGAGCCGACGGAGCCACGGGAGCCGACCAGATAGCCATGCTCCAGCGAATTCTGCACCAGTTTCTGGGCGGACATGTAGATTACGTCGTAGTGGCAGTTGATGATGTCGTGCAGCTCTGTCTCCACGCGCTTTACCATCAGCTCCGGGGGATTGTCCCCGTAAAGGCGGTGGAATTTGGTGTAGACAAGATTTTTCAGGTCTTCCACGGAGTTTTCGATTTTGGGGGCGAACAGATTGTGGGGGACGGGACGCAGAGATTCGCACATGTCGGCGATGCGGTTGGGGTTGGTGATGACTACCTCATAGGCTTTTTCCTCGCCGAGATAGGAGAATTCCCGCAGCATATCATCCGTAGTGCGGAAATACAGGGGCATATCCTTGTCCGCGTCGTCGAAGCCCTTGGTCGCCAGCAGAATGTGACGGAAAATCTCGTCCTCTGGGTTCAGGAAGTGAACGTCTCCGGTGGCGACCACCGGTTTGCCCAGTTCCTCGCCCAGCCGGACGATTTTCCGGTTGTATTCCCGGAGGTCTTCATCAGTTTTGGCTTCGTATTTTTCGTTTGCCAGCATGAAGCGGTTGTTCGCCAGAGGCTGGATCTCCAGAAAGTCGTAAAAGGACGCAATGCGTTTCAGCTCGTCGTCGCTTTTCCGGTCGAGAATGGCCTGAAACAGCTCGCCCGCTTCGCAGGCAGAACCGATGATCAGCCCCTCCCGCAGCTTAAGAATGTCGGACTTGGGCATCCGGGGCACCCGGCGGAAGTATTGCAGATTGGAATCGGAAATCAGGTGGTACAGGTTGCGCAGACCGATCTGGTTCTTGGCAAAAATAATGATGTGCCTTGCCTGACGATCAGTGATGCGGCCGCCGGAGCGCAGATGGGTCATGGCAGGGTTGATGCCCTGCAAGTTGTGGATGTCATGCTCCTCTTCCAGCTTGACCATGAGCTTCGCCATGATGAGGCCGCAGGTCATGGCGTCGTCCGCCGCCCGGTGATGGTTGAAGTCGGGCAAGCTCAGGGCATTGGAGACGATGTTCAGCTTGAATTTGTTCAGCTGGGGCAGAAGATTCTGAGACAGAATCAGGGTATCCGCCGCGGTGTAATGGTAGTCGTAGCCAAGGCGCTGGCACTCGGCGCGGATAAAGCCGGTGTCGAAGTCGGAATTGTGAGCGACCAGAACCCGGTCGCCGATGAAGTCCAGGAACTTGGGCAGGATTTCCTCAATTTTCGGTGCGCCGACAAGCATTTCGTCGGTGATGCCGGTCAGCTCCACGATTTTCCGTTCCAGCGGACGCTCCGGGTCAACGAAGGTCTGGAAACGGTCCACTTCCTCACCGTTTTTCAGCACAACAGCGCCGATCTCGATGATGCGGTCGCTGCGGGAGGACAGGCCGGTAGTTTCCAGATCGAAGGCGACGAATTCCTGACCGAAGGTGATATCCTGCTCGCCGTGGACTACAATGCGGTCGTCTACGTCGTTTACATAATACCCCTCACAGCCGTAGAGAATCTTGATATTCTGGTCGGTTCCGGCCACCTTGGCCTTGGAGGCGGCCTTCATGGCGTCGGGGAAGGACTGGGCGACGCCGTGATCGGTGATGGCGATGGCCTTGTGACCCCATGCGGCCGCCTGCTTCACGGCGGCGGCGGTATCCGTCAGAGCGTCCATGTTGGACATGGTGGTGTGCAGATGCAGCTCCACCCGCTTTTCCCCCGGGGCAGTGTCCTGCCGCTTGGGCATGGAGCCGGGCTGCATGGCGTAGGGCTTAAGAACCATTTCGCCCTCGTATCGATCTTCACCCAGCTTGCCCTGCACCCGCAGGACGGAACCGACCTGAACGTTTTCCAGAATGGGTTTGGCCTCTCCGGCCTCCATAAAGCGGCTGACGCGGACGGAGTTTGTGTTGTCCGTCATGTCGAATTTCACAACATAGGCGTTGCGTTTTTTCAGCTCCTTGTGGTCCACGGCGAAGACCTTGCCCTCCACGATGACGGTTCCCATGTCCAGACTCAGCTCCTTCATGGGAACGGGCGTGCCCTTGAAGGGCTTGCCGTAGAAGGTTTCGCTGGGGGCGGCGGACTTGTCCTCCTTCTTCGGCTGAGCGGCGGAGACGGCGGGAAGCTTTTGAATCTCCGATTCCCGCATGGACTCTGTGGCGGCAAACAGCGCTTTTCCCTCCAGCGCGTTGCCAGCCTCCACGGTGATATGCACCGGGGCGGCGAACCGCTCCCGCAGTACCTTTTCCACAGACGGGATGTGCTCCAGAAGGGTTTCTTTTCCGTTGGCGGCGAGCTTTACCGTGAGATTCTGTTCGTTCCATTCCCACTTTGCCCCGGCGAGGGAACCCCGTGCCATGGAATTGCGGCTGACGAACAGCCACATCAGTTCTTCCGGCTCGATTTTTTGCAGCTCCGATTCCGGGTGGGTCGCGGTCAGCTCCAGCTTTTGCAGGCCGTACAGGCCACAAATGTCCTTGCGAACCTGCTCCAGCAGCCGTTGGGGGATGTAACGCTCGGAATGCAGCGCCACGTGGACGCTTCGGGTTTCGGGGTCAATATCCGCAGCGGCGATAGCCGCCTGAGAAAGGGCTGCATACAGCTCCTCAGGCGGCTCATAGTCCGGAAACATATTCAGAAAGAAAATTTGTTCTTCCATATCGTGTCTCTACAGTGCTTCAATTCGTTTCAGCAGGGCAGGGAGCAGCTCGTCATAGGGAAGCTTTTCCACCTGCACGCCCTTTTCAAAAATCATGCCCCAGCCGTCGCCGCCGGCAATGCCGATGTCCGCTTCGCGGGCTTCGCCGGGGCCGTTGACCACGCAGCCCATGACCGCCACGGTAATGGGCTTTTCACAGTTTTTCAGTGCTTCGTCCACCCGGTTCACCAGACCGATCAGGTCGATGCGGGTTCGTCCGCAGGTGGGGCAGGAGATAATGTTCACGCCGTCCTTCCGAAGCCCCGCGGCCTTGAGAATGTCCCGGGCGGCGTAAACCTCCTGCACCGGGTCGTCGGTCAGGCTGACCCGGATGGTATCGCCGATACCGTCCAGAAGCAGCGCGCCGATGCCCATGGCGGACTTGATCAGACCCTGCCGGACGGGGCCGGTCTCGGTCACGCCGATGTGGAGGGGATAGTCACATTTGGCGCGGAACAGCCGCGCGGCGGCTACCATGGTGGGGACGGTGGAGGACTTCATGGAGACGCAGGTGTCGTAAAAGCCCTGTTTTTCCAGCAGCTCCAGATGTTCAAAGGCGCTTTCCACCAGCGCTTCGGCGGTGGGATGGCCGTATTTTTCCAGCAGACGCTTGTCAAGACTGCCGCCGTTGACGCCGATGCGGATGGGGATGTGCTTGTCCTTGCACACCTCCACCACGGCCTTGACCCGGTCTTCGCCGCCGATGTTGCCGGGGTTGATGCGGATTTTGGACGCGCCGCCCTCTGCCGCGGCGATGGCAAGTCTGTAATCAAAATGGATATCCGCTACGAGGGGCAGGGGAGAGTCCTTGCAGATGTCCGCAAAGCTCCGGGCGGCTTCCATGTTGGGAACCGCCAGCCGGGCGATCTGGCACCCGGCGGAGGCAAGCTGCCGGATCTGCGCCAAACTACCCTCCACATCCGTGGTTTTGGTATTGAGCATGGACTGGATGACCACCGGGGCGCCGCCGCCGATGGGAACGCCGCCCACCAGAATCTGTTTTGTCATCGTCTTCACCTCTTGAACAGGAAAATGACGTCCTTGAACATAATAATCGCCATCAGGGCAAGCAGCAGAATCATGCCCGCGCCGTGGAGATAGCCTTCATATTTGGGGTTGATCTTCTTTTTCGTGACGGCTTCCACCGCAACCGTGATCAGCAGACACACAATACGCCCGCCGTCCAGCGCGGGGATGGGCAGCAGATTCATCACCGCCAGATTGATGGCGATGAAGCCGCCGAAATACAGCATATTCAGCAGCGCGGTGACCTTGCTGTCGGAGGCTGCCGCCACTTTGGACATTTCACTGACAATGCCCACGGGGCCGGACATATCCTTAATGCCCACCTTGCCGCCAAGCAGCATTTGCAGGCTCAGGCGAACCATGCGCACCGTATCCAGCGACTGGTTCCACGCCATTCCCAGCTTCTCCCAGAAGTTCGGGGTGCTGAGGGTGAAATTCATGCCGTAGCGCAGGCCGGTCGAGCCGTTTTCCAGAGTCACTTCGTGCTTTTCCAGCAGGAAATCTTTCAGAACGACCTTTTCGCCGTTCCGGCGCACCGTGATGTCGTGAACGTCGCCGGGGTTCAGTGACAGGATCATGGAAAAATCGGAATAGGAGTAGAGCTTTTCGCCGTCCACCTCCACAATGCGGTCACCGGCTTGCAGGCCGTTTTCGCCGTTCACCGTGGCGTAGTCTTCAAAGCTGGCGATCACGGGAACGACGGTCTGCTTTACGGGGAGGCAGACAATGACCATCAGTACCACGCCGATGAGAAAGTTCATCGCCGCACCGGCGGCCAGAATAATCAGCCGCTTCCACCATGCTGCCTTGTCGAAGGAACGGGGATTGTCGCTTCCGCCGTCCTCGCCCTCCATGGCGCAGTAGCCGCCGATGGGGATGCAGCGGATGGCGTACAGAGTCTCGCCCACCTGCTTTTTCCAGATGGCAGGCCCCATAAACATGGAAAATTCGTTGACCTGAACGCCGGAGAGCTTGGCGGCGGTAAAATGCCCCAGCTCATGGACGAAAATCAGGACGCTGAACAGGAAAATCGCAAAAATAACGCTCATAGAAAAAATGCCTCGCAATTATCAAGAGTTCGCCCGAACCGCCTCACGAGCCAGACGGTCGGCTTCCAGAATCTGCTCCAAAGTTGGATTGGCGATAAACGGCACCTGAGCCGCGGCGGCGTTCACCAGCCGGTAGATGTCGTAAAAGCCGATTTTGTCATTCAGGAACATGGCGACCGCTTCCTCATTTGCGCCGTTCATGGCAGGGCAGGCCGTGCCGCCCGCTTTCGCGCAGTCCCGCGCCAGCGCCAGACAGGGGAAATTCTCCGTATCCGGCGGGGAAAACGTCAGCTGGCCGCAGGACAGTAAGTCCAGCCGCTCCACCGGGGAGGGGATACGCTCCGGGTAGGTCAGCGCCAGCTGAATGGGCAGACGCATATCCGGTGTGCCCATCTGCGCCATCACCGCGCCGTCGGTGAATTCCACCATGCTGTGGACGATGCTCTGCCGGTGGATGACCACGTCCACCTGTTCCAGGGGCAGACGGTACAGCCGCATGGCCTCAATGACCTCCAGCCCCTTGTTCATCAGGGTGGCGCAGTCAACGGTGATCTTCGCGCCCATTTTCCAGTTGGGGTGCTTCAGGGCGTCAGCCTTGGTCACCGTTTCCAGCTGAGGGCGGGTCATGCCGAAAAATGGGCCGCCGGAGCAGGTGAGGATCAGCCGCCGGATCTCTTTTCTGCTGCCGCAGCCCATAAGGCACTGAAAGATTGCGGAATGCTCGGAATCCACGGGGACGATCTCCGCGCCGTACTTCTCCGCCTCGGCCATCACCAGTTCCCCGGCGCAGACAAGAGTTTCCTTGTTGGCAAGGCCGATGCGCTTTTTCGCCCGGATGGCGGCGAGAGTGGGCTTCAAACCGACCATGCCCACCACGGCGGTGATGACGCAGTCGGCTTCCTCCAAAGACGCCGCTTCCATCAGACCCGCCTCACTGAAGTTTACCCGGATAGGCAGACCTTTTATTCGTTCCGCCAGCGCCTGAGCGGCTTCCTGGGTTGCCATAACGGCGAGCTTCGGTGAAAACTCCCGGCACTGCTGCGCCATCCGCTCCACGTTGGTTCCGGCGGTGAGCGCCGCTACCCGGATGCCGGGCAGACGGCGGATAATGTCCAGACTCTGCCGGCCAATGGAGCCGGTGGAGCCGAGAATACTGACACACTGCACCATAGGCCGCTCCTTACACCGCCATGGGAAGCAGCACCAACAATACTTCCATGGCCGGGGCGACCAGGGTCAGGGAATCGAACCGATCCAGTACGCCGCCGTGACCGGGAATCAGATTGCCGTAATCCTTGATACCGGTCTGCCGCTTGACGATGGAGAAGCACAGGTCGCCGAAAATGCCCAGCAGGGAACCGGCGAAGCCGTACAGCAGCGCAAGACCGTAGTTGACCCGGAGATTGCCGGGCAGCAGGTCGATGATCAGGGCGTAAACAAGCATACTGACCACGGCGAAGGCAATGCCGCCCAGCGCGCCCTCGATGGTCTTGTTGGGGCTGACCACAGGCGCCAGCTTGTGCCGCCCGAATTTCAGGCCGATAAAGTATGCGCCTGCGTCGGACATGAACGCCACCACGAAGGGAATCAGGATGACATACCGTCCGAGATCCATATTCAGAATGCGGATGAGGGAGCTGAGCATGTAGGGGATAAGAAGACCCGCCACAAAGCACATGGACAGATCCTCAAAGTGAACCTTTATGTGGTCAAGCATCATCTCCGAGAACATCAGGATAAAGAACACAATCATGAGGATGACAAAGTAGGAATGAATCGCGCCGAAATAGCTCCACATGCACACGGCGGCCGCCATGATGCAGGAGTAGATCACCAGCCGCGGCCGCTTTACAAGCCCTGTGCGGTACAGAAGCTCGTAGGCCGCGATGGCCATGAGCGCACTCATGACCAGTGACGCGGCAATCACCGGTGCGGCCAGTGTCAGAAGAAAGAGGATCGGCACCAGAATCGCTGCGGAAATAATGCGTTTTTTCATTTCTCTATGTCCCTCCGAACCGGCGGCTGCGCCGGTGAAATTCTTCAATGGCGCTGTCCAGATGTTCCGGTGTGAAATCAGGCCAAAGTACGTTCATAATTACATATTCCGAGTACGCGGACTGCCACAGCAGGAAGTTGCTGACCCGCATCTCTCCGGATGGCCGGATGATCAGCTCCGGGTCGGGCACGCCCGCCGAGTACAGATACCGGGAGAAAACGTCCTCGGTCAATTCTTCCGGGTCGGCCTTTCCGGCGGCGACATCCGCCGTGTAAGCCTTCACCGCGTGGATGATCTCATCCCGCCCGCCGTAGTTCAGGCAGAAATTCACCTGCACGTCGTAGTCCTCCGAGCGGCTTTCCGCGTCGTGGCAGAGCGTTTGCAGCTCCGGGCTGAGACGGGTCAGGTCGCCGAAAAAGCGGAATTTTACCCGGTTCTTTTCCATGTCCCGTAGCGCCTCTTCCAGATACCGGCGCAGCAGCTTCATGATTCCCGCCACTTCTTCCGCCGAGCGCTTCCAGTTCTCCGTGGAAAAGGCGTACACCGTCAGGTATTCCACGCCCAGCGTGCGGCAGTAGTTGGCGATCCGCCGGAAGGCTTCCGCGCCTGCGGCGTGACCGGCGGTGCGGGGCAGACCCCGCTGCTTTGCCCAGCGGCCGTTGCCGTCCATGATGATGGCAATATGCCGGGGCGGGGGAGAGTTTTGCGAAAGTGCCATAAAGCACCTCTTTCTAAATGGTTAGTGAACAGATCTGCGAAGATAAAAAGCAATTTCTGCTGGCGGCTGCTTCCAGCCGCCAGCAGGGGTGCTTTGTTTTGGCTGACGGCGTTAAATCGCCATCAGTTCCTTTTCCTTGGCGGCAAGAGCGGCGTCGGCGCGCTTGATGTTCTTGTCCAGCAGATCCTGTAAATCTTTCTCGGCCTTCTTCTGGTCGTCCTCGGTGATCTCGCTGTTCTTTTTCAGCTTCTTGACATAGTCCATGCCGTCCCGACGAATGTTGCGCATGGCGACCTTGGCTTCCTCGGAATACTTCTTGACCTGCTTGGCCAGATCCTTACGGCGCTCCTCGGTGAGCTGGGGGAACACCAAACGGATGACGCGGCCATCGTTCTGGGGGTTGATGCCCAGATCGGAGGTCTGGATGGCCTTCTGGATGTCCTTGAGCAGCTTGGTGTCCCAGGGCTGAATAATCAGGGTGCGGGCGTCGGGGGCGGAAATGGTGGCGACGCCGTTCAGGGGCGTTTCACTGCCATAGTATTCCACGGTGATCCGATCGAGAACCTTTGCGTTGGCGCGGCCGGCGCGGACGGAGGCGAATTCCTCGTCCAGATGCTCGAGAGCCTTGTCCATTCTCCGGGAATATTCTTTGAAATCGACGGTCATTTTGTGTTCCTCCTTAGAAATGATTTTTTACGGTAGTACCGATCTCTTCGCCGCGAACCACGCGGACGATGCTGTTTTCTTCATTCAGGCCAAAGCAGACCATGGTCATGTCGTTGTCCATAGCCAGCGCCATAGCGGTGATGTCCGTGGCCTTCAGGTTCTTCGCCAGCACCTCGCCATAGGTCAGGCGGGAGTAGCGGACGGCTGTGGGGTCTTTGGCGGGGTCGGCGGAATAAATGGCGTCCACGTTCTTCGCCATCAGCACGGCGTCGGCCTCAATCTCCACGCCCCGGAGCACCGCGCCGGTATCGGTGGAGAAGTAGGGGTTGCCGGTACCGGCGGCAAAGAGGACGACCTTCCCCTCATTTAAGTACCGCTCGGCAAGGTCGCGGGTAAAATACTCGGCGAACTTGTTCATCTCCACGGCGCTGAGAACCCGGGCGTCCATGCCGTGGCGGTTCAGGGCATCGGCCACGGCGATGGCGTTCATCACCGTACCAAGCATTCCCATGGAGTCGGCGTGAGAACGCTGCATCTTATCCGCGCCGTCCTTGACGCCCCGCCAGAAGTTTCCCGCGCCGATGACCAGACCGATCTGGACACCCATGTCCACGCAGGTTTTGATAGACTCGCAAAGCTCGTTCACAATGGTAAAATCAAGCCCCCGATGTGCGTCCCCGGCGAGAGCCTCGCCGCTGACTTTCAGCAGGATGCGCTTATATTTAAGCTCAGGCAAAATGAAATCACTCCTTATCTTCATATCCTTTCCTATTCTAGCGTATCCAGCCCGAATTGACAACTACTAATTTAAGATTTCTTAAAATGTTTTCCGATTTTTCACAATGCGGGGCCTTCTGTGTAATTTCCACACAGCGCGCCCCTTGGAAAAGATGGATTCTGGCGGGATTTTTGGTTGCAAAACTGGAAACAGTAGGGTATAATGTCTGGTAATTGGAAAAACCCAAGGAAATGAGAGGGATTATCATGGCTGAAATGACTGAAAGCAAAAACTTTATCCACGCATTCATCGACGAGGACATCGCCCCCGGCGGGCAGTTTGCGGGTCAGACCGTCCATACCCGGTTTCCGCCGGAACCCAACGGCTATCTGCATATCGGCCACTGCAAGGCGCTGATCATCGACTTCGGCACCGCCGAGAAGTACAACGGACTGTGCAACCTCCGCATGGACGACACCAACCCCACCAAAGAGGACGTGGAGTTTGTGGAGGCCATCAAGGAGGATATCCACTGGCTGGGCTTTGACTGGGGAGACCGTTTCTATTATGGTTCTGATTATTTTGAGCAGACCTACGAATTGGCGGAGGACTTGATCCAGAGGGGACTGGCCTATGTTTGTGAACTTACGCCGGAGCAGTTCCGGGCTTATCGAGGGGATACCACTACCCCGGCACAGAGCCCTTGGCGGGACCGTCCGGTGGAAGAGAGCCTGGAACTGTTTCGACGGATGAAGGCGGGCGAGTTCCCGGAGGGAAAGTATACACTCCGGGCGAAGATTGACTTGGCCTCGGGCAATTTTAATATGCGGGACCCGGTGCTCTACCGAATCCGCTATATTGAGCACCATCGGCAGGGGACAAAATGGTGTATTTTCCCCATGTATGACTTTGCCCACCCCATTCAAGATGCCTTGGAGGGGATTACGCACTCTCTGTGTTCGTTGGAGTATGAAAATCACCGTCCCCTTTACGACTGGGTAGTGGAGCACTGTGATCTCCCCAGCAAGCCCCGGCAGATTGAATTCGCCCGTTTGGGGATCAATTATACGGTCATGTCC
>OLRR01001019.1_pt1 | contig 19274 bp, 17 predicted proteins | sample 1671941 | NCBI WGS metagenome assembly OLRR01 (sample SAMEA3136628, study PRJEB25190) | human gut metagenome
AAACTCAATACGATCAGGATTATTCTGCTTGTTCTTCTTGGTCGTATAGTTGCGGCGCTTGCACTCAGTGCATGCCAATGTGACCAAAGTACGCATGAATTCTCCTTTTACCTATAAAGCGAAACGCAGGGTTGATCATACACATGAAGCGCAGGGGGCGGGGCCTGCCTCGCAAAAGACAGGCCCCGCGAAATCACTCAGTAAGAAGGACTTACTTGAAGATCTTGGTCACGCGACCAGAGCCCACGGTACGGCCACCCTCGCGGATAGCGAACTTCAGGCCCTCTTCCATGGCGATGGGGTGAATGAGCTCGCCCTTGATCGTCACGTTGTCGCCAGGCATAACCATCTCGGTGCCCTCGGGGAGGTGCGCCACACCGGTGATGTCGGTGGTACGGAAGTAGAACTGCGGACGATAGCCATCGAAGAACGGGGTGTGACGGCCGCCCTCTTCCTTGGTCAGGATGTAGACCTGGCCCTCGAACTCGGTGTGCGGAGTCACGGAACCGGGCTTGCAGAGAACCTGGCCACGGACGATCTCCTCGCGCTTGATGCCGCGCAGCAGGCAGCCGATGTTGTCGCCGGCCTGAGCCTCATCGAGCAGCTTGCGGAACATCTCGATGCCGGTGCAAACGGTGTTCTGGGTCTCGCGGATACCCACGATCTCCAGCGGGTCGTTCACATGGAGCACGCCGCGCTCCACACGGCCGGTGGCAACGGTGCCGCGGCCGGTGATGGTCATGGTGTCCTCGACAGCCATCAGGAACGGCTTGTCGACGTCGCGGTCGGGAGTGGGGATGTACTCATCGATGGTGTCCATGAGCTCCCAGATCTTCTCCTGCCACTTGGGATCGCCCTCGAGAGCCTTGAGTGCAGAACCGCGGATGATCGGGGTGTCGTCTCCGGGGAAGCCGTACTCGGTGAGAAGGTCGCGGGTCTCCATCTCGACGAGGTCAATGAGCTCCTCGTCGTCGACCATATCGCACTTGTTGAGGAAAACAACGATGTAGGGAACGCCGACCTGACGGGCGAGCAGGATGTGCTCGCGAGTCTGGGCCATAGGACCGTCGGTGGCAGCGATGACGAGGATAGCACCGTCCATCTGAGCAGCGCCGGTGATCATGTTCTTGACGTAGTCAGCATGACCAGGGCAGTCGACATGCGCGTAGTGACGCTTGTCGGTCTCGTACTCAATGTGTGCAATGGAGATCGTGATACCGCGCTCACGCTCTTCCGGGGCCTTGTCGATGTCCTCGAATGCAGTGAAGTCTGCATGGGCGGTGCCGTGAGAACCATCATTCTGAGACAGGGTCTTGGAAATAGCGGCAGTAAGAGTGGTCTTGCCATGGTCAACATGACCGATGGTACCAATGTTTACATGCGGCTTGGTACGCTCGAACTTTTCCTTTGCCATCGTATCCTCCTAATAGGTACATTGCTTTGCGTATTCGCCGAAGCGAAACGTTATTGCTTTTATTATAAATACGTTGATTTGAATTCAACGAAAGATTCATGGTAGCGGCGACTGGACTCGAACCAGTGACAGCACGGGTATGAACCGTGTGCTCTACCAACTGAGCTACACCGCCAGGTTTTGGAACTTGAAAAGATGGAGCCTGTGATCGGATTTGAACCGATGGCCTCTTCCTTACCAAGGAAGTGCTCTACCCCTGAGCTACACAGGCATGTAATGGTGGGCGCGCATGGATTCGAACCATGGTAGGCAAAGCCAACGGGTTTACAGCCCGTCCCGATTAACCGCTCCGGCACACGCCCAAGTTTGAAACTCACTAACTGTATACGCTTTTCAAGCTGCGTGCTCGCGCTTTTTCTATCGTTGCGCGGCGGTCGAGAATATTACCGCGCAAATTCCGTAATGTCAACGAAAAAACGCTCTATACACGCATCCGGGTGTATCCACATGCCTGTTCTGACCAAATCGGAGACCCCGGCGTACGCGACTGGAGCCAGCGACAGGAATCGAACCTGCAACATATGGTTTACAAAACCACCGCGCTACCGTTGCGCCACGCTGGCTTGTCGCGCAAGGAAGTTTATCACAGGCTTTGCTGGCCGCGGGCAAATCGCTCGAGCTTTTTTGCCACCTCGGGGTCGATGCGCTCTGCCACCGTGTTCTTGACGTGGGAGGGCTGCTTGGCCTCGTTGCGCCAGTCCTGCTCGGAGCGGCTGCTGTCGATGGCGAAACCCGCCGCCGACATGCGCGTGACTCCCCCACCGTAGACGGTTGACTGGATGGCGAAGTCCGAGGACACGACAACGACCTCGAAGCCCTTCTCGCGCGCCTCGTGTGCGAGGCGCGCGATGACCGAGTCCGCGCTCACGCCATGTGGCGAGAACACGACGTCGATGCCAGCCTTTTTTACCGGCTTGCCGCTCGAGGCGGCGTTGCCCGCTGCGTCGAACACGACGGCGCAGCGCTCGTAGCGGCCTTGCGCCAGGTAGGCCGCGTCGTTGACGAGCGCGTCGCGCGCGTCGTTCCAGCCCTCGCCGCTCGCGTAGTCCTTTTGGGTGCTCGCGTAGCGCTCGTTGTTGCGGATGACGTTGTAGCCGTCGACTATCAGGACTTTTCGACGCTGCATTGCCTCATCCATTCGTAGCACAGGGCGGTCGTCGCCTGGGCGACGTTGAGTGACTCGACCTTGCCGACTTGTGGGAGCTTGACGAGCAGGTCGCAGGTCTTGAGCGTGAGCTGCGACAGCCCCTTGCCCTCAGAGCCCATGACCAAGACGATTCGCCCGTTCATGGGCGCGTCCCACAATACGGACTGCGCATGCTCGCTTGCCCCGATGACCCAGTAGCCCTCGGCCTTGAGCGAGTTGAGCGCATTGGCGAGGTTGGCCTCCATTGCGATCGGCAGGTGCGACACGGCCCCTGCAGACGTCTTGTACGTCGCCGTCGTGACGCGCGCGGCGCGTTTGTTGGGAATCAGCACGCCATCGGCGCCGACGACCTCCGCGCTTCGCACGATCGCGCCAAAGTTGCCTGCATCGGTGATGTGGTCTGCCGCCACGATCAGGGAGTTCTTCTTGCCCTGAGCACGCGAGACCAGGTCGGAGACGCCGCAGTAGGAAAACGGCGCGAGGCGCGCGATGACACCTTGGTGGGCACCGTGCGACGAGCGCTCGTCGAGCTGCGCTTGGCTGGCGCGCTCGATGGGCACGCCCATGCGCTGCGCACGCTTTATGGTCCGGGCGAAGCGCTTGTCGGCAAGCAGCGCGTCGGTGGCGTAGATCGTCTGCACGGGCGCTCCCGAATCGAGCGCCTCCTCAAGCGCATGGCGCCCTTCCAGATACTCACTCGCCATAGATGACCCGCGCCCCGTTTGCCGTGTCCTCGATGGTGAAGCCGAGGCCCTTCAGGCCATCGCGAACCTGATCGGCGACGGCCCAGTTCTTCTCCTTGCGTGCCTGCGCGCGTGCCTCGAGCAACAGCTCGACAGCCTCGTGGGGGTCTGTCCCCTCGTAAGAAGCGACCTCGACCGCGAGCGCGCACACCTCGCTCGGCCACTCCTGCTGCTCGTGCGCGAGCTGGATGCCAAGAACCCCGAGGAGCTTCTCGAGCATCTGCGCCGCCTCGCGTACGTCGTCGCGGGCGCTTGCGCTGAGCGCGGGGGCACCTTCAAGAAACGCGTTGGCGTGCGAGACGAGCGTGAAAATCGCTCCCAGAGCGCCCGCGGTGTTGAAGTCATCGTCCATCGCCTCGACGAACTTCTCCTGGGTCTCGCGATTGACGCGCGCGAGCTCGGAGGAGTCGACGCGTTCGACATCTGCCGCATGGTCAGCCGCCCAGACGAGGTTGCGGTGCGCCGTGCAGATGCGCTCGTAGGACGTGCCCGCATCGGCGAGGCGCTCGTCGGAGAAGTCGAGCGGCGAGCGGTAGTGGGTCTGCAGCATGAGCAGGCGCAGCGCCATGGGGTTGCAGCGGTCGAGCACGTCGGTGAGCAGCAGGAAGTTGCCCAGGCTCTTCGACATCTTCTCGGAGTTGATGTTGAGCATGCCGCCGTGCATCCAGTAATGGGCAAACGTGGTGTCATAGGCCGCCTCGGACTGCGCCACCTCGTTTTCGTGGTGCGGAAAGACGAGGTCGGAGCCGCCGCCGTGGATGTCGAGCGGTAAGCCCAGGTACTTCTCGGACATCGCGGAGCATTCGAGGTGCCAGCCGGGGCGTCCCTCGCCCCATGGCGAGGACCAATGCGGCTCGCCGGGCTTTGCCGCCTTCCACAGCGCGAAGTCGAGCGGGTCTTTTTTGCGATCGTCAACGTCGACGCGCGCACCGCTGCGCAGGTCGTCGATGTTGCGGCCCGACAGCTTGCCGTACGGCGCGAACGAACGGACCGAGAAGTAGACGTCGCCGTCGACCTGGTAGGCATGCCCGCGCTCGATGAGGCGCTCGACGAGCGCGATCATCTCGGGGATCTCCTGCGTGGCGCGGGGGCGTACGTCGGGGTCCATGACCCCGAAGCGGTGCATGGCGTCGATGAACGCATCGGTGTAGAACGCCGCGATCTGGGCGGGCGTCTTGCCCTCCTCGCTGGCGCGCTTGATGATCTTGTCGTCGACGTCGGTGATGTTCTGGACGAACGTCACCTCGTAGCCGCGGAAGGCGAAGTAGCGGCGCACGACGTCGAAGGTGAGAAACGTGCGCGCGTTGCCGATGTGGATGTAGTTGTAGACGGTCGGGCCACACGCGTACATCGCGACCTTCCCCTCTTCGCGGGGCCTGAATTCCTCTTTGCGGCGCGTCTGCGTGTTGAAAATCTGCATGCCTGCTCCTTGGTGCATATCGTCATGCGGCACCGTGGCGCTGCATGACGAGCTCGTGTTGTGGCTGCTCGGTATCTTAACAGGAAAGAAGCGCGACGGCCTGGGCGCTCACGCCCTCGCCCCTGCCCTCGTAGCCGAGGTGCTCGGTCGTGGTCGCCTTCACGCCGACGCTCTCGACGGGTATGCCGAGGGCACGTGCGATGTTCGCGCGCATCTGCTCGCGATACGGCGACATCTTGGGCGCCTGCATCATGACGACCGAGTCGATGTCGTCGATGGAAAAGCCCTTCGCGCGCACGAACGCGCCCACCTCTTGGAGGAGCTTTATGGAATCGGCGCCCTCGTAGGCAGGGTCGGTGTCGGGAAACAGCTTGCCGATGTCTCCCTCGCGCAGCGCGCCGAGCAGTGCGTCCATAATCGCGTGCACGAGGACGTCGGCGTCTGAATGGCCGTCGAGCCCGAGCTCGTAGGGTATGTGGACGCCGCCGATGACGAGCTTCCTGCCTGCGGCGAACGCGTGGACGTCGTATCCGAGTCCGATCCTTTGCATGGCGCTACCTCTGCCCCACGCGTGCCGAGAGCGCCGCAACGACCGGCCCGACGTCTTCGGGAACGGTCACCTTGATGTTGTCGCGCGGGCCCTCGAGCATCATGACGCGCCCGCCGATACGCTCGACGAGCGAGGAATCGTCCGTTCCGACGAACCCCTCGAACATGGCCTCCTTGTAGGCACGACGAGCGATCTTTGCCCGGAAGACCTGAGGCGTCTGCGCGATCCAGAACGCCGTGCGATCGGGCGTGCCGACGATGGAGCGGCCGTTGACGACCTTGAGCGTGTCGATAGAAGGATGCCCCACGACCACACCATCCGCATCGAGGTTGCCCTTGAGGGCGTTGATGGCGTGCGCGATCAAATCGACGGTGACGAGCGGGCGCGCACCGTCGTGCACGGCGATGTACTCGTAGGTGGTAGGCACGGCATCGACGCCGTTCATGCAGGATTCCTGCCGAATCTCGCCCGACGAGGCGAACACGATGGGCGTGACGAACGGATACGGGTCGATGGCGTGCTTGCAATATTCCGCCTGGCGGTTCTCGGGGCAGACGATGACGATGAGCCCCACGTCGGGCGTCGCGTCAAAGGCTTCGGCCGACCAGGTGAGAACTGGTTTGCCGAGCACCTCGAACATCTGCTTGCCCCCGGGATTGCCGAAGCGCTCGCCCTGCCCGCCTGCGACGATGACCGCGGCGGTCGAGGCGCCTTTGGACACGCGCCCCTCGAGCGATACGCTCGATGCCTCGAAGGTGTTGATCTGGTGGACGAACTCGTCGACTTCTGCCGGCGTGAGCGCCGCCGGGCCCGTCGCCGGATCGGCTTCGAGTGCGGTGTCGTCTTGGGGTGTGTGCTGCATGGCTTTCGTCCTCCCGAAGGTTCTCTTTATGCTTCCTGCTCGTCTACTACCAGCTGGGAAAGCCGCGCGATTTCTCGGTCGAGGACGTCGCGGGCGTTTTGCATAGCAAGCAATGTGACCTTAGCCTGTGGAAACGCGCTGCCGGACTTTGTGAGCATCTCGGACTCGCCCCCAAAGTAGAGGCTCACGACGTTGCGGCGCTGCGAGACGGTGATGGCGAGCGTGTCGGTTTGCACGCACATCCGCATCGCGGTGCGGTGGCGCATGCCCGTCTCCTTCGTCTCGAAATCGTCCGTCGGCGTGAGATGCGTGTTGGCGCGCAAGATCCTGCGCGCGTGCGCGTCGAGGATGATGGCGCCGTCCATCTTTGCAAGCTCGAACAGCCTGTTGGGGGTGAAGGGAACGTCGATGACGAAGCCGCCGCTGGAAAGCTTGAGGACCTCTTCTGCGTCGCCGATGCAGATAAGAGCGCCGGTATCTGCGGCGAGTATCATGTCGAGCGCTGAGCGCAGGTCGGTTCCGGGAGAGACAGCCTTCAGAGCATCTTCCATCGTCTGAATGCTATCGCTCATGCTGCCCCCATCGTGCCTTTTCGCCCACTACGCCGACTCATAATAACACGGTGCCGCCCCTCCACTTGAGAGGTGCAGCACCTTCGAATGACATTTATTGTTCGGCGGTAACGCGGGCCTGAGCTGCGCGGCTACTCGGCTGCCATATCGCCGTCGGCGGCTCCCCCGCCGACGCTGGCCGATGCCGGGGAAACGTGGAAATCGGTCCGCGGCGCCTCGAGTGCGAGCGTCTTGCGCTCGCGGAGCTTGGGGATCTCTCCCGTGCCCGGGGCGAACACGAGCTCGTCGCCAACGTAGTCGACCAGGATGATCGACCCCTCCGTCCATTTGCCCTCGAGAATCTCTTCCGAGATGGGGTCTTCGATGAGACGCTGGATGGCGCGACGCAGCGGGCGGGCGCCAAACGCGGTGTCGGTGCCCTGCGACTCGATGTACTTCTTGGCCGCCTCGGTGAGCTCGATGCTCATGCCCTGCGCGACGAGGCGCTGGCGCAAGTCGTCGATCATGAGGTCGATGATCTTGACGATGTCGTCGCTCGTGAGCGACTTGAACACGATCGTGTCATCGAGTCTGTTGAGGAACTCGGGCCTGAACAGCTTCTTGAGTTCGGCAATGACGGAGTCGTGGATGTCCTTGTCGGACATGCCGCTTTGGTTGGTCGTGCCGAAGCCGAGCGGGTTCTCGCGCACGATCTCTCGTGCGCCGACGTTGCTCGTCATGATGATAATCGTGTTGCGGAAGTCGACCTTGCGACCCTGCGCATCGGTCAGATGCCCCTCTTCGAGAATCTGCAGCAAGATGTTGAAGACATCCGGATGGGCCTTCTCGATCTCGTCGAACAGGACGACGGAGTACGGGCGCTGGCGAACGGCCTTGGTGAGCTGGCCGCCCTCGTCATAGCCGACGTAGCCCGGAGGCGAGCCGATGAGGCGCGACACCGTGTGCTTTTCCATGTACTCGGACATGTCGAACGAGATGAGCGCGTCTTCTGTCCCGAACAGGAACTCGGCGAGCGCCTTGGAAAGCTCGGTCTTGCCGACGCCGCTCGGACCCAAGAAGATGAACGAGCCCATGGGACGACGCGGGTCCTTCAGGCCGGCGCGGCTGCGGCGAATAGACTTGGATAGCGCGGTGACCGCCTCGTTCTGGCCGATAACGCGCTCGTGCAGTGCGTCTTCCATGCGCAGCAGCTTGGCCGTCTCGGCCTCGGTGAGGTTGGAGACGGGCACGCCCGTGGCAATGGAGACCACGTCGGCAATCTTGTCGGTATCGACCGTGGCGACGTTGATCGCCGCGTCTTCACGCCACTTGCGCTCGAGCTCGGTACGCTCCTTGATCAGGGTCTTTTCCTTGTCGCGCAGCTGTGCCGCGGCCTCGAAGTCTTGATAGCCGATGGCCTCTTCCTTCTTGACGCGCACCTTTTTGAGCTTGTCGGAGACGACGGCGATGTCTTTGGGGACCGTCATGTTCTTGATGCGCATGCGCGCACCCGCCTCGTCGATGAGGTCGATGGCCTTGTCGGGCAGGAAGCGGTCTTGCACGTAGCGGTTGGAGAGCTCGACGGCAGAGACGATTGCCTCGTCCGTGTAGTGGACGCGGTGGTGCGCCTCGTACTTGTCCTTGAGCCCATCGAGAATCTGGATGGACTGGTCGATGGTCGGCTCTTCGACCACGATCGTCTGGAAGCGGCGGTTGAGTGCCGAGTCCTTCTCGATGTGCTTGCGGTACTCGTCGGTGGTCGTGGCGCCAATGACCTGAATCTCGCCGCGCGACAGCGGCGGCTTGAGGATCGCGGCAGCATCGATGGAGCCCTCGGCGCTGCCTGCGCCGATAATCGTGTGCATCTCGTCGATGAACAAGATGATGTTGCCGTCGTCTTTGACTTCTTTGACGACGCTCTTCAGGCGTTCCTCGAACTCGCCGCGGTACTTGGACCCAGCGACGAGCGCGGAGACGTCGAGCGTCACGAGGCGCTTGTCGCGCAGGATGTCGGGTACCTGCCCGTCGGCGATGAGCTGTGCCAGCCCCTCGACGACGGCCGTCTTGCCGACGCCCGGCTCGCCGATGAGCAGCGCGTTGTTCTTGCTGCGACGCGACAGGATCTGCTCAACGCGCTCGGTCTCGCGCTCGCGGCCGATGACCGGGTCGAGCTCGCCACGTGCAGCGCGCCTGGTGAGGTCGGTGCCGAACTCGTCGAGCATCGAGCCCTGCTGCGGGCGCCCCGCCTGCTGCTGGCTGCCCGGGTTGGCAAACGGCACGGGCGTGGGGGCATCGTTGATGAGCTCGGCGACGGTCGCGCGGACCTGCTCGCCATCGACGCCCATATTGGCAAGTGCCTGCATGGCGATGCCGTTGCCCTCGCGCACGATGCCGAGCAGCAGGTGCTCGGTGGAAATGTAGTTCTGGCCGAGTTGCAGCGTCTCGCGCAGCGCACCTTCGAGCACGCGCTTTGCCCGCGGCGTGAAGGGGATGTGGCCTGCAGCGACCGGCATCTCCTGGTCGGTGATTTCCTTGATCTGGGCGACGGTCTCTTCGTACGTCACGTCGAGCCGCTTGAGCGCCTGGGCGGCGATGCCCTCGCCTTCGCGAATCAAACCGAGCAGCAGGTGCTCGGTTCCGACGTAGGGCTGCTCGAGCTCTCGTGCCTCTTCTTGCGCGAGGACGAGGACCCTGCGGGCCTTGTCGGTGAACTTCTCAAACATGTACTCATGCCTCCTCAATACTGAGAGAGTCTACTGAGCTGTAGTATAGGCTTCCTTGCAAATGCCCCTGTTACGAGAAGGTGACGGCTCACCCACGGAGACGTGACGCAGGCGCGCCACGGCGAACGGCCGCTGGCCGGCGTGGCATGCCGCGTGGTCTATGGCTGATTTCGGGAAATATGGAACGGCCACCGGTCGATTGGCATGCCATCCGGCCAATGGCCGTTCGTGATGGCGCGAAATCGACCAATGGCCGTTTGCGATGGCGGGCGCCGGAGGTGCCGCCAGATGCGTTACAGCTCGATGTCCGCTTCGGGACGCATGAACGGGAAGAGAAGGACGTCCCTGATCGAGGCGTTATCGGTGAGCAGCATGACCATGCGGTCGATGCCGATGCCGATGCCACCTGCCGGGGGCATGCCGTATTCGAGCGCGCGGATGTAGTCTTTGTCGTAATCCATGGCCTCGTCGTCGCCGGCGGCCTTCTGGCGCATCTGCTCGGCGAAGCGCTCCTGCTGGTCGACGGGGTCGTTGAGCTCGGAGAACGCGTTGGCATACTCGTGTCCGCAGACAAACAGCTCGAAGCGCGAGGTGAGCTCGGGGTTCTCGGGCTTCTTCTTTGCGAGCGGGCTGATCTCGAGCGGATGGTCGGTGACGAAGGTCGGCTCGACGATGGTGTCCTCGACAAGTGCCTCGAACAGCTCGGAGATGAGCTTGCCCTTGCCCCAGGACTCCTGCACCTCGACGCCGTTTTTCTTGGCGAGCGCACGCAGGTCTTCGAGCGAGCGCTCGAACGAGACGTCCTCGCCCGCCTTCTCGCTGGTGAGCTCGATCATGGTCGCGCGGCGGAACGGCTTGGAGAAGTCGAGCTCGTGGCCCTGGTACGTGCACGTGTACGCACCGTTTGCAGCGAGCGCCGCCGCCTTGAAGATGCCTTCGCAGAAATCCATCATGCCGTCGAGGTCGCTGAACGCGCAGTACGCCTCGAGCGTCGTGAACTCCGGGTTGTGCGTGAGGTCCATGCCCTCGTTGCGGAAGCAGCGGTTGACTTCGAACACGCGCTCGAAGCCGCCCACGAGCAGGCGCTTGAGGTACAGCTCGGGGGCAATGCGCAGGTAGACTTCCATGTCGAGCGCGTTAAAGTGCGAGGTGAAGGGCTTTGCCGTCGCACCGCCTGCCAGCGTGTGCAGCATGGGGGTCTCGACCTCGAGATAGCCGTCGTCCATGCAGTAGCGGCGCACGGCGGAGACGATCTTGGAACGTTTGACGAATGTCTCTTTGACGTCGTCGTTCATGACGAGGTCGACGTAGCGTTGACGGTAGCGCAGCTCTTTGTCGGTCAGGCCGTGGAACTTCTCGGGAAGCGGGCGCAGCGACTTGGAGAGAAGCGTTACCTCGGTTGCCGCGACGGAGAGCTGGCCACGACGCGTGCGCATGACCGCGCCCGTGACGCCGATCCAATCGCCTACGTCGAGCTCCTTGATGCGCGCGAAGGCATCCTCGCCGACGTTGTTGATGCGGATGAAGAGCTGGATGAGCCCAGTGGCGTCTTTGAGCCCCATGAACACGATCTTGCCCTGGCGGCGAATCGCCATGACGCGGCCCGCGACAGAGACGACGTCCTCGGTCGTCTCGCCATCCTCGAGCTCGGCATAGCGCCTCTCAAGATCTGCCGTGTGGTCGGTGTACTCGAAACGCCCGCCGTAGGGGTTTTCGCCTGCGTCAATCAGCGCCTGGCGCTTATTGCGACGAACCTCGATCGGGTCGTCGATGACTTCCTGGTCTTGCTCTGCCATGCCTAGTGACCAACCTTGGTAAGCGTGAACTCCATGTGGCGACCGGTCGGGCCCTCGTAGGAGATGAGATCGCCCTTCTTATGGCCGAGCACGGCCGCGCCGACGGGAGACTCGTTGGAGATCTTGCCCTCGGCGGCATCGGCTTCAGCGCCGCCGACGATGGTGAAGGTGCGGGTATGGCCCTTGGCATCTTCGAGCGTCACCGTGGAGCCGATGACGGCCTTGTTGCCGCGCTTGGGAGACTCGACGATCTTCGCGTTGGCCAAGATCTGGTTGATCTCTGCGATGCGCTGCTCGACGAACGCCTGCTCGTTTTTGGCGTCATCGTACTCGGAGTTCTCGGAAATGTCGCCGAACTCGCGGGCGATGCGGATGCGCTCGCCGACCTCATCGCGCTTCTCGGTTTCGAGGTAATGCAGCTCCTCCTCGAGCTTTGTCTTGCCCTCGGTGGTAAGAACAAGCTCGTTGCCGTTGTTTGCCATGCGTGCTTCTCCATTCGTTTGCAAAACACACGGCGCATGCGAAGGTCTGCTCCGCACACGCCGCCATTACTCATCAAATTGGGCAGGGTTTCCTACTCGGCCTTTGTGGCTTTCTCTTCTGGTGCCTCAACAGCATCTGCCACGACTTCGGCAGCTGCGGACTCGCTCTTTGCGGGCTCGCTCTTTGCCGCCTTGGCCTCATCTTTCTCGCCGTCCATGCCGTCTCGCAGGCTCTTGACCGAGCGGCCGATCGCCTTGCCGAGTTTGGGAAGGTTCTTGGGGCCAAAGATTAGCAACACCACAACGAGGATGATAATAATCTCGGGCATACCGAGAGGTCCGATATGCATAGCATCTCCTCCAGAGATTCAACTGCGACTAGTACTGTTGGGACAGCGCTAGCAAGACTACCATGCCTGCTGCCAAAATAAAAGAAAGGACTCTTTGAAAGAGTCCTTTCTACATGATAAATGGTCGGGATGACTGGATTCGAACCAGCGACCTCTCACTCCCGAAGCGAGCGCTCTACCAAGCTGAGCCACATCCCGGTAACACGAAGAGAGATTCTAGCAGATTAGAACCGCCTCGCGTCGAGAATTTTAGAAACGCAGCGCGCAGGTCCACCTTCCGCCGCTCGCATACTTGACGACATCGCCCGTATGCGGCGCGTGGATGTAGTTGTTGCCGCCCGTGGAGATGCCGACATGGCCGCTGCGGTACAGGACGTCGCCCGGCTGTGCGGCGTCGACGCTGATGCGTGCCTTTGCGCAGGAGTAGAGCGACTCGGTGTAGTGCGGCAGGCTGATGCCAATCTGGGCGTAGGCCCACATGACCAGGCCGGAGCAGTCGAAGCTGCTCGGGCCCGACGCGCCCCAGACGTACGGACAGCCGACGCGGGATGCCGCGTAGTCGACGACGCTGCCGTGGGTTGGGATGCTGGAGGCCCCGCTGTAGCTGGGCTTGCTGGAGCTGGGCTTGCTGGAGCTCGAAGAGCCGCTGGAGCTGGGCTTGCTGGAGCTCGAGTTGCCCGAGCCGCTGTTGCTTGTGCTGCTGGAGGAGCTGGAGGTGTCGTTGGACGCTGCCGGCGAGTAGGCCTTCGCGGCCTCTTCCGCCGCCTTGGCAGCTGCCTCCTGCTCCTCGGCGAGAAGCTGTTGATATTCGGTGCTCAAACTGTTGTAGAGGTTGTTGTACTCCGTCTGCTTGGCCTCAATCGTGGCCTTGTAGGTCTTGGCCTCGCTCACGGCGTTGGCGGCTGCCTGCTGCTGGTCGGCGAGCTCTGCCTTGGTGTTCTCGAGCTCGGTGCGTGCGACCTTTGCCGAGGCGACGAGGTCCGCATCGTCCTTGTTGAGCTCGTTGAGGGTATCCCACGTCGTGGCGAAGTCTCCGAACGTGCCCGTGCCGAGCAAGACGTCCATGTACGACATCGCGCCCGAGCGGTACATCGAGGTTGCGCGGGTCTGGATGTGCGTCTGCAGCTCGTCGATCTTCTTTTGCTGCTCGTCGATCTTTGCCTGACACTCCTCGACCTTCGCCGTCGCGTTGGCGTAGTCATCCTGCGTGCGGTTGTACTGGTCGATCGCCGTCTCGAGGTCACTGTTGAGAGCGTTGAGCTGCGCTGCGACGCTTTGCACTTCGGACTTCTTTTCTGCGGCGGTCACGGCAAGCGCCTTGTTCGGCTCGACGACGCTCAGCGCACCGAGCGCGAGCGCGGAACCGAGAAACGCCCTGCGGTTGATCTTCATGGTCATACGAATGTCTCCCAAAGTACGTAGATAGCCTGTGTCGGGTTCGTACTGAGTCCCGAATACTACCACCAAATCGGCACTGGCGAGCAAACCTCCACAACATGCGGCGAGAATTTCATATCTGTGTCGCGAATAAAACATGGACAGCACACAAGTGCTGTCCATGTACCCTTTGACCTGCAGTTATCTGAAATTACCGTGCGCTTATCCCACGCGGACGATCTTTCCACGCACTGCCGAGATGCGGATGACCGCACCGGTGTGCGGGGCCTCGATCATCTGGCCGTTGCCGATGTAGAGGCCGCAGTGATGGTTGCTGCACGCCACGACGTCGCCGGGCTGCGGGTTGCTGACGGCGGGCATCGCCCAGAAGTCGGACGCGACCCACCTGCGCTTGTGCGAGCCCGTCAGCGCATATCCGACAAGGCCGGAACAGTCGTAGCCGTTCGGACCGACGCCGCCCCACACATAGGGCAGCCCGAGCGTGGAGCGGGCGCGCGAGACGGCGTCTCCCCCGCCGGAGCTTGCCGGAGCACTTGCAGCCTGCGACTTGGAGCTGCTCGAGCTTGCCTTCGAGCTGGAAGAGCTGCTCGAGTTGGAGGAGCTCGTCGACTTGGTAGTGGCCGCCGGCGTGTACGCCGCAGCAGCCGCCGCCTGGGCGCGGGCTGCCGCCTCCTGCTCCTGCGCGAGAAGCGTCTTGTACTCGGAGCTCAGGCTGTTGTAGAGATTGTTGTACTCGGCCTGTTTGGACTCGATCTGCTGCTTATAGGACGCCGCAGACGAAAGCGCGTCTTCGGCATTCGTTTTCTGCTCGTCGAGCTCGGCTTTGGCCTGCTCGAGCTCCTGCTTGGTCGTCTCGACCAGGTTGGCATCGTCGGCGTTCAGGTGGTTGAGCGTGTCCCAGGTGGTCGCGAACTCGTCGAAGCTGCCCGACCCGAGCACGACTTCCATGTAGGACATGGAGCCAGAGCGGTACATCGCCTTCGCGCGGGTCTCGATGCGAGCCTGCAGCCCGTCGATCTTCTTCTGGGTCTCGTCGATCTTCGCCTGCGCCTCGTCGACCTTCTGCGTCGCGTTCTCGTAGGCGATTTGCGCGGAGTTGTAGCTCTCGATGGCGCCCTCGAGCTCGTCGTTGAGCGTGCTGATCTTGCTTTGGACCGACTGGACCTCCGCCTTCTTTTCCGCGGCGGTCACGCCCTGCGCCGAAGGCGCGATGCCCATAGTGGAGACGACGACGGCAAGTGCGGCTGCACTGGCGACGATGCGCCTGACGACAGGGCCAAAACTGGTTTTTGAAAGCATCTGCGATCCCCCATGTGGTGTGTTGAGAGTGTGAGTGGGTTTTCGTTTGGGGGACAATGGTAGCACCCCTGCGCGCGTTCGTCTAAGGCTTTCTCAAAAGCGCCACATCCCGTGACGCTCATGGGCTACGAGAAAAAAGAGAAGGCCCCGAAACGGGACCTTCTCAAAACGGACGCTTGTGAATGCGGCGCTACGGGCGGACGATCTTGCCGCGAACGGCAGAAACGGTGACAACCGCGCCGGTGTGCGGGGCCTCAATCATCTGGCCGTTGCCGATGTAGAGGCCGCAGTGATGGTTGCTGCACGCCACGACGTCGCCGGGCTGCGGGTTGCTGACGGCGGGCATCGCCCAGAAGTCTTCTGCGACGTACGCATGGCCGTAGCTGCCGGTAAGCGCGTAGCTGACGAGACCGGAGCAATCGAAGCTGCTCGGGCCGGCAGTACCGTAGACGTATGGCGCGCCAAGGCAGTTCTGCGCACGCGAGACGGCGCTGCTGCCGCCGCCGTACGTACGCCCGCTCGAGCTAGACGACGGCTTGGAGCTGCTGGAAGAGCTGGACTTGCTGGAGCTGCTCGAGCTCGAAGAGCTGCTGGAAGAGCTCGCGGCCGGCGTGTAGGCCTGCGCTGCGGCGGCCTGCGCGGCAAGCGCCTCTTGCTGCTCTTTGGCAACGGCGTCTGCGATCTCGGAGCTGAGGCTGTCTTTGCGCGCCTGCAGGGCCGCCTGCTTCTGCTCGACCGTCTGCTTGAGCTGGTTTGCCTCGCTCAAGGCGGACTGCGCTTTGCTCTGCTGGTCGTCGAGCTCCGCCTTCGCGCTCTCGAGCTCCTCTTTGGCCGTCTTGGTCTCGGCAACGAGGTTCGCATCGTCGGTGTTGAGGGTGTTCAGGGTATCCCACACCGTCGCGAAGTCGTCAAACGTGCTCGAGCCCATCAAGACGGAGAGATACGAGGTAGCACCTTGGCGATACATCGCCGAGGCGCGCGTCTCGAGTTGGGTCTGGAGGTTGCTGATCTTGCCCTGGGCCTCGTCGATCTTGGTCTGGGCCTCTTCGACCTTGGCGGTTGCCTGCTGATAATCCCTCTGCGCGACGTTGTAGTTCTCGGCTGCGGATTCGACGTCGTCGCTCATGGCGGTGAGCTCTGCCGCGACGCTTGCCGCCTCAGCTTTCAGGTCGGCGGAAGACGGCGTCGCAAACGCCTGCATGGGACTCATCGACGCGGCCAGCAGCACGGAAACGCCAGCAGCTGCAAAGGTCTTGCGGTTCAGCTTGAAAGTCATGCGTAAAAACTCCTTTGGTCGGTTTCATGTGACAAGGTACGTTCTTGCTGCGTTTTGGCTGCGATTATTGCTGCGGGACAATCCCTGCCCCATCGGATTGGTTCCCTATGCTAGCACCGACCCCGCGAATAGTCTAAAAACGCAGGCTCGCACCATCACAGGTTATTCACATTTCTCTATCTGATTGCATTGCAAAACGCATCGAGCAAAATGACCGCCAGATGCTGTTCCCACAGCTCGCCGGCTATTTTGCTACCGTCAGGATCAACTCCGCTTGCAGCGACTTCGATGACGACGCGGTTGTGCTTGCGGCTGGCCGTGTCGATGGCCGTGCGCAGGCGCTTGGAAAAGCTGAAGTCGTTCGTGAGTTCGACGACCGGCGTGCCGTCCTGCGGAGCCGACCCGAACTGTCCCACCCCGAGCTTGAGCATGCTCTCGGAGGGAACGGTCCCAAGCGATTCCGCGCTCACGACGATCGCGTCGGGTGTGGTGGCGAGAGCGAGGTTTGCCGCACGCGAAGACACCTCGCGGCCAACGCTATCGAGCCCGTAGAAGCAAGCCTCGACCTTCTTGAGCGCCTCTGCCGCACGGGCAAAGCCCATGTGGTCCTCGTTTTCCTCGCTGGCAGGCGATTTGCCCTCCCACGCGTGGCGCAGACGCTCGATGGCGTCGTAGGTAGTCGTGCCCGCGATGCCGTCGGCCTCGATGCCGACGCTCGTTTGGAAATCGCGCAGCGCGTGCTCGGTATGGGCCCCAAAGATGCCGTCGGGGTCGCCCACGACGAAGCCGAGGACCTCCAAGATGTTCTGGAGCGTGCGCACGTCATAGCCGTGGAAGTAGGGCATGCGCAGGTAGAGCATGCGGTCACCCAGAGAGAAGGTCGCGTCGACGAGCGCCGACCAGGTCTGCTGATCGATCACGTCACCCGCCGGAAGCTCCTCTTCTGCGCGAAACTTGCGCACGGCCTCTTGCGTGCGCGCCTGGAACTGCCCGTCGACGGACAGCTCGAAGCCCAGCATGCGAAGACGCTGCTGCACGTCCTCCACTGCGGGACCGGAATCGTTTTTTCTGATGATGTGCATGAAAAACACCTAGCTGAGGCGACTCACGAAGAAATCGCCCATCGCAATGAGTTGTTTACGGGACAGACTTGCGGGAAGCACGCGCTTCAGGTCCTGCTGGTGCTCATGGGCGAGCTCGAGGGCACGGGAGCGGGCGTAGTCGATGGAGCCTGCTTCCTGCATGATGTCCACCGCGCGCTCGAGGCGGGCGGGGTCGGTCTCTTTGGTGGAGAGAATCTCGAGCAGCTCGTCGTGGACGGCGTCTGTCGTGTTGGCAAGGGCATGCACGGCGATCATGGTGCGCTTGCCCTCGGTGATATCGCTCCTGAAGTCCTTCTTGGCCGCTTCTTTGGTGCCGATGAGGTTGAGCAGGTCGTCTTGAATCTGGAATGCGAGCCCGGTGGACATACCGTACGCGCGGAGCGCCTCGACCTGCTCTTCGGTACCCCCGCCGATGATTGCGCCGACTGCCAATGGGACGCCGCCGGAATAGAACGCCGTCTTGTGGGCGGCCATCACGAGGTAGTCGTCGACCGTGAGGTCGAAGCGCTCGTCGCGGGCCCACCCGATATCGAGTGCCTGCCCCTCGATAGTGCGCGTGGTCATGTCGACGAGCTCTTGCAGCACGCGCAGCTTCGTGGAGTCGTCTAGGTTGCTGTCGCCCAAGACGGTACCCGTGACCAGCGAGAGGGCGAGGTCGCCCATGTTGATCGCAAGTCCCACGCCTTCGGTGAGGTGCAGGCAGGGCTCGCCGCGGCGCAGCGTCGACTCGTCGGCGATGTCATCGTGGATGAGGGCAGCGGTGTGGAAGTGCTCGATGGCAGCCCCCGCGGCCTTCGCCTTCTCCGGGTCTCCGCCAACCGCCTTGCAGGCGAGCATGCATATGAGCGGCCTGTGCCGCTTGCCGCCGTTCTCGGAGAACTTGGCAAGTGGGCCATACAGGTAGCGCCTCATGTCCGCATGCACCCCGTCCTGGAAGAACGTGGCGATGTAGTCGTCTATGCTTTTCGTTTGCGTGCTCAGGAATTCCTGAAAAATTTGGTTAGCCATAGCGCGTATCATACCCCAGTTTGAAGGCCAATCCACCAGCAGCGTGAACATGCGGCAACTTCGCGAAAAATAGAAGGGGAATGCCCGTGGGCACCCCCCTTCTCCTGCTATTCGATATGACTAGTGGCCCATGTTCTTGCGATATCGCGTGTAGCTTTCGGCGCGTGCTGCCGTCTCGTCGAGCGCCGCGATGCGCTCCGAGCGGCTCTTGCCGTTCTGCTCCTTGCCGACCTCGTCGTAGCGCGCGTCGAAACGGCGTTTGCCGGCGATGATGACGCGGCGCAGTTCCGGCTCCTCGCCGTCTTTGGGGTTGGTGAAGTAGATCTCGACGGGGAGCCTGATCGTACCCTTCGCGATCTTGTGGAACTCGGTCTCCTCGACATCCCACTTGACGCGCTGCGCGCCCTCGAGCGTGAGCGGGTTTTCGGTAAGGTGCTTTTCGAGCTGCAGATTAGCAAGCGCGATAATCTGATAGTCTTCGTTAGCCATGGCCATCCCACCTTTGTCATCGAACACAAGATAATTTCGTAAACAGCACGTGAATTATAGCGTATCGGACAACGGGCGCTTGTCCATTTATGCGGTGGTAGGGGTGCAGGGGCTCGAACCCTGACGCCTTGCGGCGGCGGATTTTAAGTCCGCTGCGTCTGCCAATTCCGCCACACCCCCGAATGCGCGCGTGCACGTGCCTATTCTGACACGAAAAACACCGCGTCGAGCAAGGAATAGTACCAGGTTTGCGGGGCCTTGATGCTCTCCAGGTCCGGCTGGTCGGGCAGTTTGGAGCCCGAGCCGTTGTCTCCGGCGTTCGTCACGAGTGCGGATTGGTCGCCCTTCTCGACCCAGCCATACTCGGCTCGCGCCTCCGCCTCGACGCCCTCGTCGGTGTTGAGCGAGTCGTTTTCCGCCGAGATGGCGTCGTTGTACGCCTGCACGGCATCAACTTGCGCCTGCGTGCGCTGCTCGTCGCGGATCGTCTGGTAGTAGGTCCGCCCGACGGGGTACAGGATGACGGCGGCGAGCAAGACGACGATGAGCACGATGGCGGCAACGCGCTTGCCCCCGGTGAGCACAACGCGCCCGGCAAGCTCG
>OLRR01001027.1_pt1 | contig 19100 bp, 16 predicted proteins | sample 1671941 | NCBI WGS metagenome assembly OLRR01 (sample SAMEA3136628, study PRJEB25190) | human gut metagenome
TTGAGGAAGTTGGCCAAGTCGACGATCTCGGGCTCGCAGGCGGCATTGCGGATGGTCGTCGTGCCTTGAGCGCACACGGACGCCATGGTGAGGTTTTCCGTCGCGCCGACGCTGGGGAAATCGAGGAGGACCTCTGCGCCCCTGACCCCGTTGGGGGTCGTCGCCTCGATGTAGCCATGGTCCATCTCGAATTCGACACCGAGCGCCTCGAGGCTCGAGATGTGCATGTCGAGCTTTCGCGAGCCGATTTGACAACCGCCGGGCATCGCGACGTGCGCTCGGCCGAAGCGGGTGATGAGCGGACCGAGGATGGAAATCGACGCGCGCATCTTTGCGACGAGCGCATAGGGCGTCTCGTACGAGTCGATGCTGCTCGTGTCGATAAAGATGGTCTGGTTGGTGAGCCCGCGCTCCGGGCCGCGGGTGACCTTTGCCCCCAAAGTGGTGAGGACCTCTTCCATAATCTCGACGTCGGAGATCATGGGAACGTTGTCTATCCGAGTCTCCCCGACTGCCATGACGCTTGCGGCCATGAGCTTGAGCACGGAGTTCTTTGCGCCGCCGATTTGCACGGTGCCCGTAACGGGCCTGCCGCCGTTGACGACGATTACATCATGGGAATCCATATAACCCTCTCTCTTGCATTAGGGATGGAGTTTAGCATGGAGACTTGGGCAAAATTTGAAGATGCTGTGATGGACATGAATCCGTAAGAGTCGGCGCGTCCGTGCCCCTCGTGCGCTCTTTGATGCCACTGTTGGTGCCAGAGGTGCCCAAAAAGGTGCCCAAGCGTTGCCTCTACAGCACCCCGCAGACACGAAAAAAAGGCCAAACAAACGTTTGACCTGGTGTTTTCTTGGCGCGCCCGGGGGGATTCGAACCCTCGACCGTCGGATTAGAAGTCCGGTGCTCTATCCAGCTGAGCTACGAGCGCGCTTGTCTGGCGCCGGGCCATTTTAGCGCAAGATGCAAACGCTGACGAACGGGAATTACTCCTGCGCTCCCTCGAGGCTCTCGAGTCCTATGAGCGCGGCGCCCACCGCTCCGACGATCTCGGGCTCGTCGCAGATGTAGAGGGCCTCGCCCAAGGCGGCCTCGACGGCCTCGACGACGCCCAGGTTCTTTGCGACGCCGCCCGTCATCATGTAGACCGGTTCTGGCTTGACGCGACGCAGAAGCGAGCACGCCTTGCCGGCGATCGCCTCGTGCACGCCATGCGCGATATCGGCCTTGTCCGTGTCGTTGGCGATAAGCGAGATGACCTCGGACTCGGCGAACACCGTGCACATCGAGCTTATCTCGACGTGGCGCTCCGAGCGCTGCGAGAGCGGGCCCAGTTCTTCGATCCCGACCTCGAGCGTGCGTGCCATCGCCTCGAGGAAGCGTCCCGTCCCCGCCGCGCACTTGTCGTTCATGGCGAAGTCCGCGACCTCTCCGTTCTCGTCGAGGCGGATCGCCTTGGAATCCTGTCCGCCAATGTCGAGAATGGTCCGCACCTCGGGGTTGAAGTACCACGCGCCCTTCCCGTGGCAGGAAATCTCCGTGACATCGAGATCGGCGAAGTCGACCGAAACGCGCCCGTACCCCGTCGAGACGATGCGAGAGACGTCCTCGCGCGCGATGCCCGCCTCGTCGAGCACCTCTTGGACCACGCGCTCCGCAGAGCTCGTGGCGCGTGCCCCTGTCCGGATGACCCTGCTTGCCACAAGGTTGCGGGATTCGTCGAGCACCGCCGCGTTGGTCGAGGTCGAGCCGGAATCGATTCCGAGGACGTACATCTTCTCACCTTGCTTCCTATTGACGGGGGCAGCGGCGCTCGCGATGCCCCGCGCCGTCTTGAGCGTCTCGGCGAACGCCTCGACGCGTGTCCGAATCTGGCCGCTTGACTGCGCTGTCGCGTCGGTCTCGATCTTTAAGACGGGGATGTCGAAACGAGAATGGATAAACGCGTACTCGTACGAGTAGATATCGCAGAATTTCATCGTGTGGTACACGATGCCATCGACCCGCTTTGCCTGCTGCTCGAGAAACGCGTCGCGCGTTGCGATATCGTCCATGCGCATACAGGGCAACTGCTCGAGCAGCGCCCGCGCGTAGCATGCGATGAGGGCATGGTCGTCGAGCGCCTCGAGCTGCTCGTAGGACATGCCGACCGTGCGCTGCGCGCCAAGGCACGTGATGTCGAAGGAGACGTCGACGCCGTTGTCGTTGAGGATGCGGGATATCTCGGCGCTGTAGCGCGCGCCCACGACCCCGACGCGCGGCCTCTCTGCCGCACGCTGCCCTGCGCCCTTCTGCCGCATCTTGCCGGCATGCTGAGAGACGAGGAGGTCGATGAGGCAAGACCTGTTGAACTCGTGCCCCGAGAACTGCCGGTACCTCTGCAAGAGGTCCTCGATGCGGCGCGCGAACAGCATGACGCTCGCGTCGTCGACCTTCCGCGGAAGGTCGAGCAGGTACACGAACTTTTCGGGATAGAGCACCTTGCAGGTGTCGTGCAGGCGTCGGATCGAATCGCAGCAGGTGGTGAACACGATGCCTTCGTACCCGCGGCTGTCGATATCCTCGAGAACGGCCTTGGCGTACGAGCAGACGTTGGGGTGCATGTACGCGTCCGCCTCGTTGAAGCTCGCGACATGCGGCTCGACCCGCACCGGATCGGCCGAAAGCGAGCTTAGAAGCTCGACTGGGGTGTACTTGCAGACATAGCCGATCATGCGCAGGCCTGCCCTTCGCCTGTAGCGTCCAGCAGCTCGAGAAACGCCTCGAAGCGCGTCTTTACCTGCCCCTCCTGGCCGCTGCGGCGGTCGATGGCATCGCCGTCGAGGGCGAGCATGGGCACGCCCAGTTCGGACATCTGGCGCTTGAGCAGCTGGACCCCTCCACAAGATTGCTTGCAGCCCCAGTGGCAGAACTCGACGACGCCATCGCACTCGTAGTGCTGCGCGTAGCGCGATACCGCGTCTACCTTGCGGGAAAAATCTCCGTTGTAGATGTTGCAGATCATCTTTCGCGCAAGCGCGTGGAGCGGGCGCTCGACGTCGAGCTGCTCGACGAAGTCGAGGTTGAAATCGTCGGCGACGACCGTCAGCTCCTCGTTGTAGTTGAGGTATTCGTTGAGCGTCGGCTGCGCATACGGCACGATATGCACCCAGAACAGCCGCTTGCTCGTGTCGAGCGGCTGTGCGTCTATCTCGGAATCGAGCATCCTGAAGAACTCGAGCGCCCATTCGCTGCCGATGCTCAGGTGCGTTGCGAACAGCATGAACAGGCGCATGATGAGCGCCTCGGGGTACGCATGCGTCCGGCGCTTCTCAAGAAATGAGAGGTAGTGCGCCTTGGACTCGTTCTCGCGAACGAGGGCTTGCTTGAGCCGCTCTTCGTCGAAGCGTGTGCCCGAGAGCCCCTCGAGCCACGAGATCGTCTCGCGCAGCTGCGCCACGACGTATTCCTCGCCCTCCGGGCTCCATTCATGGGGGATGTCGATGAGGCGGGTCGGGAGAGCGTCGTGCTTGCGCAAGTACCTGAAGGTGTTCGTGTTGCAGTCGCAGATTGTGGACGTGGTAATGCCGCACAGCGGCTTGGGCACAAGCCCCGCCTCGCACGCGCCGAGAAACGTCTTGTGGTACGAGCACATGGTGCTCGCGAACCCGGCCGTCTCGCAGGCGTCGATGAGGCGGTCTTCAATCCAGAAGCCCGACAGGTACGAAGCGAGGCATTCCATGGAGATGCACTTGATGTCGAAGCACTGGAGAATCTCGACAGGTGCGAATATGTTGGTCCAGGCGAACTGCCCTGGCTTTCCCAAGACGTCCGCTACTTCCTTCATCGCCATGTGGCGCAGGTACTGGTGGGCATTCGGGGACTGCGCATCGGGAAAGCGTCCCGTGCGAAACGACTCGGCATGCAGGCCGAGTCGTATCAGCGCGTTTGCGCGGTCGGGATTCTTCTCGAGCGCCTGCCCAACGTAGGAGCCATAGGTGCGTGCTACATCCATAGGTGAGGCTGCCGGGAGGCAGCGTTATTTCCCTTCTGCTTTGAGGCGCTTGACGGCATCGACCGTCTCTCGCAGGGTCTCGTCAAGCTCTGTCTCGAGCGCCTTGAGCCGCGCGAGGTCGTCGAGCACCGCATTGTCGACCGTGCCCTGGCTTCTGCTGAGCGAGCGGCGCAGATGGGTGTCGATGTCGACAAGGCGCTTCTTCAGGCCGACCATGTCGAGCCCCATGCGCGCGAGATGCTCGGAGGAACCCGCCTGCGTGCTCTTGTCGTAGAGCTGCAAGATGAATTGGCTGATGGAGAGCCCCTGCTCCGTCGCGTCTTCGGCGATGCGGTCTTTCACGCTCGGCGGGCAAGAGATGTTGAGCCTGCCGGTGTGATATTCACTTTCCTTCTTTTTTCTCATGGCCTTCTCCAGCCATCATGTGCACGACGTGCTCGAACTGGTCATACACTGCCTCCCAGTTCTCTTCCGCAGCCTTCTTGCTGCCCGGGAGGTTGACCACGAGCGTCCTGCCACGCTGCATGCAAATTGCCCTGCTGAGCATAGCACGGCGGGTCTTCGACATGGAATAGGAGCGCATGGCCTCGGCAATGCCGGGCACTTCGCGCTCGCATACCTTGCGCGTGGCCTCCGGCGTCACGTCTGCAAGAGAGAGGCCGCTTCCGCCGCAGGTCAAAACGACATCGACGCCCTTGTCGCATGCGGCGACGATGGCATCGGCGATCTGGTCGACATCGTCTTTGACGACGACGCGGCTCACGTTGGTCCACCCCTGCCCGGCGATGAGCTCCTCGAGGCGTGCGCCTGCCGTGTCCTGCTCGATGCCGCGCGTGGTCGAGCAGGTGACGATTGCGAATCTGATGTCCATGATGGCTACTCCCTTGTCCAAAGACCGGTCCTGCCGCCTTCTTTGCGGAGGAGGTGAATGTCGCAGATTTCCATGCCGCGGTCTACCGCCTTGCACATGTCGTACACGGTGAGCAGCGCGATGGAAACGCCCGTCAGGGCTTCCATCTCGATGCCCGTCTTGCCGGTGACCCCGGTTGTCATGACGGCGTGAATGCCGACGCGCCCGTCTTCGCGCTCGCCCGCCTTGACAGGCTCGAGCTCACACTTGGACTTGGTGATGTTGAGCGGGTGGCACATCGGGATCAGGCTGCTCGTCTGCTTGCAGCCCATGATTCCGGCGACGCGGGCGCAAGCGAGGACGTCGCCTTTTGCAGCCGTTCCCTCGACGATCATGTCGAGGGTGTCTTGGTGCATGAAAATCCACCCCTCGGCAATCGCCTGGCGTTTCGTGTCGTCTTTCTCGGACACGTCGACCATGCGCACAGCGCCTTTCTCGTCCACGTGGCTCAGCGTGCCGGGACGCGCGTCGGGATGCTCGGAGATTCCGGCGGAAAGGCCGCCGGGGAGTGTTTCGGACATAGTGCTCTACCCACCAATCTGGCTCATGCGGCGAACGGTGCCGCGCTCTTCGTGATGCTCGTCCGGCTTGATGCCGATGGCTTCCAAGATATCACGGACGACCGCATCGTCCCCGCCGCCTTCGCGCAAGGCGCGTTTGACGTCGATTTCCCTGTCGCTGAACAGGCAGGGCCGAATCTTTCCGTCGGAGGTGAGACGCAGCCTGTTGCACGAGGCGCAGAAGTGGTTGGACATGGCGCTGATGAAGCCGACCGTGCCTTTCGCTCCCGGGAACTTGTAGTAGACCGCGGGGCCGCCGCCGCCGGGTTCGTCGCCTTTGATGACCGGCACGAGCGGAGAGAGCCCCTCTGCCTTCGCACGGGCGTCGATGATGTTCCTGAGCTCTTCTGATGAGATGCTGTCTTGCTCGGTCCATCCCGTCCCCGTGCCGCCGCTGCTCTCGCCCACGGGCATGTACTCGATGAAGCGCACGTGCAGCGGGCGGTCGAGCGAGAGCTTGGCGAACCCGAGGAAGTCCTGGTCGAGGCTCCTCACCGCAACCGCGTTGATCTTGACTGGATCGAAGCCGACCTCGAGCGCCGCGTCGATGGCCTTGAACACGTCTTCGATCGAGCCGCGGCGCGTGATATAGGTGAACTGCACGGGGTCGAGCGTGTCGAGCGAGATGTTGACGCGCGAGAGCCCCGCGTCCTTGAGGTCGCGTGCCATCTCGGGCAGCAAGATGCCGTTCGTCGTAAGCGAGACGTCCTCGATCCCGGGGGTCGCCGCGATGTCGCGGACCAGGTCGACGACGCCCTTGCGCACGAGCGGCTCGCCGCCCGTCAGGCGCACCTTGCGCACGCCCTGCTGGGCAGCCAGGCGCACGAAGCGCGCGATCTCTTCGATGCGCAGGATCTGGTCGTGCGGCTGCCACGGCACGCCCTTTTCGGGCATGCAGTAGATGCACCGCAAATTACAGCGGTCGGTGAGCGAGATGCGCAAGTAGTCGATCTTGCGCCCAAACTTGTCTTGCATGTGTGCCTCCCCACTGCCGCGAGAGCGCGGGCAAGGTTTTCGCTAGGTATTTCGGGTACCTGAATAATATACGTTCCCGTAATTATTCGCAGCAACGATTAGTGTTTAGCACAAATTATTGCCTAGGATATGAAACCCCACGCGAAATGCCCGAGACGCCGACCGCGCGGCTAGCCCCGCACGCGCGTCGGGTCGATGCCCGCGTAGCTGCAGAAGAAGCGCGCAACGTCCGCGAAGTCTTCCAGGCCGAATACTGGCTTGCCCTGGGCTGCAACCTCGGCGCAAAGCTCCTCGTTGTCGGAGATGAGCGCGATGCGCTCTTCGGGGGAGAGCTTGGGGCCCTTGCCCGTCGCCTTGCGGCTGACCTCGACCGCCCCTTCTGCCTCGCTGCGGAAGCCCTCGATGACGACGAGCTCGGTTGAACTGGGGAGCCGCTCCATGAGCTCTTCGCGCGTGGGCTCGTGGTCTGGCGTGCTCACGAAAATCGCGTACTGGGCAGACGACGATAAAATGACGGGATTGGCGCCCGCCTGCTCGTACTTCCAGGAATCCTTGCCCTCCTGGTCGACTCCACCGGGCGCATGACCATGGTGTTTGATGACGGCGACTTTGATGCCGGAATCCACGAGGATCTTGACCACCTGCGTGACGAAGGTGGTCTTTCCTGAATTGGACCATCCAGTGACGGTGATGTTCGGGATTGTGCTCATAATTCCCCCGTTACGTCGTAACTGTCCTATATGAGTTGCTAAAATTTGTGTGTTTTAACTATAACAGCATATCGGGATGGAGAAACGTCAAGAGAAGAGAAAAGCCCCTCGATGCGCTCAAAGCAAAACCGCATCGAGGGGCCGCGAACCATATGCTAGGCGTCGAGACGTTTGAGCAGGTACGGGATCTCCGCCTCGAAATCGACGCCGTACCAGTTGTGGTCGGGATGGGACACGGTCTCTTTGATGCAGGCGACCGTGTAATCGGCCGCGATGGCCAGCGCCTCGTCGAGCGGTTTGCCGTTCATGAGCGCGCCAACCGCCGTCGAGCTGAACACGTCTCCGGTGCCGTGGAACTTCGCGTCGACGAGCTCGTTGAAATAGCTGAAATAGGTATCCGACTCGGCATCGTAGCCGTACACGCCACAGGTGCCCGGCTCGAGGCTCACGCCGGTGAGCACGGCCTTCTTGGCACCGAGCCCGACAAGCCCCTGCAGAAGGTCCTTGATGTAGGCCTCGTCGTACTCCCCCGCCTCTTTGTATTCCTTGCCGAGCATGAAGGAGGCTTCGGTGATGTTCGGGTCGATGATATCGGCCTTCGAGCACACGACGCTGCCCATGGCGCGCGCGAACTCCGGCGTGAAGCCCTTATAGAGAACCCCGTTGTCGGCCATTGCCGGGTCGACAAACACGAGCGTGTCGTCTCCGGCATGCTCGTCGAAGAAGCGGCTCACGAGCTCGAGCTGCTCGAACGATCCGAGGTAGCCCGTGTAGATAGCGTCGAACGCGACGCCGTTGTCTTTCCAGCTCTTGCTGATGGGTTCGATCTGATCGGTGAGGTCGTCGAAGGTGAAGCTGTCGAATGCTGTGTGCACCGAGAGCACGGCCGTGGGAACTATGCCGCATTCGACGCCCATCGCGGAGATGATGGGCAGGGCGACGGTAAGCGAGCATTTGCCCACGCACGAGATGTCTTGGATGCTGACGATACGCTTCATGAGAAGTGCCTTTCCGACGATACAAGAAGAGAGGCGCCAGGGCACCTCTCTTCCACAGTTTCCTGGAGCGGCGGACGGGACTCGAACCCGCAACAACCAGCTTGGAAGGCTGGGGCTCTACCAATTGAACTACCGCCGCAATGCTGGGCCTATGATACCTCAAAGCCCATTAATATAGTAGGAAATAGTATATGCAATTTTCATGCGCACGTATCGTTTACGAGCATGGTCGGGGAGACAGGATTCGAACCTGCGACATCCTGCTCCCAAAGCAGGCGCGCTACCAGGCTGCGCCACTCCCCGACGCGCTGAAGAAGTATACCCCATTATCCTCGGGCGAGTCGTGCGAATTTGCGCGTGGAGTTTTGCCGTGCCCGGCGCGAGGTGCCAGAACAACCGGAGACCCGGCCTCCCTTCGCGGAAAGCCGGGCCCCGAAAGAGCTTGCGGGATAAGTGCGAGTCTTACTCGTTCGTCTCGGACAGCTCGTCGATAGCACCCTTGAAGTCGCCCTTGATGAGGATCGACGTGGAGATGATAGGGATGACTGCCGGGATGACCATGAACATGAACGTGATGGACATCGACATTGCCGTGCTTACCTGAGCAGCAACGCAGGCATCCATGATTGCGCCGAGAGCCAGCGGGCCGAGCGCGCCGCCGAAGCGGCCGAACGCCTGGCACCAAGAGACGCCTGTCGCGCGGATCTGCACAGGATAAACCTCGGGCATGAGCGGCTGCAGGCCGGTCTGGCCGTAGTTGATGCCGAAGCCGAAGAGAACCATGACGAGCGCGATGAGCGCATACGGGACACCACCGGTCGTGACGGCGATGTAGAAGACGATGGTCGTCAGGATGATCATGATGATCGTGATGATGAAGCCGCCGACGATGTTCTTCTTGCGGCCGAACTTCTCGGCGCCAATACCGGCGAGGACGTCGGTGATGATGGCAGCGCCGTTGTTGAGCGTCGCGAGGCCGTAGGTGTAGCCTGCCGTGACCATCATCTTGGGCAGCCACGCGTTCATGCCCATGACGATCATGGTGCCGCAGAAGTAGCCAATCCAGATGGCGAGCGTGCCCTTGATGTACTTCTTGGAGAACAGCGCGCCAGGGCCAACCTTCTCGGGCTTCGCGGGAACCAGGAACTGGTCAGCCGTGAACTGGGACGTCGTATTGGTGTTGCCGTACTTGGACTTCTCGAGCTTGCCCAGCGCCCTGCTCACGTCGTCGAAGCGGCCCTTGCTCGCATACCAGTGCGGTGTCTCGGGCATGACGAAGTACAGGACAATCGACCAGATAATTGGCAGCGCGCCGATGAAGTAGCCGATGCGCCAGTGGTCGAAGTCGACGCCTGCACCGATGAACGGCAAGCTTACACCTGCGCTCGCAACTGCGGCATCGCGCGCCGCCTGCCACGCATCATGGCCGCCGTTGACCATGGCCGCGTTGATTTCCTTCGCGACTGCGGCGTCGCTTATGGCGCCGCCGATGAGGCCGGAGATAACCCAGCCGCAAATCATGAACGCCATGCCGAAACTGATGAAGAACGAGCGGTTCTTGGACGGCATCCACTCAGAGAAGCTCGTGGTTACCATCGGGATTGTCGCGCCAAGACCCGTACCTGCAGCGACGCGGAAGAACGCGAAGAACATCCAGTTCTCGGAGAAGTACAGCGGCAGGTTCAAGATGCCGTAGATGAGCGTCATGATGGCGAGCGCCTTCTTGCGCCCGAACGCGTCAGCGATGGGACCTGCCACGATGCCGCCTAAGACGAGGCCGATCAGCGACCAAGACGACAGGGAGCCCGTGACAACAGACGTCAGGCCCCATGCTGCCTGCATCGAAGGAACCGTATAGGACACGATCATGTAGTCGTATCCCTCGAAGATATTGCAAAAGCCGAGAATTGCGAAAATGCCCCAAGAAAACTTCGTGAGACCGATGTGGTCAACATAGCTCGAGACGGTGAATTTCGAGCCGGGACCGAAATCTAAGGATTTTTCCTCACTCATGTCCCCTCCTCTGAGGCTGATCCTGTGGGGAATCAGCCTGCTTTTCTGACTTTATTGAGTGCCCGTCTTCGGGTTTTTCGTCCATCCTGCGAAACACCCCTGCATCCGTACCCGGCGGCGCGACCTTGGGAATGCTGCCTACGTCAAACACCTTGGTGAAACGTCGCCCGCACTTTCCGCAGAAGGAGCAGAATGCACCACAGCTTCCTGCCATGAGACCTCTCCTTTAGCAGTCGAGAGGCGTGTGACACAGTGTTAGCTCCATATCACACGCCTCTTCAGTGACTAAACCCAGATGGGAACTCGATTGCTGGTCTTTACGGAACGAAGATGGCGGCCTTGTTGCCCTTCGCGGCGAGCTTTGCCGCGCATTCCTCGATCGTGCCGAACTCGAGGCACTTGGCCTGGCAGCACTGGACGCAGGAGGGAAGGAGCCCCGCCTCGACGCGGCTTGCGCACAGGTCGCACAGTTCGCCCGGGACCGCGATGTAATCCCAGTGCCAGGAACCGTCTGCGTGTTGACGCGGTTTGTCTTCCAACAGCTTCATGCCGAAATCTTCAATGGGAAGCTCGAGCTCATTGCGGCAAGCAATCTCGCAGCTGTGGCATCCAGAGCAGAATTCGTAGTCGATGTAGAGCGCATTCTGTGACATGTGAGAACCTCCCTTTCTACTTAGTTGTTTGCCTTGTACTCGTCATACGGAGCGTCGACCGGGCGCCACGCCTCGTTGACGCTGAACTCTTCGAGGCGGCTCTTCTCGACGAAGATGTCGTCGGGCTCGTTCGGGCCACCCTCGCTGTCGACCTTCTTGATGTCGCAGATCATGACCTTGAAGGTGTTGCCGAAGCCGACCTTGGCGTTGACGCTGTTCGGCATGAGCATGTTGACGTTGGACTTCCAGTTGCCGTACAGGTTGGGCTCTTCGCCGTCCTCTTCGGGGTACCAGAAACCGTGCATGCAGTGGACGACGCCTGGCTTGATGGTCGGGGTGACCTTCGCCTTCTGGCGGATGTGGCCATACGGAGACGTGATCTCGACCCAGTCGCCTTCCTCGATGCCCTTGGCCTTCGCGTCTTCGGGATTGATGTCGATCTCGGGGAACGGGCTGATCTGGCGCAGGGACTTGACCTGCTTGTGCTCGGAGTGGAAGAACTCCTGGCGACGCGCGCCAGAGGTGAGGATGAACGGGAAGGTCTCCATGAGCTTCGGCGTGGTCGCGGGACCGAATGCAGGCTCCTCGAAGTACGGCAGGGCGTCTTCGCCAAATGCGCCGTACGAGAAGGAGGAGAGCTCGACGCGGCCGGTGAAGGTCGGGAAGCCGGGCTGCCCGTCGGGGCGGAGCTTGCCGAGCTTGTACTTGTAGTACGGCTCTTCGGACATGGTGACGACGTTGTCGCGGAGCTCCTTCCACGGCAGCCAGCTGCGGAAGACGTGGAAGTTGTTGTAGTCTTCCTCGGTCTCGAAGCGGTTCCAGAATTCCGGATACATCTTCTTGCCGACCATCATCATGATCTCGACGTCGGACTTGCACTCGCCGACCTGGACGCACTTGTTCTCTGCGCCGTAGAACGAGGAATTGAGGCCGTAGTGGGTGACGACCTGGCCGTCATGCTCGATCGTGGAGGCGACGGGCAGGAACACGTCGCAGCAGGCCATGATCGTCGGGTTCATGAACAGGTCGCACGCAAAGTTGAAGTCGAGCTCCTTGAGCGCCTTCCACCAACGCTGCGGCTCTGCGGCGATTGCGGTGCCGACCGGGTTGGACGAGACGAACTGCGCCATGTGGATCTTGTAAGGCTTCTCGGTTTCGAGTGCCTTCAAGAACTCGTCGGGCTGGACGGTCCACAGGACCTGGCCGACGCACGGGTACTTGTCGACGCCGATGCGCTTCTTGTCCCAGGTCTCCTGCGTCATGATGCCATGCTTCAGGGCGAGCATCAGCGTGGAGTCGGTCGCGTCGTCGACCTTGTCGGCTGCGTCGATTGCGCCACCGTCGCGAACGACGTTGCCCTGGTCATCGCCCATGCCGAGCGTGGTTCCGCCAGGTGCGTCGATGAAGCCGGTGATGGTCATCAGGGCAATCAGGCACATGCCGAGCTGCGGGCCGTTCGTGTTCTCGTCGACGGCAAGGCCCCAAGCAAGCGAGCTCGGCTTTGCATTGCCGTACAGGCGAGCTGCACGCCAGATCTGCTCTTCGGGGACGCCGCAGATCTCTGCTGCACGGGAAGGAGGCATTTCCTTGACGCGTTCGCACAGGTCCTCGTAGCCAAACGTCCACTTCTCGATGAACTCGTGGTCGACGAGGTCTTCGGTGGTGAGGACGTACAGCCAGGCCATCGCCATGGCGGTATCGGTGCCAGGACGCAGCTGGATGACTTCTTCTGCACGCGTGCCGAGCCAGGTGATACGCGGGTCGATGCAGATGATCTTCGTGCCGAACTGGCGCATCATCTCGATGATGGCGTGGCCGTATAGGCCGTCAGGGTTGGAGCGCAGCGGCTCTTTGCCCCACAGGACGACGACCTCAGGCGGGACGAAGTTCGGGTTGTCGTAGCGATCGTGGAACTTCTGCGCATAGTCGATTTCGGGGTAGCCGCCGCCGATCATGAACGCGGTTGCGGTCATACGCGGGCCGTAGCACGACCAGCCAGCCTGCGCGTACACGGAATTGGGCGTGCCGAAGACGAGGTTTGCCCACTGCGGGTACCAGTTGTTGGCCTCACGGCCAGTGCCGCCGAAGACGCAGATGGTCTCGGCGCCGTACTTCTCGGTGATTTCCTTGGCGTGGTCAGCAATGATGTCCGTCGCCTCGTCCCAAGAGCACTCCACCCACTTGTCCTTGCCGCGGTCTTCGCGGGCACGCTTCATGGGGTGGATAATGCGGTCGGGGTTGTAGATGTACTCTTTGAGCGCCAGGCAGCGCGGGCACAGCGAGCCTCTGGTAATAGGATGCTCTGGATCGCCTTCGACCTTGGTCACCTTGCCGTCTTTGACGTGGACTTGGAGACCGCATCCAACCGGATGGCACCCCGGAGGAGACCAAGCGCAGGTCCTGAAGATAGTCTCATCTCCGACTTGCCTTTTCCATTCAGTCATCTTCTCTCCCTTCAACTCTTACCTCTTCTTCACACTGGGACACCGTATGCGCTAGCACGCGACATATGCGGCGCCCTTGCTCACGTTTTATTGTGGAGTGGAGATAATCGGGCGAGAAGAGACGTGAAAACTGCGTCGCGTCAAATGCGATTTGTCGGCGAATTGTTACCTTGACCTGCGCAAATAGCATCAAGCCACACCACGGGGAACTTCATGCCTCCGTCGATGTGGCTTGACACTCCAGACACTATGTACACCCTGGCTGCAGCACGCCAGGAATGCTTTCGAACGACTGGTCTCGCGAATCAGCCGGCTCTCATCTGCTGAGAAACCTCCTCCTTCGTGATGCCGTACTCGTCAATGAAATCGAGAAACTTGCGGCGCTTCTTCGAATGCCGCAAAGACACCCCACCGATGATGATCGCCGCGATGAGCGCAACGCCTTGAGCAAGCGGTTGGTCCTCGATCACGCCGAACCTGACCGCAAACGAGTAGCCGGCAATTGCTGCAAAGAACACGCAGGCGAGCACGAGCATGAGCGTGAAGTCCTTCGAGGCCTCGCGCTTGAGCTCTATTGCCTGGCGCATGTGCTTCTTTCTGCGGACAACCCCAGATCCAGACATCGGCACACCCCCGCTTTCCCGCAGCACGCAGGTCTTGAATGCTTGTTGCACTACCAAGCGGGCGCCCCACGAGGAAGAGCCCCGGTTTTTGCGAGGGCGCAAATGAAATTTGACGCCGCCTTGAACTCGCGCTCCGGGGAATCCCGCGGGCAGCCTACTCCATATTGATGAACTGCTCTTTGACATCGAGCACAAGCCGCCTGACGAGGCCCGCCCGCTTTGACTCGGGGTCGTAGAGCGCGACGAAGCGCCAGTCGAGCCTCGAGTCGAGGAAGGGGGATAGCGACCGTGCCCCGAGGAGGGTGCAGGTTGAAACGCTCCGAGACGATCCCAATCGAATCGCCGCGCCTCACCATATGGAGCATCGTGCTCGTACTGGGAATAATGCTCACGCTCGTATCGCTGCAGCCAAGCGCCTCAAGCCGCGCGAATAAAGGTTGGTACTGAAAGGGAGGCGTGGACATCAGCAGCAAGTGATCGGTCTGCAGGTCATCGACGGTAATGCCCGCCGTGGGAAGATTGCACTGCGTACTCGCGAGCGCATACGCGCGCGACCGGTACAGGTCGACCGCCTTCACGCCCGCGTAGGTCCGCTGCATGCACATAACAAACGCAACGTCCGCATCGCCAGAGAGGACGTGCTGGTAGCACTGCTCGGGGGAATGCTCGGAAAAATGCAGCGAGTTTGCGCGGATGGCGAAGTACTGGTCGACCTCTGGCGGGATTCCCGCGAAGAAGTTGACGCCCATGGTGACGTTGAGCGGGGCATCGGCATCTTCGATGCTCGTGAACATGGATTCCATCTCGTCGACCTTGGACAGCACCTGCCTCGCCTTGTGAATGACTTGCAACCCTTCCGGCGTGGGGACCATCGCATTGCCCTGGCGCTCGAAGATGCTGATGCCGAGCTCGCCTTCAATCGATTTGACGGCATGAGCCACGTTCTGTCTGCTCGTGAAGCATGTCTTGGCCGCCTGGGCATAGCTCGAGGCATCTGCCGCCGCAACCAGGTAGCGCAATTGCTGGATTTCCACGTCTCCCCCGCTTCTCATCCATGACAAGTGCTGACCGAACGCATGAACAGCGGACCTGTCAGGCCCACAAAAAAGAAGTGGACCTGTTCACGCCAGACCCGCTTCTCCTTTGAAAAAGATACTACTCAGATTTTAGATTATCAATGCGTCGGAGATAATCCTGGCACTTCGCGGCATAGGCCTCATCGGCACGATGCAGCATCGACTGCTCGAACATCTCCTTGGCGCGCTGCCTCAGGCGCCGTTCCTTCTTCGGGTTGCCCTGCGCCTGCTCTGCCAAATAGAAATGGGAGACGCCCACGCAGTAGAGCCACATCCAGTCCGACGAGCCACCGCGCATCGTGCGGATGAGGTCGTAGGACTCGCGGTAGCGGCCTAGATGGTTGTACGCATCGGCGACGTCAACCAGCAGGTAGTTATCGCGCTGCCGCTCGGGAAGCCCCATCACAAAATCGGCAAGATCTTGCCACTGCTCGTCTGCCTGTAGCTGCTTGACCTTCTTCTCGACGCGGTACCGTTTGAAGGGATTGCCGAACAGAGGATTCATCGTGATTCCTGTCCCTCGTATCAGACGGGCCACCGGCAGTGTGCCCGTGGCCCGAAATTGTTTGCCCCGCTTGCCTTATGCGAGCCGTGCGAACTTGCGCTTGCCGACCTGGAGGACGGCACCACGCAGCTTGTCTGCCGGCACGTGGTACATCTTGGCGGGAACGGCTTCTCCGTCGACTTTGACCCCGCCTCCGTCGATGAGACGACGGCCTTCGCCGTTAGAGGATGCGAGTTTTACGTCGGCGAGCAACTTGGGCAGGTACACGCCGCCGTTCTCGGGGTCTTCGACGAGCTCGACCTCGAAGGTCTCGATGTCCTCGGGCACCTGGTGCTCCTTGAACTGGCGGTCGAATGCGGCTTCCGCTTCCTGTGCCGCTTGCTCGTCGTAGTACGCAGCGACGATTTCGCGCCCCAGACGGCGCTTGAGCTGGTTGGGGTCGAGCTTGCCCGCCTTGTAATCGGCCTCGATCTGGTCGACCTCGGAGACGGGAAGCTGGGTTGCCAGACGGAAGTACTTGGGCATGAGCTCGTCGGGGATGCTCATGACCTTGCCAAACTGCTGCGCGGGCTCGTCGGTGAGGCCGATGTAGTTGCCGTAGGACTTGGACATCTTCTTGACGCCGTCGGTGCCCTCGAGCAGCGGAAGCGTCAGGCAGACCTGGGGCTCCATGCCCTTCTTCTCCATGAGCTCGCGGCCAGCCAGCAAGTTGAAGAGCTGGTCGTTGCCGCCGAGCTCGACGTCTGCTTCGATCATGACGGAGTCATACGCCTGCATGACCGGGTAGATGAACTCGTGCAGCGCGATCGGGAGCTGATTGTGGTAGCGCTTGGAGAAGTCGTCGCGCTCGAGGATGCGCGCGACGGTGAAGTTTGACAGCAGGCCGAGCAGCCCCGCCATGTCGAGGTCGAAGATCCACTCGCTGTTGTGGCGGACAGTCGTCTTCTCGGGGTCGAGGATCTTCATAGCCTGGTCCATGTAGGTACGCGCGTTTTCCTCGATCTTCTCGCGCGTGAGCTGCGGGCGCGTCGTGTCGCGGCCCGATGGGTCGCCGATGAGCGCCGTGCCGTCGCCGATGATGAGCGTCACATTGTGGCCGAGGTCCTGGAACTGGCGCAGCTTGCGCAGCGGGACCGCATGCCCGATGTGCAGGTCGGGGCTCGTCGGGTCGACGCCGAGCTTGATGTTGAGCGGCTTGTTCCTCTCGAGCTTCTTCTTCATATCCTCGAGCGGGATGAGGTTCATCACGCCAGACTGAATGATGTGGAGTTGTTCTTCGCTTGAAAGCACGTATCTCAACCTTTCGTTTGCTGTCGCCTGATCAGTTTTCAGACATGGTATCACGAGAGCCGCAGCATCCCGCTGCCCGTCGCTCACTACTTGACCTGACGGAACAGGTGCCCCGTCGTCGTATTCTCCTCCTTGGCGACGTCTTTGCCGCGCAACGCGCGCCTCACGCGCCCGAGCTCTTCTTCGACTTGCGGGGCATCCGCGAGGGTGGAATCCACCGCAAAGCCGCGCACGCCCGCATTGACCAGGTCGCCGATAGCGTGCACCGTGTCGAGCGGCACGGCATTGTAGATATGCCCCCTGCCCTCAACGTCGGTGGTCACGGGGAACTGGTAACCCTTGCGGTCGGTAAGGTAGCGCCGCGCCCCCGTGCGGCGCCTGCAGACGGCACACTTGCGGTCGCATTCTCCTTCGGCCATGAGGAAGCAGTGGTCGCTCACCATGAGCTCCTGGTTGCCGTGGACGACGACGCCCAGCGGCAGCGGGCTGTCATCGGCGAGCAGCTTAAGCTGGTGCAGCGTCAGCTCGGGGCTCATCCACGCGAAGGTCGCGCCGAGCGCCGCCCAGGTCTGCAGCGCCTCGATGTTGGTTGCGTAGAGCTTGGGACCGATCGCCTTGCCGGGCGCGAACTCCTCGAGCGTGCAGGCGATATCGGTCTGGCTGAAGTCGATGTCGGTGGCAAACGGCGCCATCTGCGACATGTCGACCACGCCGCGGAAATCGAGAAGCGGCTCCGGCGCGTTGCCGTTGCCGAGCTCGGCGCTTGCCAGCACCTCGGACGCGAACGCATCGAGAGCTGCCTTCCTGAGCTTGTGCAGCTGCGAGAAGCCCACGCCAGCGCCCTCGGAGACCTCGACGTTCCAGGAAGCGCAGGTGAACGGGGTGTTGCCCAGGCGGCCGACATGTTCGATGACGTCTTGCCTCGTCACTGCCTTGGTGCGCGCGGGTTCGACGACGGCGCCTTCAGCCGAGGCGGAATGCCCTGTCTCGTCGGAAACCGAGATGCGAAGCGGCTCGCCCACGACCACCCTGACGTCCAAGGCGACGGGGATGGCAAGCCCCTGCTCTGTGCGCGCATCGGCATCTGCCGCAAGGCGCGCGGAGCGCACGCGGAAGATGCGGTCCCCCGGAGAGACCGCGCCGCGGATCGCGAGCTTGGCCTTGCCGGGCGCGAGGGAATCGGACGTGTCGACCGTGTACGTGACGCGCCCCTTCGTCGTCCAGACCTCGAGCAGGTCGCCCACGTGCAGCTCCTCGGTCGCGTTGACGCGGACCAAGCCGTTGCCAAAGCCGGCGACGCGTCCGACCGCGACGCCGCGGTTGTTGGGGCGCTTGTAGCCCATCATGGCGTTGCCGCGCTCGCCAGTGAGAAACGCCGTGGTAAAGCCCCTGCTGAACGCCTCTGCAAGCTCGCGCTTCTCGTGCTCGGTTGCCCGATACGATGCTGTATCCTCCCACGCGCGGTCGAGCGCCTCGCGGTACGCGCCCGTGACGGTCGAGACGTACTCGGGCGACTTCATCCTGCCCTCGATCTTGAGGGAGGCGACGCCCGCGTCGATGAGCTGCGGAAGGACCTCGATGCCGCACAGGTCGCGCGGGCTCAGCAGGTACTGGCCCACATCGGCGAGCTTCTTGCCGTCTTTGTCCACGAGGGAATACGGCAGGCGACACGGCTGCGCGCACAGACCGCGGTTGGCGCTGCGCCCGCCGACGAGCGACGAGAACAGGCACTGCCCCGATTGGCAGATGCACAGCGCACCGTGCACGAAGCACTCGAGGTCCATGCCGAGGCCGCTCAGCTCCTTGATCTGCGCGATGCTCAGCTCGCGGGCGAGCGTGACGCGCGTGGCGCCCAGCTTGCGGGCGAACTCGATGCCCCGCGGCCCGCGGATGTTCATCTGCGTAGACGTGTGTAGCTCGAGTTCGGGCAGCTCGCGGCGCAGAACCGACATCAGCCCGATGTCCTGAATGATCGCCGCGTCGATGCCCGCCTCGGCCGCCGTCGCGACGGTATGGAGCGCCTCGTCCATCTCGCCGGGGAACACGAGCGTGTTCGCCGTGAGGTAGACCTTGCGGGCGCGCAGATGCGCGTCGTCGCACGACTGCCTGAGGTCGTCAAGCGTGAAGTTGTCGGCGTTGCGCCGGGCGTTGAAGGCGCCTGCGCCAAGGAAGACGGCATCGGCGCCTGCGCCGAGCGCAGCCTCGAACGAGGCTCGATTGCCCGCTGGTGCGAGCAGTTCTGGTTTTCTCATAGATCCTCTACCACGTCGTTGTCTGGGAAAAAGATATGGGCCGCACGTTCTACATGCGCGCCGTATCGGCGGCAAGGCGCTCGCGCGCCTGGTC
>OLRR01001029.1_pt1 | contig 19084 bp, 9 predicted proteins | sample 1671941 | NCBI WGS metagenome assembly OLRR01 (sample SAMEA3136628, study PRJEB25190) | human gut metagenome
GCCGCACCTCGCTCGCCGTATCGGCACTTAGAATTATGCGGTATTGCCTTTACAACTTCACAAGTATCTCCCCCGTACCGGAATCCGATTGCCCTTCTCCCCTATCCCCAAACCGCGCGTACCGTTCATCTTCATCCGCCCCCCAAAAACAAAAGGCATGTGCCCCCTTATCTCTATCATAAGGTGGGCACATGCCGTTACATTATTATGATTTTATCACGCCAAAGTCATCAGGCAATGCAGCCATCGGCAAAGCTGTTGCGCTTGGCTTTCTCTTTCTGCTGGTTGCGCTTGGCGATGATTTCTTTGCTCAGGCCAATACGGTTGGTCTTGAAGTGGAAGAACGGGCGTTCCGGTACGGTGAAAATCTCCACCGGACGCATGTAACGTTCCGGCAGGCAGGCATTGATCTTATCGCGCACATCGTCCAAGGTGTAGCCATCTTTGAGCTGGACGTACAGGTACGGCAGGAAGCAGCCTTCGTGCTCATCATCCGGCACGATAACAAAGAACTCGTCCTTGATGCCCTTGATGTCGGCATCGGCCACGATGTTCTCCAGCGGCTGCACCATCAGGTCGCCGCCGCCAAAGCGCGGGGATGCGCCGCGGGTCATCGTGTAGAGCACACCGTCCTCGGACATATAGCCAATATCGCCGGTGTGCAGCCAGGTCTTGCCGTCTGCGTGGACCTGCAGTGCCTTGGCGGTTGCTTCGGGGCGGTCATAGCCCAGCATCACGCCGGGGCCCGTCATGCAGATCTCACCGGGGGTATTGTAGGTCAGCTCTTCCTGGGTGCCGGGCTTGAAGATGCTGATGACGCTGTGGATCATCGGCACACCAACGTTGCCGTCACGCACCGGGAACGGAGCCATGGGCAGAGTGGCGTTGGAGCCGGCCTCGCTGCTGCCGTAGCCGGCAGTAAAGCGCAGGTTGCAGTTATGCTGCTTGAGGAACTCCTCAACATTGCGCAGCTGCTTGTTGTTGAATGCCTCGCAGCCGGCGCCGATGGCCAGCATGTGGGACATATCATAGTCAGCCGGAAGACGCTTGCTGCGGCGGATAACCTCCACAAACATGGGGATCAGGGGCCAGTTGTTGGGGCGGTAGCGCATCATTTCCAGGTCAACATCGTACACATCCACAAACGGATCCAGAATGAGCAGCATACCGCCGGCCAGGGGCAGCAGCATCATGGAAACCACAACAGCGATCAGAGCCGGGGGCAGGATGGTCAGCAGCCAGGTGGGGCGGAATTTATCCGAAGAGCCATAAAAGTTCATCTGGGCCAGCACGCCGATGATGCTGTGTGCAGAATGGATGACCTGCTTGGAAGGGCCGGTGGAGCCGCTGGTGTAGGCGCGCAGCAGCGGGCGGTCAATGTTGACAGGAGCGGGCACAAAGCCGCGAAAACGCTGGCCCATGTTACAGAAATCAGCCCACATCATGGTATCAGAGCCACGGGCGGGAACATCCGGATACAGGGCATCCATGGAATGCTGCAGGTAAACCGGCATAGCGGCGCGGTCGCCGCTTTCCAGAGCGGGAACGATAACATAGGTATTCACGTTGGTCTGCTCACGGTAGGCTTCGATTTCGGCCTTGGAGAAAAAGTCGTGAACAAAAATCACCTTGGCATTGGCTTTCTGAACAGCTTCAATGTTTTCTTCCAGGGTGTTGTCACGGCACAGCAGCGAAGCGCCGATGCGCTCGGCTGCCAGCAGCAGATAAATGAATTCCGGCACAGAACGCAGGAACACGGGGATCTGGTCCCCCTGCTTGATGCCAAGCACCTGCAGAGCGCGGGCGGTGGCGTCCACCTTACGGAACACGGTACCCCAGGTGATATCCACGCCATAGTAGTGCATGGCAACCACGTTAGGGTCTGCAGCGCGCACGGAGAGGTACTGCTCCACGGTGCAGGCCGGAACCTGGATACCGCGCAGAACATCTGGATAGAACTTCATCCAGGGGCGGTCAATGCTGGGCTTGCCAGTCAACATCGCGTTTTCATTCATTGCAATTTCCTCCAAATGTCTTTCCCTTATAGTTGCAGGGAATTAAATTATCCAAATCAAATCACGCCAAACCTTTATGGCGCTTTCCCCTGCTGTGCACATCGTTGCACAGCGTCGCCGAACCATAATGCTATAATTATCTTCGGTGCTGAACATAGTATACCATTCCTGTTTACGGAAAGCACGAGAATCCCATGGCACAAATTTCCAGAAATTGATTCCGCGTGATTCACTTTTTTCACATGGATTTTCACGCTTTGGCATGGAGTTTTCTTGCAATTTCATTTTCCTCGGTGCAACAAAAGCCCCAGCTGCCGCAGCAGCCAGGGCTTTATGTTTATGCGTATGTATGTTGTATTTTTAGATTTTGTTCATCCAGCTCTCTTGCAGTTCTTCCATTTCATCACTTTTGGCGCGGGTAATCAGATGGATTCCCTGCAGGACATGATGGATGTGCTCCGCAATGGCGTTGCGCTCTTTTGTCACGTTCTGGTCATCCAAATTCCAGACCTGATCAAAATATTCACTCAGGCGGTCTTCCATCACACTGTTGTTGACCATTGCAATCCGGTTGATGGGGCAGTTGTTATCCAGCCGAAGATACGATGCAGCGCCAGAGAGAAACATATTAGGGTCCGCCACATACTGGAAATCGTTCACAATGCGGCCGCTGATCAAGCGGAATTCAAGTTTTTCACGCTGCTTGCAAAGCTGCAGCACATAGCTGATGCACCGGCTGCGCTGATCCGGGGTAAGGCTGACCTTGTAACTGAAAAAGTCCAGCTCGCCGGAAACCGCCATGGAGGAAAATGCAGCTTCATAAATCAGGATGCGGATGTTTGTTTCCTCCACCACACCTTTGGCAAGGTTGTGTACGCTACGCAGCTCCGCAGGGGTGGCACCCAAAAAATCTTTCAGTTCGGCCTCGTGGGCGGTCAGGATCGCTTCAAACAAGTCATCCGGCAGCAGAAGCTCATTCAGGTGGCCGAACATCCACCGCAGATTGGAGGCCAGCAGCGTGTGCATATAGTCGTACTGGCTGATCAGCTGGCGCATGCTGGTATCGCGGAAAAGCTGGTCATCCCGCACGCAGAGCTTGGAGAAGTTATCATACAGGCTTTCGCAGTTCTGCGGGTCCTCGGTGGCGGTAACGGCAGCGCAGCGGCTGTGGCTGACCAGCAGGCCGGTAATGGCAAAATCGCCCTTGACCACAAACACCGCGCGCCCGGCAGCCGCGGTGCTGCCAAACAGCTTGAAATGAATATGGCTGAAGTTGGTCAACACGTTAATAATGAGCGCGGCATCATAGATGGGGTCCCATTTTTCGCGGCTGATATCGATCATCAGCTTGAAATAGACGTTATCATAGCTGCGCTGGTCCACCAGCTGGCCGTTTTGCAGGTTGGCAACTTTCAGGCGGTATTCGCGCGCCATTTCCATCAGGTCCATCACAGCCACAATGTCCAGCTGGCTGACGCGGCGCAGCACGGGGTGCGCCATTTTGGTCAGGTATTGCAGCATGTTCAGCTCGGCCCAAAAGTCCGTATAGGGGCCAATGCGCGCCTCGCCGCTGTCCAGTTCCTCTTGCAAATAATCATATTCAGCAATCAGGTTATCATAAATGGCGGCTTTCAGGTCACTGGGGATGCTAACGCTGTATTCCCGCAGCAGCAGGTCACGGCCATCATCGGTGGCTTCATCCACCACGCAGGCACTGATGCCCTCCATCACGCGCTTTTCAGTCTTTTTGGCAGGCAGCATGCGGCCGCTGACCCATTTGCTGATATAGGAAACATCGTATTGCAGGCGCTTGGCCAGGGTATAGTTCTTGACTTCCGCAACTTCCAGCAAATGCTCCAGCAGAATGCTGAATCTATTTTTATCTTCCATTGCACCAAATCTTCTTCGCCCATTTAGTTTGCACTTTTCTTTTATTCTATTATACAAGTTCCATATTTCGATTGCAAATTCAAATGATAACAGGTAAGGAGAAAACGAAGAAAATATATTAAAATCTTTCACAATTCGCGGCCGCATTCTTTGGCATTCATGCCAGTTTGTTGTTTTTTTGTTGTTTGAACTGACAAAGTTTGTTTGTTCTGCTTGTGATATCCTCCAAAAATTATACTTCGCGCGCCATATTTGCCAAATTTAGCCGCAGCTTTTTAGTAGGTTTTGCCCTTGCACCGGCCTGATGTGTTCGCCATGTTTTTGTGTGTTTCCTTTATTATGCGGGTAAGGTAAATTGCGATTTTTTAATCGTGTACTATTGGGTGGGGTCACCCCGCCCTACTGATTGTTTAAGGGTCTGCTGCCCCTTATAATTTGTTCTGTAGGGAACGGTCTTGACCGTTCCGAGGCCTTGTCCGATTGGTCGTGATGGGATTTGTGGCAGGGCAAGGTGCCTGCGGGCGCAGTGACTGTTCCAAGGCGTTGGATTCGATTGCTTTAGGGCAATACCGCATAATTCTAAGTGCCGATACGGCGAGCGAGGTGCGGCAGATGCCAAGCCAAAAGCGCAGATAATACTGGATGTCTTATCGAGCATTTTGGCAACGCAGATGCCGTGCCGCAGCCGCCGGAGCGGTGCTTAAGCCGTAAGGCGGGAATTGTGCGGTGTTGCTTTAGGTTTGCGGCAAGGAACCACCCCTCAGGCCGCTTCGCGTCCAGCTCCCCTCCAGGGGAGCCACCACAAGCATGGGGTCCCCCGCCCTACTGGCCTGGCAAATATTTCACCGAACCTATGCCCCAAAATACAAAAATGCCGCAGCAGACTATTACATCTGCTGCGGCATTTTTATTTAGAGGTTAATGGGCTGGTTACAGCTCATTGTTCGGCTGTGGGATTACTGCAGAACGCCGGTGTTCTTATCGAAATGATAAGTACGGCCGTCGATGACTGCATCGCCCTTAGCCATGGTGCCATAGATCGGGTCGAAATAGTAACGCTTGTCAGCGCTCCAGCCCTTGATCATGTGGCCCTGTGCATCGTAACGGACCCACTTGCCGGTACCATCGGCGCGGTCAGCCCACTGGCCAGCTTCGGATTCCTGATAGACATCCTTGCTGGTGGCTTTCTTGCCCTGGTCAACGGCATCCAGCCAGTACCAAGCGTCGGAAGCCGGGTCATAGATTTCCTTGCCGCGGCCATCCAGGCCCTGGCGAACGCCCTTTTCGTACCAGAAGTCAGCGCCTTTGATGGTCAGCCACTGGCCGTCCAGAGCGATACCGGTGTACTCGTCAAATGCGCAAGGTACACCGTCAATATCGCCTGCGCCCTTAGCCATAGCGCCGGTGATCAGGTCAAAGTAGTAGGTGCCCTTATCGGTCGTCTGCCAGCCCTTGACCATGTGGCCGTTCTCATCGTAACGGACCCACTTGCCGGTGCCATCGGGCTTATCAGCCCACTGGCCGGCGGCGGATTCCTGGTAAACGTCCTTGCTGACGGTCATTGCGCCGCCCTGGACAGCATCCAGCCAGTACCAAGCGTCGGAATCGGGATCATAGATCTCTTTGCCGCGGCCGGTGGTACCCTGCTTCACGCCGTTTTCGTACCAGTACTTCTTGCCGTTTTCTTCAACCCAGCCGTTCTTCTCGCCGTACTTGGCGGTGTAGTCCTTGCCGTTGAAGGTGACAGCAGCGGTGGTAACGCCGCTGGTCTGCTTTACAGTTGCATCCACGAACTGTGCGCTTGCGCAGTTCTTATCGGTGCAGGTAAAGACAGCCATTGCGGTAATGGTGGTCTTTTCAGCGGCACCATGGACGGTGCGTTCCTCGGCCTCAGTAGACGGTCCCTTTTCAAAGGTTGCTTCAAACTTCACATGGTTTGCAGGCATAGTGAAGGTATACTCGCAACCGTTCTTCAACTCACTCGTAACCTCTTTGTTCCCACTGCCATCATCATACATCACCTTGGTCAATTCGTAGGTGGTACCATTCGGCGTGATGGTAGCTGTAACATTTGTACCTGCCGCGAAGCGGGTCTTACCATCAGTAAATGTGATAGTGCCTTCGCCTTCGCCCAGCATCTTAACTTCAATGCCATACTCAACGGTCGTAAACTTTACGCTGACATTTACATCGCCGTCCGGCATTTTGAAAGTATAGGTATTTTCATCTACCTTTGTGGTGGAGACATCAACTTTGCCAGATGTAACCGTTACACCTGCCAGCTCAGTCAGCAAAGTATCTGTATCTATCGGGTTGATCTTCAGTGTAACAGTATCACCAGACTTTAGACCCTCAAGCTTTTCAGTTTCCTGTTCATTGACCGTAACTTTGCCGTCGCCGTCCTTGGTAACAGTTACTGTGTAAGTCTCGGTCGCAATTTCCTCAAACGCAGCGCTAACGGTAACATCAGCGGCAGGCATCTCGAAGGTGTAGGTGTTTTCCTTACCGTCTACTGCCTTAAAGTCGTTAATTTCTTTCTTCGTTCCGCCATCCGTATAAGTAGCTTTCAGGCTGCCGTCCGTGTACTTAAAGTTGGTATTCGGGGTAACGGTAACAGTAACAACATCCTTCGCAGCTGCGGTTTTCGGCTCTACGCCCACAGTGCCGTTTTCAACAGTACCCGCCACAGTAACGTTATACTTCTTAACCTCTTCAAACGCTGCGCTGACAGTTGCATCGCCAGCGGGCATTGCAAAGGTGTAAGTGTTGGCCTTTTCTGTGTCAGGAGTTGCTTTCAGGGTCTGATTGTCGCCGTAAGTAACCACCACACCGTCAGCCGTCAGGGTATAGCCATCCTTCGGGGTAGCCACAACGGTAATGGTAGTGCCCGCAGTGACCTTATCCAGGTCAGCTTCGGGGCTGGTGATCTTCAACGTATCCTTGTTAGCATCGGCCACCTTGATCGCATAGGTCTTAGCGTTCTTTTCAACGCTGATGGTCACATCGCCGTCCGGCATGGTGAAGGTGTAAACCGTCTTAGCCTTTTCGGTGGTAGCCTGGGCTGCGGCTTCGTCCTGCGCTGCTTCCTGAACTTCAGTCAGAGCAACATCGGTATCGCCGTTCTTTGCGGTAACGGTAACGATATCGGTGCCTTCCTTTTCTACGGTCAGGGTAACGGTATCGTCCTTGATGTAGGTCTTGTTGGTGGTGCCCAGGGTCAGGGTAACGCCTTCAACTGCATCGGGCAGGGTAACGGTATGAGGGGTGCTTTCGGTTGCGGTATGGCAATCAGAGCACAGGTACACATTGTTGCCAACGGACTTGGTTTCCAGCTCGTCCAGAGCCCAGGTATGGCCCTTGGGCAGTGCGTTGTCATCGTACTTCTTTTCACCCTTGGTCAGGCCGTACTTGTTGGTGCGGGCCTGGGTGTAAGCGGGGGTATCGCACCATGCTTCAACGGAAACATCGGTGGTTGCGCCGCTGCTCAGGTCGCTGACCATGTCGGACATCGGCATGGTTTCAACCAGGTTAGCGCACCACATGAACTCTTCGTTCTTGTTCTTCTCGTCAGAGCTGCCCATGTTCTGGTTGTAACTCGGGTTGTAGTTCCAGGACTCGTTCTTGTAGCTCTTACGGTTTGCATAAGAAGTGCCGGAAGCATCGGTCTTGACTTCTGCCTTGCCGTCCACCAGTTCCTTATAGGTGTTGGACAGGTTGGTGCCGACAGAAACGACCAGCTGATCCTTGGTGGTGTTGATGCCGGTGATCACAGTCTGGCCCTGCTGGGTGGTGGTAGCAAAGCTGTAGCTGTCACGCAGGGTCAGGCCAGCCAGAGGATGGTTCATGAAGGTGTTCAGATACTTCACACTGCTGGTATCCTGGGCGCTATCCATGATAACCATGCTCATGCCGGGAAAGTGGGTATCGGGAACCATGTTGCCGTCCTTATCCTTGGTCAGCTTAATGCCGCCATAGACGGTGTTGTATTCCTTCACTTCTTCCACTGTGCCGGTGGTCGGGTCCATACGGTAGATGGCGTTGTTGACGTTGAAGTACAGCTTGCCATCATACAGTGCGGTAGAGTGTACCAGTGCGGGGTAGATCCGCTTTGCAGCAGCGTCTGCCAGGCACTCGGTGTTCAGGTTGTTTTCAACCTTGGCATGCTTATCTTTTGCACTGGTATCGATCTTATAGATGGTGCCAGCTTCGGCCAGGACCTTGGCATTGCTGTCGTCATCATTGAAGTTGCTGCTGGTTTCCTTCAGATCGTTGTAGTACATCAGGATGATATCAAACGGGTCATCCGTCTTGGTAAAGCTGCTCATGCTGAAGCCGCCGGGTCTGCTGCTGGAGTCCTCTTTGCGGATATAGTAGTTCGCATTACGCGGACGTGCTTCCAGAGTATCGGGGCCCTGGTTCTGCATCTTCTTCATGAACTGCTGCATCTGGGAGTTGTTACCAGAGCTGCCGGAACCAGAGCTGCCGCTGTTGCCGTTCTCGGACTGCTGGCGGCGCATGTTGTTATACAGGTTCTGGTTGGTCGTGGTATCAACGTAATAGAAGTAATTATTGTCGAAGTAGATGGGGCTGCAGATAGAGGTGAACCAGGTATCCTCGTAGCAGGTATCGGTGTAACGGGTCTCGTTCTTGTTATCCGTCTTGGTGTAAGAGTAATGCGGCTTGCCGTTGTTCAGAATGACATTGCCGTCCTTATCCTTATCGGGTTCCTTGTTTTTGGTGTAGGTATAGCCATCGTACAGCGAGTCAATGTAATCATAGTACTTGCTGTAACGGCCTTCCAGACCGGAGGGAGAAACCAGGAAGTTGACATGGCGCAGGTCGCCTGCGTTCTCAACGCGGGTCTGGGCCATGCACTCGGTGTTCACGTCATCATAGCAGACGTCAACATAGTACCAGTTCTTGTTGGCTTCGCCGGTGGTCATCGTAGCAGAGTTGCTGTCGCCCTTCAGCTTGTTGACCTTGACTGCGTTGAAGTAGTGGACGTTGTTGAACATGCCGCCGCCGAACGCATTACCGGCAACACTGGTATCAGAAGTATCGCAGTAATACAGGATCTGGGCAAAGTCAACAACAGCGTTATCGCCTACTTCATCGGGGGTCTTCCAAACTTCTTTGCCGTCAACGGTCTTTTTATAGATTTCCTTGTTGTCAGGCAAATTCTGGACCATGTAGTTAAATGCAGCTGCATAGCCCAGGCAGATGCAGCCATACTCAACGCCCTTAGCGCCGATCTCGCCGCCCAGCAGGGCACCGAAAGCAGTCGTCTGGATGGGGTCGTTGTTGCCGCCGCCGGTGATATCGCCCATGGAGCCCATATCGAATTCTGCAACCTGGGAGATCCAGTCGTGCAGGATCAGCAGCTTGGTAACATAGTCAGCGCTGTCACCCAGCTCGGCAACCTGTGCCAAGCCTGCATCACGGATGGCTTTCAGAGCTTCGCCATAGTTCATGACGTAAGACATGAACGCCTGCGGCAGCATGTTCAGCATGAATGCCATGGTGGTCGGCGGGACATCATCGTTCGGATCAATGCTGCACAATATCTTGATTGCGCCCATGGTGCCGGTGATGCTGCCATCCTCGCCCTGCTTCTGAACGCCCTTGGAGGTCCAGAACGGGGCAACCACGCCGAAGTACTCTGCTTCGTCCTGGTTGAACTGCGACAGCTGGAAGTAGTAGTAGTTCATCTGCGCAGTGGAGACATCGTAAGTATTGGTGACCTGGTTGCCCTGGTCGTCCACATACACGGCAGTCTTCTGGCTGTCGTACAGCAGCAGGCTGTTCTTGCCCTTGTTGTCGCCGCTCTGATAGGTGAAGTTCACCTTGCTTGCGTCAACCGGGTTGTTCTGCATATCGTACCAGTTGCCGTCCTTCATTGCGGACACCAGGGTAACGCCGGTGCCGCCGGAGGTGGTATCCAGGGTCGGGGTGCCGCCCACATTGATGTAGACGGAATTGTTATTCTGGTCTACCACAACGCTGACCGGCATGGTCATTACCGGCTGGGTTTTGATTTCTTCGCCGCAGACAGCGCACTTGAAGGTGACGCTGGTGCATTCCCAGTCAATGGTAACGGGAGCGCCGGCAGAAATTTTGCCGGTTTCGCTGTCATAGAACAGCTGGGCGTTGCTGTAGTCAGCTTCCAGCTTGCCCTCGACCTTCTTCATTTCCCAGTTGAAGGTAGCAACAAAGTTGCCATCTGCATCCTTGGACACGGCATGGTTCTGGCAGGGCAGGGCGGCAATGTCGTCGGTGCGGGTGGTGGGTTCCTTGTATTCCTTCTTAACCGGGCTCTTGTCAGCGGGCACGCTGGCAGAGTAAACGGTCTTGCCGGCAGCGCCGGGCTTTGCCTCGGTGGTATCCTTGGTTACGGTGCCTTCTACCTTCTGGTAGGCATCGTCCTTTTCACAGGTATACACAGCGGTGTAAGCCCAGCCGTCATCGGTCTTGGTCCAGTAACCATCGGGGGTTTCCTTCCAGGTATGGGTGTGGCCATCCTCCGGGTTGGTGTCATTCCAGTACCATTTCGGCTCGCCATAGGTATGGCCGTCCGCAGCGGCGCTGGCCGCAAAGGTATCGGAGTTTTCAGCAACGTAAGCCTGTGCGTAGCTGTCAGCCTACTGCGCAATCACTTCATCATCGCTGTTGGTCATGGACTCCATCGCAGAGGTCATGCCGGAGCTGCCGGTAAAGGTAACGGCGGTCACAACGCCTGCGGCGTTCGTCTCATAGCCCAGGTCGGTAACGGCGCTGGACAGATGATACGTTTTGATGGTGGCAGCCATCACCGATGCCATCTCGTCCTTGTTCAGGCCATAGGCTTCGGTGTTGATCTTGCCGGCTGCGGCGTTGGCGTACATGGCATCGGCCAGTGCATTTTCCAACGCTGCAAGGCTCATGCCCGCCTTGCTCTGTGCAGTCGCTTCCAGCTTGGCATCGTCCTGCTCCAGTTCATGCACTTCGCCTTGGGCAGCCAGCGTTTGGGCTGTCTGCTTGATCAGGTCTGCGGTGCTGGTGAACTTGGGCAGGGACTGCACAGCGCTGGCCGCGCTTGCTGCGCTAGCTGCAACAGACTGCGCTACCGAAGAATCAATCTTGGTAGTTTCGGCTGCTGCGGGAAGCGCCACGCTTTGGGCAACCATGGCTGCTGCCAGCACGGATGCACCAAAACGCTGAAGGTTTTTCTTCATAGTTTTATCCTCCCTTAAGTGTTACTACTTTCCCCTTTTGTGTGAAAAGTGGTACGGCAGATGTGCGGCACTTTGCAGGTGTTGATTGCAAAACGCCTGGTTGTGCTCCCCTCGGTCTGGCGATCCCTTGCCGGGCTGCGGCCTGCTTTTGGGGCTTTTGGCCCCGGCACAGCGGCTGACAAAACGTTGTACCGGCTGCATGCCTTGGTCCCGCAAATGATAACCTTTCCGACACATCTAGGTATATACATTATATCACAGTTGCCAGAATTTGCATAGTTAATTAGAGCGGTTTCTATGTAAATTTTTGTCCTTGAATCAACTGAAACCTGTTTTTCGCACATTATTTGCGCTGCGGTGCGGTGACCCTTTGGCGGTATTTATTAACATTTTTGAATGGTTTATTCCTGATTTTATCAAATGATTAAACATTTATCCCGATAATGTTCTTTGCAATCTCTTAATACAATCACCCGGTATTGTGATCGCGCATTTTTTGCCATTTCGGTTTGGCTTGTTGTTGAGAGATTTGGCAGAGATTGGAGGAAACTTGAAGGAAAAATTGGAGGTTGAGAATTGCCCATTATAAATTGTACTGTAGAGAGCGTTCCTGACCGTTCCGAAAACTTAGGGATAGATCAACCCTTGCCCCTTAACCGCGACCTGAAATACACCTTCCCACGGTAGGGCGGTGTGAGTGCCCCCTCCTGCTCCACTTTTTCAAAGTTCCGAATGGTGTCCTCTCCCCTATCTACAATTCCTGATGTTTTCATGATGCCTTCCTTGGTCTTCCACACCCGGCCTTTGCCCCCTCCCCGTCCCATAAGTCATACACAACAAAAAGGCCCCTGCCTTAACAGCAGGAGCCTTGAAAGCTATATCACAAGCCGAAAATTACTTCTCGATCTTGGAAACAACGCCGGAACCAACAGTGTGGCCGCCTTCGCGGATAGCGAAACGCATGCCTTCTTCCATGGCAACCGGGGTGATCAGCTCAACGTGCATATCAACGTTGTCGCCGGGCATGCACATCTCAGTGCCTTCGGGCAGGGTGATGATGCCGGTAACGTCGGTGGTACGGAAGTAGAACTGAGGACGATAGTTGTTGAAGAACGGGGTATGACGGCCGCCTTCTTCCTTCTTCAGGACGTAAACATGGCCATCGAAAGTGGTGTGGGGATGAACAGAGCCGGGAACAGCCAGAACCTGGCCACGCTCGATCTGGTCACGGTCAATACCACGCAGCAGAGCGCCGATGTTGTCGCCAGCCTGAGCGAACTCGAGGCTCTTGCGGAACATTTCCAGACCAGTGATGGTGGTGGTCAGCTTCTCTTCCTTCAGACCAACGATTTCCATCTGATCGCCGACATGAGCAGTACCACGCTCAACACGACCGGTAGCAACGGTGCCACGGCCGGAGATGGTCATAACGTCCTCAACGGGCATCAGGAACGGCTTATCAGCAGCACGGTCCGGGGTCGGGATGTAGCTGTCAACAGCGTCCATCAGCTCCCAAATGCACTTGTATTCCGGAGCATCGGGATCCTTGGAAGTGCTCTCCAGAGCCTTCAGAGCGGAACCACGGATGATCGGGGTGTTGTCGCCATCGAAATCCTGGCTGTCCAGCAGTTCGCGAACTTCCATTTCGACCAGGTCGAGCAGCTCTTCGTCGTCAACCATATCGCACTTGTTCAGGAACACAACGATCTTGGGCACGCCAACCTGACGAGCCAGCAGGATGTGCTCACGGGTCTGCGGCATCGGGCCATCGGTTGCAGCAACAACCAGGATAGCGCCGTCCATCTGAGCAGCACCGGTGATCATGTTCTTGATGTAGTCAGCATGGCCCGGGCAGTCAACGTGGGCATAGTGACGCTTCGCGGTGTGGTACTCAACGTGAGCGGTGTTGATCGTGATACCACGAGCCTTCTCTTCAGGAGCCTTATCGATGCTGGAGTAATCCATGAAATCGGCATCGCCCTTCAGAGCCAGAACCTTGGTGATAGCGGCAGTCAGAGTGGTCTTGCCGTGGTCAACGTGACCGATGGTACCGATGTTGACATGCTCCAAAGAGCGGTCAAATTTTTCCTTTTCAGCCATTGGAAGTATCCTCCTTTAATTCAAACAGATAAAATAGCCTGTTGTAAGGCTATCATACTAGATTTTTCAAGAAAAATCAAGTATTTTGCGCGAATTTGTGCAGAATCAGCCCTTATTGCGCTCGGTCATGATCTTATCTGCAACACTCTTGGGAACCTGCTGGTAATCAGCCGGCTCCATGGAGTACTGGCCACGGCCCTGGGTCTTGGAACGCAGGTCAGTAGCGTAACCGAACATCTCGGACAGAGGAACCATAGCGGTGACACGGGCAGTGCCATCGGTGGATTCCTGGTTCTGGATCGCGCCGCGGCGGCTGTTCAAGTCGCCAATGACGTTGCCCATATACTCGTCAGGAACAACAACGTCAACCTTCATGATGGGCTCCATAATGACGGGATCAGCCTTCTTCATAGCATCCTTGAATGCCATGGAGCCGGCGATGGAGAACGCCATTTCAGAGGAGTCAACTTCATGATAGGAGCCGTCCCACAGAGTGACCTTGACATCCACGACGGGATAGCCAGCCAGAATGCCGGACTTCATCGCACCCTGGATACCGTTGTCAACAGCGGGGATGTATTCCTTCGGGATAGCGCCGCCAACAATACCGTTGACGAACTCATAACCCTTACCCGGGTTGGGCTCAATCTTGATCTTAACGTGACCATACTGGCCCTTACCACCGGACTGACGTGCGTACTTGGTTTCCTGGTTAGCATCCTTGCGGATGGTTTCACGGTAGGCAACCTGAGGTGCGCCAACGTTAGCTTCGACCTTAAACTCGCGGAGCAGACGGTCCACGATGATTTCCAGGTGGAGCTCGCCCATGCCGGCAATGATGGTCTGACCGGTTTCTTCATCGGTCCAGGTACGGAAAGTCGGGTCCTCTTCAGCCAGCTTAGACAGGGCAATACCCATCTTCTCGCTGCCAGCCTTGGTCTTGGGCTCGATGGCAACGCGGATAACCGGCTCGGGGAAGTTCATGGACTCGAGGATGATGGGATGCTTCTCATCGCACAGGGTATCACCAGTGGTGGTGTTCTTCAGACCAACAGCAGCGGCGATATCGCCAGCGTAGCAGATGTCGATATCCTTACGGTTGTTTGCATGCATCTGCAGGATACGGCCGATACGCTCGTCCTGATCCTTAACAGAGTTGTAAACAGTGGTGCCAGCCTCAACGGTACCAGAGTACACGCGGAAGAAGCACAGCTTACCGACATACGGGTCAGTCATAATCTTGAATGCCAGTGCAGAGAACGGCTGATCATCGGAAGAAGTGCGATCTTCTTCCTCGCCAGTCTCCGGGTTGGTGCCCTTGATGGCCGCAACATCGGTCGGAGCGGGCATATAATCAACGATTGCATCCAACAGTTTCTGAACGCCACGGTTCTTGTAAGAAGAGCCGCAGACAACAGGAACGATCTCGTTGGAAATAGTAGCCTTACGCAGAGCAGCCTTGATTTCTCCCTTGGTCAGCTCTTCGCCTTCCAGGTACTTCATCATCAGCTCTTCGTCGGTCTCAGCAACAGCTTCGATCAGCTTGTCATGATATTCCTGAGCCTGTTCTTTCAGGTCTTCAGGAATTTCCTCAACGCGCACATCATTGCCCATATCATCATAGTAGATATCGGCTTTCATGTCGATCAGATCGATGATGCCGCGGAAAGTGTCTTCCTGGCCGACAGGCAGCTGGATAGGCACACCGTTGGCATGCAGACGATCATGCATCATCTGTACGCAGCGGAAGAAGTCAGCACCCATGGTATCCATCTTGTTGACGTAAACCATGCGGGGAACCTTGTACTCGTCAGCCTGGCGCCAAACGGTTTCAGACTGAGGCTCAACGCCACCCTTTGCGGCCAGAACGGTAACAGAACCGTCCAGAACACGCAGAGAACGCTGAACTTCAACAGTAAAGTCAACGTGGCCCGGGGTGTCGATGATGTTGATACGATGACGGTTCTTTTTGAACAGAGCCGGATCGTGCTGGGTCTCGGTGTGGCTCCAGTAGCAGGTGGTTGCAGCGGAAGTGATGGTAATACCACGTTCCTGTTCCTGCTCCATCCAGTCCATCGTAGCAGCGCCGTCATGAACTTCGCCGATCTTATGGTTAATACCGGTGTAGTACAGAATGCGCTCGGTGGTGGTGGTCTTGCCTGCGTCGATGTGGGCCATGATACCGATATTTCGGGTCATTTGCAGGGATACGTCTCTCGGCGTTGCCATGGCTTAAACCTCCTCAGTAAGCAGATCAATAACGGTAATGCGCGAAAGCCTTGTTGGCTTCTGCCATCTTGTGGGTATCTTCGCGCTTCTTGACGGCGCCGCCAACGTTGTTGGTAGCGTCAATGATCTCGGCGGCCAGGCGAGCGGACATGGTCTTTTCACCACGGCTGCGGCTGTACAGAGTCAGCCAGCGCAGGCCGAGGGTCTCGCGGCGGGCGGGGCTGACCTCCAGGGGAACCTGGTAGGTGGAGCCGCCAACACGGCGGGCCTTAACTTCGAGGCTGGGCATGATGTTTTCCATGGCCTTCTCGAACATTTCGAGAGGATCGTTGCCGGTCTTCTCTTTGACAGTCTCAAAAGCTTCGTAAACGATCTTCTGAGCGACGCCCTTCTTGCCATCCAGCATGATGCTGTTGACCAGACGGGTGACGAGCTTGGAATTGTAAATAGGATCAGCCAGAACTTCGCGCTTTGCGATTTTACCTCTTCTGGGCATCTTTCTTCCCTCCTTCACATTAATGATATCATCGGTACTCGAAAGTTAAAGAAAACTCCCGTTATGCCACAAAAGGGTCAGCTGACCATTTTATGGCGAAAAGATGTTTCCTTACTTCTTGGCACCGGCCTTGGGACGCTTTGCGCCGTATTTGCTGCGAGCCTGGTTACGGTTTGCAACACCCTGAGTATCCAGAGTACCACGGATGATGTGGTAACGGACACCGGGCAGGTCCTTAACACGACCGCCACGGATCAGGACAACGCTGTGCTCCTGCAGGTTATGGCCGATACCAGGAATGTAGGAGGTGACCTCGATACCATTCGTCAGGCGGACACGGGCAACTTTACGCAGAGCAGAGTTGGGCTTTTTGGGGGTCATGGTACGAACAGCGGTGCAAACACCACGCTTCTGGGGGCTGTTCATGGTGGTGTACTGCTTCTTCTGGGAGTTGTAGCTCTTCTGAAGGGCAGGAGCAGTGCTCTTGGTTACCAGGACCTCACGGCCTTTGCGTACGAGCTGGTTAAAAGTAGGCATTTCTTTTCTCCTTTCTTGATTATTCCGCGCAGTTTTTGCGGGGGTTGTGCTTCCATTTTGGCCGCACTTGACCCCTTAACTCACGCATTTATTATAATAGCGGATAAACCACGCTCTGTCAAGAGTATTCACAAAAAATATTTCAAATAATCGTGCAAGATGCTGATTTTCTGCACTGGGGGTTCTAAGGGAATACCGCACAATTCCCGCCTAACGGCTCAAGCACCGCTCCGGCGGCTGCGGCACGGCATCTGCGTTGCCAAAATGCTCGATAAGACATCCAGTATTATCTGCGCTTTTGGCTTAGCAGCTGCCGCACCTCGCTCGCCGTATCGGCACTTAGAATTATGCGGTATTGCCCTAATTTTGCACTTAAGGTGTATCTGAAAACAAAGAGAACGACGGATATTTCGCAAACGCAAGCAGAATTTAAGGCAAAGAGCCATAGGAATCCTTTGCGGATTCCAAGGCTTTTTAACGCAAAATCCCGCTGTGTTTGCAGAAACAGACTAAATTTTCGAATTTTTCAGATACACCCTAGGACTTTCCCCTGCTTATTTTGCAGCTTCCAGCTGTGCCACGCAGGCTTCGGCTTCGTCCAGAATGCGGCCGAACTTATCCAGGGCAGCATCTACCGGGGCGGGGGTGGTCAGGTCCACACCGGCATGGCGCAGCTCATCCAGCGGGTAAGCGCTGCCGCCCATGTGCAGGAACTCCAGGTACTTCTTAACAGCCGGTTCGCCGTTCTTCAGGATGCCCTCGGACAAAGCCACGGCAGTGGAATAGCCGGTTGCATACTTATAAACATAGAACGGGCGGTAGAAGTGCGGGATGCGTGCCCACTCGTACTGTACTTCGTCATCCACAACCAGCTCCGGTCCAAAGTAGTCCACAATGAGCTTCTTGTACAGATTGTTCAGGGCGGCGGGATTCAGGGCTTCGCCGCGCTCGGCCATGGCGTGGGCATCGCGCTCAAACTCGGCAAACATCGTCTGGCGGTAGACGGTTCCCTTGAAATTTTCGAGGTACTGATTCAGCAGGGCCAGGCGGGTTGCGGGATCCTGGTTCTTTTCCGCCAGCAGGTGCTCAATGAGCAGGTTCTCGTTGACGGTGGAAGCGACCTCTGCGACAAACAGGGTATAGTCGGCATACTGGGCAGGCTGGGTATGCCGGCTGAACCAGCTGTGCATGCTGTGGCCCATCTCATGCGCAATGGTGGAAACGCTGTCCAGCGTACCGGTAAAGTTGCACATGATATAGGGGTTGGAATCATAGCTGCCGCCGGAGTAAGCGCCGCCGCTCTTGCCCTTGTTGGGGAACACATCGATCCAGCGCTCGGCAAAGCCCTTGCGAACGATGGTACCGTACTCTTCGCCCAGCGGTGCAACGGCATCCAGAACCATCTGCTTGGCCTGGTCATAGGTGTAATGGGCGCTGACGCCCTTGGTCAGCGGGGCGTACACATCATAGTAGTGCAGCTCGTCCACACCCAGGATGCGCTTGCGCAGAGCAACATAGCGGTACATATCCGGCAGGTGCTTGCGCACAGTAGCCACCAGGTTATCATAGACCTGGCCGGGCACGTTCTCCCCTGCCATGGACATGGCGCGGGAAGATTCATAATGACGGACGGAGGCTTCGGCGGCAGCGGTCTTGACAGCGCCAGAGTAAGAGGCAGCCAGCGTGTTGATGTGCTGGCGGAAGCTCTTGTAGTAGCTTTCAAAGGCATTCTTGCGCAGCACGCGGTCATTGGAGGTTTGCAGCAGGATGTAGTTGGAAGCGGTCAGCTCCACATCGTTGCCCTCGCCATCCTTGACGGAATCGAACACCATGTCGGCGTCTGCCAGGTTATCGGCAACATTTTTCGGGGTACCGAATGCCTCACCGAAAGCAGCCAGCAGCTTTTCTTCCGGGGCGGTCAGGGTGTGAGGCTTTGCACGCAGCAGGTCTTCCAGAGCAAAACGATAGGGGGCAACCTGCTCGTCAGCCATGATGGCATCCAGGGTTTCCTGCGGCAGTGCCAGGATTTCCGGCTGAGCATAGGCGATGGTACCGACAGCCTTTACATATTTGGCGGTAGCGCGGGCATCCATGCTCTGGGCGTCATCAGCACGGGTATCCTCGCTCAGACGCAGGCTGGTGTAGACAGCCAGGTTTTCCAGTTCACGGAACACGCCGATTTCTGCATCATAAAATTCACGAATGCTGGCAGCGTTGTTCAGCTTGCCCTCCCAGGCAGCCAAAGCTTCAATTTTGGGGTCAATGGCGGCAAAAGCCTTTTCCCATTCCGCATCGCTGGCGTACATTTTGGTCAGGTCCCACTGGTACTGCGGGTCCATCTCTTTGCGTTCTTTCAATGCTTCCGACATGGCGGATTCTCCTTTTCTGTATGGTGTCATTCCGGGCCAGACGCGGGATAGCCTTCCCCGTCCCCTGTGCAGGCACCATTCATCCTGCACAGACAAACCCAGTATAAAAGTATTATACACCAAATGTTAGAAAAAACAAATCCGTTTTTATTTAAGGCAATACCGCATAATTCTAAGTGCCAATACGGTGAGCGAGGTGCGGCAGATGCTAAGCCAAAAGCGCAGATAATACTGGAT
>OLRR01001031.1_pt1 | contig 19055 bp, 15 predicted proteins | sample 1671941 | NCBI WGS metagenome assembly OLRR01 (sample SAMEA3136628, study PRJEB25190) | human gut metagenome
GATCGTAAGTTCCGATTTCTTCGATGAATCTTCCATCTCTTGGAGATCTGGAATCTGCAACAACGATTCTATAGAAAGGTGCTTTTTTCTGTCCCATTCTTCTTAATCTGATTTTTACTGCCATTATTTTTTCCTCCTGAAATTTAACTATTTTCTTTTCTTATCTTCTTGATTTATATGTTAAAAGGGAAGTTTGAATTTTCCCCTCTTAGCACCCTTGCCATTCATAAGACCAGGCATCTGTTTCATCATTTTCTTTGCCTGTTCAAACTGTTTTACTAAGCGGTTGACTTCCGCCACATCCACTCCTGCACCTTTTGCAATTCTTGCTTTTCTCTGTGGAGTCAGGATTTCCGGATGAGAACGTTCTCTTGGTGTCATGGAAAGAATCATTGCTTCTTTTCTCGCCATATCCTTTTCGTCCACCATATTTTCAATATCTTTTACCTGTCCGCCAATTCCCGGAATCATATTTAAGACACTGGAAATTCCTCCCATGTTCTTCATCTGATTCATGCTTTCAAGGTAATCATCAAAGCCGAATGAGTTCTTACGGAATTTCTGTTCCATCTCTTTGGCTTTTTCTTCATCAATGTTTGCCTGCGCTTTTTCAATCAGGCTCATCACATCGCCCATTCCAAGGATACGGGATGCCATACGATCCGGATAAAATTGTTCCAAATCCGATAATTTCTCTCCCATACCGACAAACAGAATCGGTTTTCCTGTGATTGCTTTAATTGATAATGCTGCACCGCCTCGGGCATCACCATCCATCTTTGTAAGAATGACTCCGTCGATTCCGACTTTCTCACCGAAGGTCTCTGCTACATTCACCGCATCCTGTCCGGTCATTGCATCGACTACCAGTACTGTCTGGTCTACAGAAATCGCTTCTTTTATGTTTGCAAGCTCCTGCATCATGCCCTCATCAATATGAAGACGACCTGCGGTATCTAAGATAACCACGTTGTATTTTTCTTTTTTCGCATGTTCGTATGCTGCTTTTGCAATATCAACCGGACTTTGTTTGTCCCCCATTGCAAAGACTTCCACGCCCTGTTTTTCACCATTGACCTGCAACTGTGTAATTGCGGCCGGACGGTATACGTCACATGCGACCAGAAGAGGTTTTCTTCCTTTTGATTTCAGCTTGCCTGCCAGTTTTGCCGTGGTTGTTGTCTTACCTGCACCCTGAAGACCTACCATCATAAGTACGGTAATCTCTCCTGCCGGCTTTAAAGCGAGTTCGGTTGTCTCACTTCCCATCAGGTTTACGAGTTCTTCATTTACAATCTTAATTACCATCTGTCCCGGATTTAAGCCGGACATTACATCCTGTCCAACTGCACGCTCCTGAACGGATTTCATAAATTGTTTTACCACTTTAAAACTTACATCGGCTTCGAGAAGCGCCATTTTGACCTCTTTCAAAGCGGATTTTACATCGGCTTCCGTCAGACGGCCTTTTTTTCTCAAGTTTTTAAATACATTTTGTAGTTTATCCGTTAAGCTTTCAAATGCCATCTGCTACAACTCCTCCAAAATTTCCTGGGAAATGTGTTCCACCTCGGAAACCAGTTCTTCCTTGCTGATGCTTTCGCAATTTTTCGCAAGACCGTGAATCCTGTGGATTTTTTCCTTAATATTTACAAACTTCTCTACGAGATGCAATTTTTCTTCATAGTCTGAAAGAATCTTATTACAGCGTTTGACGTTGTCATGCACGCCCTGTCTGCTGATTCCCAAATCTGCTGCCACTTCACTAAGTGAGTAGTCATTGAGCACGACGTCCTCATAGATTCTGCGCTGGTGCTCTGTTAAGAGTTCCCCATAAAAATCGTATAATAAAGTCTGCTGTACAAATTGTTCCACTTGTCATCACCTTGCTTATCATACTACATGATTTTTGAAGTGTCAAGTATTTTTTCTTGACACTTATACAACGCATAGTCAAGCGGATCTTCGCAATCTACTTCACTACTTGCCTGATTTTTCATCTGCTGCGTGGTCGTCAAGCGTCGTGGGCATCGACATCCATGCTTCCACTTCGAAATCCTTCCATATCAAGTGTCACATAAACAAATCCAAGTTCTTTTAATTTTGCAAGCACTGCTTCTCTTTGTTCCATAAATTTTCCAAACTCAGCTACCGGGACCTCAATTCTTGTTACATTTCCGTGCAGACGGATACGCACAATCTCAAATCCCAGACTTTTCATATATTGTTCGCCCTCATCAATCTTTTTCAGCACTTCAAAGTTAAGTTCTGAACCATACGGCAGACGCGTCGCAAGACAGGGAGCTGCCGGACGATTTGCAACGGAAATTCCTTCTTTTCTTGCAAGGGCACGTACTTCCGGCTTGGTTAAATGCGCTTCAGCAAGCGGACTTTTTACTCCAAGTTCCCGGACTGCTGCAAGTCCCGGACGATACACATGTAAATCATCCTCATTTGTTCCTTCTAAGATGGTTTCTGCCCCTGCTTCATCTGCATAAGCCAACAGCTTTTCAAACAAACTTTTTTTGCACAAATAACAACGGTTCTTCGGATTCTTTTTAATTCTTTCATCTTCAAATTCATCTAAGAAAATGATTTTATGAATTGCTCCGGTTTCTTTTGCAACCTGTTTTGCAATATCCAAATCACAGGATGGATGCAGTACGGTTTCAAAAGTAACTGCATGTACCCTTACCCCAGGTGCTGCACATTTTACAGCAAGTTTTAATAACAAGCTGCTGTCTGCTCCACCTGAAAATGCAATACAGATATCCTTCTTTGCATACCCCTTCATAATCTCATATAATCGTTCTTCTTTTTGCGTCAATTCCACCTCTCATCACTCCTCACTTTTCTCAGCCAAACTTCTTGCCTCTTCATAGACCATACGAAATGCTTCACCACGCATTTCACAGGTTTTCCTGACATCCTCATATTCCGGATAATAATAAATCACATCATGATGCATACACTTTTTAATCCGAATGGTATTTCCATCCAAAAGTGTGACACTTATCATTTCACGGTCTAACTTTTGTCGTTCTTCCTCATATCTGCGAAATCCAATGCTGGTTGTCTCTCGAAATAAAATTGTTTTTAATGCCTCTTCATCTGCCGGTCTGCAGATAATCTGAAACAAATATGCCGGACGCCCCTTTTTCATATAAAGCGGCATACAGCACACATCCAGCGCACCAGCTTTTAACAATACCTCTCTGGCATAACCCAGCTGTTCTCCCGAGCAATCATCCACGTTTGTTTCCATGACACATACCGTTTCTGTCTGGACATCGTGAAATCCCTTCTGCTCATCTTTATTTTTCATTTCTTCTTTTGTCTCATTTACAGCCGTCTTTTTTTTTTCGATTTCCTGCTCCTCATGGCAATGTGTATGACTGTGTTCCTGCTCATGACTATATTTATGCTTATGTTCATGCACCGCCTTTTTCTCTTTCTCAGTATTTAAAATCATCGCACGAAGCACATTCGCATGAGGGAAATCTTTCTTTCCTGCTCCAATCCCGATTTTTTCAATTACAAAAGAATCCGGAAGCTGATTCTCACCCGAAAGCGCTGCCACAATTCCCGCTCCTGTCGGTGTCACCATCTCTCCCTGCACTCCTGAAAGATGAAGTCTTGTCTGGCTCTTTGAAAAAATCGCAAGTACTGCCGGTGCCGGAACCGGAATTCTTCCATGCTGACACCATACATGCCCTTTTCCCTCCCAGATTTCAGACGTCACAATCGAATCAAATCCCAGATAATCCAGACAGATTGCTGCTGCCGAAATATCTACAATCGAATCAACCGCACCAACCTCATGAAAATGCACTTCATCCACAGCCGTACCATGAACCTGCGCTTCTGCCTCTGCAATCACCTGAAAAATCTTTAAAATCATTTCCTTCACTCTGTCCGAGAGCTCTGAAGCCAAAATAAATTCCTTAATCTCACGATAACTATTATGAACATGCGTATGTTCATGACTGTGTTCCTGCTCATGACATTCCTTCACATCTTCATCATTTACGTGGGTATGAGCATGTTCATGACCATGCTCCTCTTTATGCTCATCTTTCAAAATCACATCAAAATCTGTTGCTGTAATCTGATTCTTCTTTGTCCTGGAAATCTTTATCTCATATCCATCTAAATGCAGCTTCTCCAACTCTTTCATCAGATGCTCCCCCGGAACACCAAGGTCCAATAAAGCTGCAACTGTCATATCTCCACTGATTCCAGAATAACACTCTAAATATAACTCTCTCATAACAAACCTCCTGCCCTGCCAGATATTCCAAAATACATCCGACGTCCTAATTCTAACACATTTCTCTTTATTTCACTACTATTTCAATAGGAATAAGTATTATTTTCTTTTCGCACAATTTCAGATATAAGAAAACCCCTGAATCTCTTCTATGTTACATACAGAAACTCAGGGATTTCTCCTAACTATCCAATTTTTCTAACAGCGACAAATTGAAAAACTTAACGTTTGTAATTACGATTTCTCCTAACTATCTAATTTTCTAACAAAGAGCAATTTTTTTCCTATACCTCTGCCCTCTCATTTTCATTTAGCAGCAAATTTCTGCAGGCACTTTGGAGCGGCCGGTACTTAGCGACTTTGTCGCTTATGTACCGCTGCCAGCGACAAGTAGCGAGAGCGTGCCTGCACGAAATTGCTGCGTCTTTGCGTTTTACAAATTTGCAGTAATCTGTCTCGGACGATATCCTTCCTCTTCCAGTGCTTCAATAATTTCATTCTTATGTTCCGTACCAAATGCCTCAATGGTAATCTTCAGTTCCACTGCTGCAGAACGGTTTGTACTTACAAACTGGTTATGGTCAAGTTTGATCACATTTCCCTGATTCTCTGCAATAATGCTTGCTACACGTACTAATTCACCTGGTTTATCCGGAATCAGCACAGATACAGTAAAGATACGATTTCTTGCAATCAGACCCAGCTGAACTACAGATGACATTGTGATAACATCCATGTTTCCACCACTTAAGATAGAAACTACTTTTTTATCTTTAAATTGCAGATGTTTCAAAGCTGCTACAGTCAGCAGACCGGAGTTCTCTACAATCATCTTATGATTTTCTACCATATCAAGGAAAGCAACAACTAATTCATCATCGCTGACGGTAATGATTTCATCCACATTTTTCTGGATGTATGGGAAGATTTTTTCTCCCGGTGTTTTTACAGCAGTACCATCTGCGATTGTATTTACGCTGTCAAGTGTTGTAACTTCTCCGCGACGTACAGATTCCTGCATACAATTTGCACCTGCCGGTTCTACACCGATCACTTTGATATTCGGATTTAAGAGCTTGACTAAAGTGGAAACACCTGTTGCCAGTCCGCCGCCACCGATTGGAACTAAGATATAATCTACTAACGGAAGCTCTTTGATGATTTCCATTGCGATTGTTCCCTGTCCGGTTGCAACAGCCGGATCATCAAATGGATGAATGAATGTATATCCATTTTCTTCGGCTAATTTATAAGCATGCTCGCAGGCTTCATCATATACGTTTCCGTAAAGGACTACTTCTGCACCATAACTTTTTGTTCTTTCTACTTTAATTAATGGAGTGGTAGTCGGCATAACGATAACCGCTTTTACTCCAAATGCTTTTGCTGCATAAGCAACACCCTGTGCATGGTTTCCGGCAGAAGCTGTAATTAAACCTTTTGCTCTCTCTTCCGGTGAAAGAGTGCTGATTTTATAATAAGCACCTCTTAATTTGTAAGCACCTGTTTTCTGCATGTTCTCTGGTTTTAAATATACTTTATTTCCTGTCTGTGCGCTGAAATAATCGCTGTAAACCAGTTTGGTATCCTGGGTTACTTTCTTTACGATTTCCGACGCTTCTTCAAATTTTTCTAATGTCAGCATAATCCTATATTCTCCTTTGATGTTCATCTAACTGTTTTTTTCGGCGATTCTGAAATTTTTCAGCATGTACTATATGTACTGAGTGAACTACACACGAAGCGAAAGCTTCAATGCTTCCTGGTTAAAATCGCCTGCCAAGTTTCACGAATGTTCCACTTGAACTTTATTCTTCTTTGAAATCGAAAAGCGCATTTACAAATTCATCCGAATTAAATTTCTGTAAATCGTCAATGCTTTCACCGACTCCGATATATTTTACCGGAATATCCAGCTCTGACTCGATTGCAACAGCGATGCCTCCCTTTGCAGTTCCGTCAAGTTTTGTCAGGATAATTCCTGTTACATCTGCAACTTCATTAAACTGTCTCGCCTGAAGCAGGGCATTTTGTCCGGTCGTTCCATCAAGAACGACTAACGTTTCCAAATAAGCTTCCGGATATTCCCGTTCGATAATGCGGTAAATCTTATGAAGCTCATCCATCAGATTTTTCTTATTGTGAAGACGTCCTGCGGTATCACAAAGCAGTACGTCGGCATTTCTTGCTTTTGCGGCTGCAATCGCATCATACACAACAGATGCCGGGTCAGCACCTGCCTGTCCTCCAATCAGTTCCACCCCTGCACGGTTCGCCCACTGGGTCAGCTGTTCTCCTGCTGCCGCACGGAATGTATCTGCTGCTGCAAGCACAACTTTCTTTCCCTGGTCTTTTAATTTTCCTGCCAGTTTTCCGACAGAAGTAGTCTTTCCAACTCCATTTACACCAATCACCAGCACTACAGATTTGCGGTTCTCAAATTCATAAGCCGCCTCTCCGACTGCCATCTGTGCTTTGATGCTGTCCATCAGCAGTTTTTTACACTCCTGCAGGTCTTTTATTTTCTTCTCTGCTACCTGTCGCTTTAAATCTTCGATAATATTATTGGTTGCATTAATTCCCAAATCTCCCATAACAAGAATTTCTTCAATTTCTTCATAGAAATCATCGTCAATGCTGGAATATCCACTGAAAATAGAATCAATACTCGATACAATATTTTCTCTGGTTTTTGTAAGACCGGATACCAGTCGTTTAAAAAACCCTTTCTTTTCTTCTGCCATAAACTCCCTCCTGCTCTTTTCTGTATGTTCTCATCTGCTTCTCTTACTTATCCAAATCATTCTCGATTAGGTTGACAGAAACAAGGGTAGATACACCTTTTTCCTGCATTGTGATACCATAAAGGCGGTCTGCCGCGGTCATCGTACCACGTCTATGTGTAATAATAATAAATTGTGTATTCTTTGTCAACTTATGAAGATATCTGGCATATCTTGTTACATTAGAATCATCGAGTGCCGCCTCAATTTCATCGAGCAGACAAAACGGGGATGGCTTCAAATTCTGAATCGCAAATAACAGTGCAATTGCGGTGAGTGCCTTTTCTCCACCGGAAAGCTGCATCATATTTTGCAGCTTCTTTCCCGGCGGCTGAGAGATGATACGGATTCCCGCCTCTAAGATATCTTCCTCCTCATCTAACTCAATCGTTCCTTTTCCGCCACCAAAAAGTTCTTTAAATGCCTTATCAAATTCTTCACGAATCTGTGCAAATTTTTCTTCAAACTGGTGTCTCATTCCGATATCGAGTTCATCAATAATCTTAAGCAGGGTCTTCTCTGCTTCCACCAAATCTTCATGCTGGGCATTTAAGAACGTATGACGCTCGGAAAGTTCTTTGTACTCCTCAATCGCATTGACATTGACATTTCCAAGCTTTTTAATTTCATTTCGCACTTCTGCCTGTGCCTTTTTGATTTCACTGCGCTCAAGCGGTTCCTCAAAAGTCTGTTCTTTTGCCGAACTGTAGGTCATCTCATATTCTTCCCACATATAACCTATCTGACTCTCCTGATTTTCCTCAAGCTTTTCTTTTTGATTTTCCAGGCGGTAGAGATCTTTATCTAAGAGATTCATGCGACCGGACAGTTCATCTCTCTTTTCAAAGAAGCCCTTATGACTTTGATTCATACTCTCTTTTTTGGCAAGGTATTCCTGCAGCTTCGCTTCATCTTCCGCTTCCTGTGCCTTTGCAGCTTCAACTGCCTCCTGCATTTTTTCGATCTCGGCTTCTTTTTTCTCTATCTCATCTTTTGCATCACTGACATTTACTGCCAGTTCCATCAACTGTCTTTGTAAATTCTTTTTCTCGCTTAAGATACGTTCCAGGTTTTCTTTTGCAAATCCCTGTTTGGAACTGAGTTCTGCATTTTCTAAATGCAGCTCTTCTAATTCCTTTGAATGAGCGTTTTCCTGCTTTTTCTTCTCATCCAGTTTTTCCTGGTTTTGATTAATCCGCTCTTCTAACTTGGCCTCTCGTTTATCACTCGTCTCTAATTCCACACGAATAGATTCCCGATTTTCTTCAATCTCCTGCGTTTGTTTCTCAAGTGCTGCAAGATCCCGTTTTAAATCTGTATACTCTTTTGCAATCTCTTTTGCCTTCTGTTCCATTGCTTTCTGATTCATACGCAGGGTATTATCCTTTAAGGACTGCTCCTGAAGTGCAGCATTTAATCGTCCTGCTTCTTCACGATGGAAATTTCGTTTTTCCCGATAAGTATCAATCTCTTTTTGTTTTGCTTCCAGCTGATTTTTCAAACTCTCAACTTTAGTCTCAAGCTCTTCTATCTCTCGTCTTCTTCCAAGCAGATTGCTGTTATTTTTAAATGCACCACCGGTCATGGAACCACCCGGATTTAAAGACTCTCCTTCAATCGTTACCATACGCAAACTGTATTTGTATTTTCTTGCAATTGCAATTGCAAAATCAATATTTTCCACGACAAGCGTACGCCCAAGCAGATATTCAATTAAACGCTCATATTCAACTTCCGTAGAAACCAGCTCACTTGCCACGCCAACAACTCCCGGCTCTTTTAAGGCAGATGGAGTCGAAAATCCACGTCCTGCACCCATACTGGTCAAAGGCAGAAATGTTGCCCGTCCGTATTTATTCTGCTTCAAAAACGAAATCATCTGTTTTGCAGTCGTTTCGTTATCCGTAACAATATTTTGGATGCTTCCTCCAAGAGCGGTTTCAATCGCAGTTTCATAATTTTTTTCTACTTTAATTAAATCTGCCACAACTCCGTGAATCCCCGGAACACGTTTCTTCTGCTCCATTACACGGCGGATACTGTTTCCATAACCATCGTAACGCTCTGTAATATTTCTTAAAGATTCTAACCTTGAAGCCTCTTTATGATAATCATTCTGTAAAACCTGCTGTTCCTTGATACTCTTTCCAAGCAGACTCTGATATCTGGTAATCTCATCCTCGTTTTTATTACTCTTCTTTGTGAGGCCTAAAATCTCAGCATCAATTTCCTGCTGTTCTTTCTCAAAGCGCTCCTTTTCTTCTTCCTGCTTTGCAGTCTCACTCTTTAAACGCAGATATTTCTGATTAAACTCTGTCTTTCTAAGAGAAATCTGTTCCATCATCGCATCATAACGTTGCATTTTTCCCTTCGTCGAACCACGATGATTTAAAATTTCAATAATTTCGCTCTTATCTTCCTCTAACTGTTCTTCTAATTCATGAATTTCAAAAGCAAAATCTCTGAATAAATTCTTCGCAGTCTCCTCTTTTTGCCGAATCTCATCGATTTTTGCATCAAGCTCTGCCTTTTCTTCAGTATAAAGTTTTTCACTCTCTTCCCTCTGTTTTAACTCTGCCTCTAAAGCCTCCACACGCTCACGATACTGCAAATCACTTTGCTTTGCCGAAGAAATCTGTTCCTTTGCTACATTAATCTGCCCCTCTAACTGCTGCTTCTCCAATGCTTTTTTTGTTGACTCTTCACGAAACACTTCAATTTTTACATTAAAAGCCTCCAGCTCTTTCTCTAACGCTTCATATTCGGTCTTCGTTGTCTCAAAATCCTTACCTGTTTTTTCCAGGTCCTGACGGACAATCTCCGATTTTTCTTCGATCTCTTTTAACTGAGCATTGATGCGTTCCATTTCTGCAAGAAACATCCGGACATCAAGCGCTTTTAATTCTTCCCGCTTCTTTAAATATATCTTCGCTGTCTCAGACTGTTTTTCAAGCGGTGCAAGCTGTCTGGTCAACTCCGATAAAATGTCATTGACACGGGTCAGATTCTGCTGTTCTTCCTCTAATTTTTTTAAAGATGCCGCTTTTCTTCGTTTGAATTTTACAATTCCTGCTGCTTCGTCAAACAGTTCTCTTCGCTCTTCCGGCTTACCACTTAAGATTTTATCAATTTGTCCCTGCCCGATAATGGAATACCCTTCTTTTCCGATACCAGTGTCATAAAACAATTCATTGACATCTTTTAATCGGCAGGAAACCCCATTCATCAGGTATTCACTCTCGCCGGAACGATAAAGCCGTCTTGCAATCGTCACTTCTTCATAATCAATCGGAAGATTATGGTCACTGTTGTCTAAAGTAATTGCAACATAAGCAAATCCAAGTGGCTTTCTCGTTTCTGTTCCCGAGAAAATAACATCCTGCATGTTTCCGCCTCGAAGCTGTTTTGCACTCTGCTCTCCCAACACCCAGCGTACAGCATCTGCTACATTACTTTTTCCACTTCCGTTTGGTCCTACAATTCCGGTAATTCCGTTATGAAATTCAAATGTTATCTTATTTGCAAAGGACTTAAATCCCTGCACTTCAATGCTTTTTAAATACATAGGCCACCCTTACTCTTAAGTTTTTTAATCGCACAATATGCAGCCTGCTGTTCTGCTGCCTTTTTGGTATGGCCTGTTCCTTCTCCCAATACCGTACTTCCAAGCAGAGCATGAACATAAAAGCTCTTATTGTGATCCGGACCTTCTTCTTTTACCAGTTCATAACGTACATCATCATCATAACTTCCCTGTACGATTTCCTGAAGCGTAGTCTTGCTATCATAAAAGAGCTGTTTGTTTTCAATATCGTTTAAAATAAACCGGTCAATAAACTCTTTTGCATTAGCAAAACCACCGTCCAGATAAATTGCACCGATTAATGCCTCCATAGCATCTGAAACAATGGAATCTCTTTTTCTTCCGCCTGTTGCATCCTCACCTTTTCCAAGTAATAAATAATCTCCCAGTGGAATTTCTCTTGCACATAATGCTAAAGTCGGCTCGCATACCATACTTGCACGTTTCTTTGTCAGTACACCCTCCGGAGTTTCCGGATACTTTGCAAATAAATAATCACTGGAAATCAGCTCTAAAACCGCATCTCCCAAAAATTCCAGACGCTCATTATTTTCTTTCTTTTCATATCTGTGTTCATTTGCATAAGAACTATGCGTCATTGCTTTTACGAGCAAATCAAAATTTTCAAATTTATAGCCAATTCTCTGCTCAAGCTCTAATAACTTCTTCATCTATTAACAAACTTCCCTTCTGCTTTTTTTATTTATCTAAAGTCTCTCTTGCGTTCGACCTGAATTTTCTTCTTCTCAATCTGAAAATCAGATGTCTTCATCCGAATTTTTCCCTTTTGAAGACATCTGACTCTTTTGGTTATCCTACAATTTTTTTAATTTCTTCTACTGCATCTCCTACAGTCACAATATGTTCTACATCTTCGTTTGGCATTTCAATATCAAATTCTTCTTCAATTCCCATGATAATCTGGAATATATCCAAAGAATCTGCTCCCAAATCCTCTACGAATGTAGTATCCATTGTCACTTCCTGTGCATCTACATTTAATACCTCTGCGATAATCTTCTGTAATTTTTCTAACTCCATTTTTTATTGCTCCTCCTCTGTCTTTTTCACCGCTACTGTAATATTTTCCCGAATCTTTTCACTAATGTCCTGTTCTTTAAAGGAAATACACTGAATAATCGAGTTTTTCACTTCGTTTGCTTTGGAACTTCCGTGACATTTCACTACAAGCCCTCTTAATCCGAGAAGCGGTGCTCCACCGTACTGGCTGCTGTCAAAACTTTTTAATGTACTTTTTAATGCCGGTTTTACAAGCAAAGCTCCAATCTTACTGCGAAGAGTGGTCATCATACCTTCTTTTACTTTAGAAATCAAAGTTGCTCCGACTCCCTCATATAATTTTAAAATCACATTGCCTACAAAGGCTTCGGTTACAATTACATCTGCAACACCAGATGGAATCTCTCTTGCTTCGATGCTTCCGATAAAGTTAATGTCTTTACATTCTTTTAAAAGTGGATATGTCTCCTTTACCAGGGCATTGCCTTTTTCCTCTTCCACACCAATATTCACAATTCCGACTCTTGGATTTTTAACCCCTACAACATGTTCCATGTAAATAGAGCCCATACGTGCAAACTGCACAAGATGAGACGACCTTGCGTCCACATTTGCTCCGCAGTCAATCAAAAGTGATGCGCCATTTTTCGTTGGAATCATCGGTGCAAGCGGTGCACGCTCGATTCCTTTGATTCGACCTACAATTGTAGTTCCGCCAACCAAAATCGCACCGGAACTTCCGGCAGAAACGAAAGCATCTGCCTCACCCTTTCTGACCAGTTTCATTCCGACTACAATCGAAGAATCTTTCTTTCCCTTGATTGCAGCAACCGGCGGTTCTCCAGTCTCAATCACTTCTGATGCATGTATAACCTCTATTCTCTCCTTCGGATAATCATAAGCGCTTAATTCCTTTTCCACCACTTCTTTTTGTCCGACAAGAAGTACCTTTAAGTTTTGTTTTTCTTTTACGGCCTCGACTGCCCCTTTGATAATCTCATGCGGAGCATTATCCCCGCCCATGGCGTCGACTACCACTGTAATCAGATTCTCCATTTCATCGCCTCCTGTACGCTATGCCCCTAATTTTACCAGACATCTAAAAAAAGGGCAAGAGAAACGGCCGTAAAAGATAATCTCTTTTACGACCGCCCAAAATCACTTCATCCCTGCCACTCTTTGCTTTCAACAGATTCATAAGCAGGTGCTTTGGAGCGGCTGGTACTTAGCGACGGTATTTTCGTCGCTTACGTACCACTGCCAGCGACAAGCAGCGAGAGCGTGCCTGCGATGAACTGTTGTTTATTCCTTTATTCCATTTTACCATTTGAACCAATATGATATCCCTCAATATCCGTATCTTTCGCCATCTCTCCGCTGTCTAACAGATAATACCAGGAGTCTCCATCTTTAAACCATCCGGTTCTCATATAACCTTTTTCATCAAATGCATACCATTTTCCATCAATCTGTTTCCATGCATTTCTCGGATAAGTTCCATCCCCGTTATCATACCACCAGCCATCATTATTCTGTACCCATTTGCCAAGTACCTTACTTGCACCTGCCTGGTCTTCGCTTTCAGACGGAATGGTTCCATCCGCTGACACAATAACTTCTGCGGTATCACTGGTTGCTCCATTTGTAGAAGAACCAATGGTACTGGTTGCTACAACATAATAATAAAGTGTCCCTTCGGTATCGGTTGGCGGAGTGTAACTTGCTTCTATCGCCCCATCAATTAAAGTTCCACCGCCATTTGTATCGGTCTGGCTCTTATACCACTGATAAGTAATACTTCCATCATCCGTCGTAGTTGCTTCTACTGTCAGTGCAGAAGCTTTGGCATTTACCGCATAAGTCACCGCTCCACTTAAGTTTGTGGTAAATTCCGGTTTTGCCACTTCTACTTCTTTTTCACCTGCACTGTCTTTTTTATCACTGCTGTCCTCTTTCGTTGCCTCTGTCTTTTTATCCGGCTTTGGATCAGTCACTGACAATAATTTATCTAATACAGAATCTGCACTGCATCCGGTCATAGAAACAGTCATGCATCCTACCGTAAGAAGCAGTAATAATTTTTTATACCATCTATTATTCATACTAAAATCCTCCTTTAACAAGTTCTCTCTTATATTAACTTGTTTTCTGGAAAATCGCAAGAAAAACTTGCAATTTTATTACAAATTTATTACAAAATCTACTCCATTTATAAATTTATAAAATGAAAAAAGGCTGCCGTGCCTAAACACGACAGCCCCTCATACTATGAATTATTCAGCATCCATAGCAATAACTTCTTTTTTGTTGTAGCTTCCGCAAGCTTTGCACACTCTGTGCGGCATCATTAAAGCACCACATTTGCTGCATTTTACTAAGTTCGGAGCAGTCATTTTCCAGTTTGCTCTTCTTTTATCTCTTCTTGCTTTAGAAGTTTTATTTTTTGGACAGATGGACATAATTACACCTCCTTAAATTTGCTAAATATATCACGGATTGCCGCCATTCGTGGATCCGGGCTCTCCTGCTCACATGAGCATGGCCCTTCATTCAAGTCTTTTCCGCAATGGCTGCAGATTCCCTTGCAGTCCTCTTTACACAGGACCCTCATAGGCCAATGGATTAAAATCTCATTATGCACTAACTGCTCAATATCCAGGCTACAACCTGTGATATAATTAATTTCATCTAAGTCTTTTATCCTGTCTTCCTCTGAAGTTTTCATATCAACCTCTTTTTCAAGGTCAATTTCAAATTCCGTTGCCACATCTTTAAGACAACGGTCGCAGGGCAGAGCAAGACTCACTTTGCCTTTTACTTCAATTCGAAGCACTTTTTTTCCTGTATTCGTAATCACAACATCTAACGGCTGTTTTTCTACTACCGGAAAACTGCCAAGTTTTGATTCAAAGGAATCCATGGAAACCGGCATTTTTAATTCTTTCGTCTTTCCATCCACGGATAAAATATCTGATAAATCAATTAGCATAATAGTCTCCTAATCACACCTTGTCAATTATACATAGGTAATTCGTTTTTGTCAACTATTATTTCTGATTCTTTACCAGTTCTGCTGTTTCCTGACAGATTGCAAGTTCTTCGTTTGTCGGAACGATTGCAACTTTTACTTTAGAATCTGCTGTGGAGATTACTTTATTTTCTCCTCTTGTCTGGTTTGCTTCTTCATCTAATTTGATTCCAAGATATCCCAGACTCTTTACAACAGTTTCACGAACCGGAATTGCATTTTCACCGATACCACCTGTAAATGCGATTGCATCTACACCGTTCATAGCAGCTACATAAGAACCGATGTATTTGATAATGCTGTAGCATAAGCAGTCTACTGCACGTTTTGCATCTTCGTTTCCGCCTTCAGCAGCTTCGTTTAAGTCACGGAAGTCACTGGAAAGTCCGTTAGAAAGTCCTAATAAACCGGATTCTTTATTTAAGATACGAACCATTTCTTTTACATCAATGTTTTCTTTTGCACAGATGAATTCAAGAACAGCCGGGTCAAGGTCACCGGAACGTGTTCCCATTACAAGACCCTGAAGAGGTGTCAGACCCATGCTGGTGTCAACACATTTTCCATTTACAACTGCACTGATAGAAGAACCGTTTCCAAGATGAGCAACGATTACTTTAGAATTTTCCGGGTCAAGACCAAGGAATTTGATTGTTTCTTTCGATACGAAACGATGAGAAGTTCCGTGGAAACCATATTTACGTACTTTATATTCATCATAGTATTTTTTCGGAATTGCATACATATATGCTTTTTCCGGCATTGTCTGATGGAATGCAGTATCAAATACAGCTACGTTTGGTTTACCTGGCATCAGTTCCATACATGCACGGATACCCATCAGGTTTGCAGGGTTATGCAGAGGACCAAGGTCACAGCACTCTTCGATAACAGAGATTACTTCATCGTTGATAATACAGGAATCAGAGATTTTAGCTCCACCATGCAGTACACGATGTCCGATTGCTTCTACTTCGTCAAGGCTCTTTAATACACCTGTTTTTTCATTAACCAGAGCGTCTAATACCATTTTGATTGCTTCTGTATGAGTTGGCATTGATGCTTCTATTACTTCTTTTTCTCCGTTTGTTGGCTGATATACCAGTCTTCCATCGATACCGATACGTTCACACAGACCTTTTGCTGCTACTTCCTCTGTTTCAGAGTTGATGAGCTGGAATTTCAATGATGAACTTCCGCAATTTACTACTAATACGTTCATAATTTTTCCTCCGTTATGCTAATTCATTACGACCTAGAGATGGTCGTGCCTGTTTTTATTATACATCGTTTCCAAAAACGGTACAAGTGTGCATTTGAAAATTATGCACAAAAATTGTATTATTTTCCAAACATTCCTTGTTTATCTTAGAATAATCGGCGAATGTTGAAGTTCATTTGTCAATCCTCTTTTTTGTTTTCTTCCGGTCACTGCCTCATAAAGATCAGACGCAAAGATATCTTTTTCAAACAGACCTTTTTGAATGTTTGCCAACTCTTTTTGATAATTCGAAATCTTCGTAAGTACCGGAATTTCTTTTGCTTTTTTCATTTTTCCTAACACTTCTTTGCTGTCCTGCCTGAATCCTAAAATTCGAGTATAAGGATTGTGTAGAAACATTCGAGTCTCTTCCTGAGTTATCTCTAATAAAATGTGAAGCAAAGCCCTCGAAATTCGGGTATACGTCAGTTCTTTCGTCTTTAATTTCTGAACAAAACTACTATAAGACTCAAATTGATTTAAATTTTTAGAAATCCGCATTGCAAGGTCTTTTGAAACATCGCTGTAAGCAGTCAGCTGTAATCTGTTTTTCTGCTTAAGCAGATTGTATTGTAACAGCAGAGAAAAATCATCCTCCCATACCATCTGATTCTGTTTTCCTGCCTCTATAAAAATTTCTGTAATTTCCTTTGGCATTACATGGAAAAGCTGAGAAATTTTCTCATCCTGTTCCCAGTCTCCCACGTCTTTTAAGGCACTGCGAATCCCCGAAGCACTTGCAAATCCATGGGAAAGTTCCTGTCCATGATACCCCTGACCTTCTCTTTTTACAATCACCGGCTCTATCGAAGAGTTCTTTGCTTTTAATGCCTTTAAATATTCAATTCCAAGAATATTATTGGGCTTATCTAAGATACTGCTCTCTTCTTCTGTTAAGAAACCGCTTAGCGCCTGTTTTCTTGCAGCCGGAAAAGAAAGACCTGTTTTTAGCGCATCCCGAAGTTGTTTCTGAAATTCTGTATTTTCATCTGCAAGCAGCTTCACTGCTTTCTGCATCTTTGAAAGCTTCTCATCTTCCGCTCCAAAACACAAAAAATCCGTACAGCCGATTCCCTCTAAAACAGAAACTGCTCCTGCCGCAAAAAATTCAGCACTGGCGCTGGAAGCCCAGACCGGTAATTCCAGTACCAGGTCTGCGCCCCCCAAAAGTGCCATCTTTGTCCGTGTATATTTATCAAAAAGTGCCGGTGCGCCACGCTGTACAAAATCTCCGCTCATCACAACCACCACAAAATCACAGCCGGTTAGCTCCCGCGCTTTTTGAATCTGATAAGCATGCCCATTATGAAAAGGATTGTATTCTGCAATAATTCCTGTCACTAAAACCATATTGATTTCCTTTCTACTCCACACTCTTAAGGGATTCAATCATGTCAATTTTTCGCAGTCGGTAAAACATCATTCCATTTACAAACAACGCAAATGCCAGGGTAATGAGTCCACTGTAAAAATAACTTCTGAAAAATACATTTCGTCCAAACATCATCATATCCACTTCCACTGTCTGAATCACATAATGGTGCAAAAAGTTTCCGATTCCCATTCCGGCAATGATTCCAAACAGAGTCAGCACAATGTTTTCCCGATACACATAGGATGCCACTTCTCCATCATAAAATCCCAATACTTTCAATGTTGCCAGCTCTCTCTGCCGTTCTGTGATATTGATATTATTTAAGTTATACAATACCACAAAGGCAAGCAGCCCTGCTGACACAATCAGCACCACAATTACAATATCAAGGGAGCGCAGCATGTCATCAATCTGACCGATTAAATCCGAGGTAAAAGAAATTGCTGCCACACTGTCGTATTTCATAATTTTTTCTCCGAGTGCATCCTCATAATCTTTTGAGGTATCCTGGTATCTTAACAACAGCTGATTATAATTCGGAGTCTCATGAAACAGACTTTCATAAGTCTCTGTTGTCAAATACAGATAATGTCGGACATAGTTTTCCACAATAACAGAAATCTTGACTTTGACTATCGTATCTCCTTTTTTTAATTCTACCGTATCTCCCACTTTTACCCCAAGCATATCTGCTGTTTTTTCGCTTATAGCTGCTCCTTCTTTTGGAAAGGCATAATGTTTACCGCTTACACGGTCACGAAATTCAAAAAAATCTTCAAATCCCTCTAACGTTTTTGGTACCTCAAGCACAGTATCTACCGTCTTTTTCTCACTTTGCAGCTCTACATTCTGACAATAGAGTTCCAGCATCTCATCGATTCCCTGATAAGCTTTTAAGTCTTTCTGCTGGGCTTCTTTTTCAGCCTCCGAAACGTTGGAATCTAAAATTACATTTGCTTCATAAGTAAATAAATTAACAAACTGATTCTTGGCAATGGCAGTAATGGAATCCTGAAGCCCGAATCCAACCAATATCAGCCCCATACAGCCTCCGATTCCGATTACGGTCATAAAAAATCGTTTTTTATAGCGCACTAAGTTTCGTACTGTAGATTTCTGTGTAAAGTTCAAGTGTTTCCATAAGATATCAATCCGTTCTAAAAAGATACGTTTTCCATTTTTTGGAGCTTGCGGACGCATCAGTTCAGCTGGCTTTGACATCAGCTCTTTCTGGCATGCGGCAAGGGTCGCAACTCCGGTACAGCCTGCACTTGCCAAAACAGCAAGTCCTCCCTGATGCCAGTTTAATGGTGTCAGGTAATAAGGAAGTCCCGTATACAACATTCCATACGCATTCATAATGACCCAGGGCAGGATTTTTTCTCCGACTACCACGCCTGCAAGTGCACCCGAGACGGTAGAAACCATTGCATAAGCAAAGTATTTTAATGCAATTTTTCCATCTGAATAACCAAGTGCCTTTAATGTTCCTATCTGCTGGCGCTGTTCTTCAATCATACGGGTCATGGTTGTCAAGCTGACCAGTGCCGCAACTAAAAAGAAGATAACCGGGAAAAATTCTCCGATATTTGAAATTCTCTCAGCATCCTGTCCAAAACTTTCTGTTGAAGTAATCTTATCTCGTCCCCAGACATACCAGGTTGGAACTTCCAATTTCGCCAGTTCTTCTTCTCCATCTGAAATTTTTTGTTTTGCATCGGTGATTTCCGGTTCA
>OLRR01001033.1_pt1 | contig 19024 bp, 17 predicted proteins | sample 1671941 | NCBI WGS metagenome assembly OLRR01 (sample SAMEA3136628, study PRJEB25190) | human gut metagenome
GCAACTGACTCTTAATCAGTGGGTCCTGGGTTCGAGTCCCCGATGGTGCACCAAAAAATAGCCTTACGGAAACGTAAGGCTATTTTCATAATGATTGCCGCTTTGTGGAGTGCTTTCATTTGCCGCTGACTTCTGTCTAAGTCAGCGGCTCTTTTTATTTTTTAAGAGAAATTCAAGAACTTTTAGTGTAAGAGAAACGGTGGCATATATGCAGCTGCCAATAAAAGTAAGCAGCAAAATTATTTCCTGAAAACTCAAGCGTTCACCTCCCTCATAATTTGGAGGCGACAATCAAGAGTAAATTATATTTAGAAGGGGAGGGGACTGTTAAAATAAGCTCTCCAAATCCTTAATGGCGGTTTGTTGGTACAATACCAATGAACCGCTTTTTTCATGCAAAAATTCCGGAAGCCCCAAAAGGCAACCGTTTATTATAGATTGTAGAATACAAAAAATGGAGGTATTTCCCATGAGCATCATTATCGGCATCGACCACGGCTACTACGCCATCAAAACAGCCCACTGCTCGTTCCCGGCAGGACTGACAAGCTACGGAGAACACGAACCCTACACCCGCCAAGGACTCTTAGAGTTTGGCGGGTGCTTTTTTGTTTGTGGCTCCGGGCGGCAGCCTATCCAGCGGGACAAGACCGTAAACGACAACTACTACCTGCTGACACTGGCAGCTATCGCAAAGGAGATTCATCAACGCGGTTTGCCTCCCGAATGCTCGGTGCGAATTGCGGCGGGTCTGCCGCTGACCAGTTTCGGACGCGACAAACCCAAGTTCAAAGATTATCTGCTGCGAAGCAAGCAACCTGTGAATTTCCGCTTCGAGGGCGTGGAGTACAGAATTACCATCGAGGAAGTTGCGGTCTTCCCTCAAGGCTACGCCGCCCTTATGACCGAAACTGGTTTGTTGCAGGAGGAACCCTCAATGCTCCTCATGGATCTTGGCGGCTGGACGGTGGACCTCATGCGCATCGACAACGCCATTCCTGCGGCTGACACTGCGCACAGTCTGGAACTCGGCATGATTCGCTGCGTGGATGATATTCGGGAGCAGGTGCGCCGGGAAACCGGGCTGTCCCTCACGGATGCCCAAATCGAAAATATGCTGGCAGGTCAGCCCTGCACGGTCAGCGATATCTGGCAATGAACAGGGCACACCTGTAGCGGCGCTGACAGAGGAACAGTTGGACAAGCTGCGGGAAACCATGTGGGCGATGAACGCAGTGGACTACTCTACCCGTGCAGAGACCGCTGTTATAGAAACTACTGACGATGATGGCAATCCTACCACCACGGAGATAACCGAAACCGTCCTCGTAATCGAACTGACCCACAAAACACCCGACGAGATGGCGGCAGATTATCATTTCACCACCCGCCAGAACACCTATCTGCAACTCCTGCAAGACCCACAGTATGAGGAACTGTGGGCAGAATTGCTCGGCGGTTTTGCACAGGGCAGTGGAGAACTTATGAACCCGGACAGCACCCGCATCCCGACAGGCACCCTGCAATGGCCGCTGCCTGTCGCGGGTACGATTACTTCTCAATTTGGTCACCGCGTGGACCCCATCACCGGCGAGGTAAGCTCCCACACCGGCACCGACATTGCCTGTGCCGAGGGTACGCCGATTCTTGCTGCGGCAGACGGCATCGTCACCGTTGCCAACGGTCTTGACAGTTGGGGCGGCAGCTACGGTTACTACATTCAAATCGACCACGGCGGCGGGCTGGAAACACTGTACGCCCACTGTTCGTCCATCTGCGTCACCACCGGTCAGCAGGTGCAGGCCGGGCAGGTCATCGGCTATGTGGGTCACACCGGGCGGGCGACGGGCAGTCACTTGCATCTTGAAACGCGAGCCAACGGAACCCGTGTGGATTCGATGCTGTGCAGATTACTATTTGTTGAGGAGGAGCGCCCCCTCTAATATCCACATATATGTTTGAGAATTCCAAATATCATTGAATTAAAATATGATAAAAATAACGACGCCTGTGTGCTTATGCACCCGAAGAATGGATTTTACTTATATCATTCCGTTTGTAGATGCCGGAAAGAATAATATGGCTAATATCCTGAGAAGAATCTTTAATCAAGCGCAAGATTTGTTCAGCAGAAATTCGGCCAAGTTCAAATGAAGGCTGTGAAATCGTTGCAAAACGTGGAGCCATGTCCAGTTTATAGTCGTCATCAAAATATACTGTAGGCAGTGTCTCACCAATCCGATAGAGGTAATTAGCAACAAGCAGCGACATTGCGCCATTTGATACGATGATTGCTGTGCATTTTTCCTGGATCAGTTGATTCACACAGCGTTCTATAGCTGCTTCTGTGGAATGTCCATATACAATCCAAGATTCTTGCATGGCAATATCAGCATCATGCAGCGCGTCAAGATATCCTTGGAGCCTTTCTTTTGTGGTAGATAGGTGTGGGATTCCGGCAATATAGCCGACCCGCGTGTGGCCCGCTTGGATCAACTCTTTTGTAGCCTGGTAAATTGGTTCGGCGTTGGCGATGGTAGCAGAGCAGGCGGGCATATTGTCAAATTTTCGATCGATGAAAAGTACCGGAAGATTGGGGGAAAGAAAACCTACAGTGTTTTCATACCGATCTAATGTGGATGCGATAAGCAGGCCGTCTACAACGCCAGAAGAAAAGTAGGAGAGATGCGCTAGTTCACGGCTTTCCAGTTCTTTTGTATTGGCAATAATCAACCGATAATTGTGCTGAGAAAGTGTGGATTCCACCGCTTCAATGATTGTTGCAAAAAAACGATTGGATATATCGGGTACAATGAAACCAATTATATTTTTCTTTCCCGTGCGAAAGCTCTTTGCATAAGTGTTTGGTATATAATTAAGTTCTTTTGCGGCCTCCATGACACGCGCGACCTTCTCTGGTGACACGTATCGCGTTTTATTAAAAACGTGCGAAACGGTTGCAGATGAAACATGTGCATAACGTGCAACATCTTGAATGGTTATGCTACCCATATAAATCGACCATTCGACCGTCATGTATCCGCGAAAACTAGGATGAAAGAATGTAAATGAGCGGTCGCCTTTCTTAATAAAAAATGATTTTAAGAGGAAATACAAACCTAAGAATATAATATACCATACAATAAAGAAAATATCACGAGAAAAGTAATCGATTTTATATAATGCAAATAATTCAGCTGATTGCACAAAAAAAACCAATGAATATTTTATTATTCTGTCAATTTACAATTAGGAGTATGTCGATTAGAATATAGACATAGATTTAATCGATTGCGCAATCGGTTAAAAATGAAAGGAGAATTTTTTATGAAAACAAAAATCCTTGCACTGCTTATGGTCATTGCTACCCTGATCAGTCTGACTGCCTGTAGTAAAAAATCAAACAACAACATTACTGATAACCCCAGTGCGGAAAGTGATGTCGGTAGCACTGATGAAGCCAACAACACTGTAAAAGATGGGCAAAAAGCGTTCAAGGTAGGTTTCGTTTGCCCGGAGGCAACGAATGAAGGCTGGCAGGTAACTGCGGCTGCGATTGAAGATACCGCAAAGGAACTTAATATTGAGATTTCCAAACTCTACCTTGATCCAAGCGATTATGAAGGGACTTTTGCTCTTGCAGTTGATACGTTCATTCAGCAGAAAGTCGATGCTATCATTTACGGCGGCGCAGACGAGTCGTATGCAGCTACGGTTCACAAGGCGCAGGAAGAAGGAATCAAGTGCGTCGAGATCGACAACCCGACGAATGCGGGAAATCTGTGGAACATCACTGTTGATTCTTATGCTGCGGCGGCAGTTGCTGGTGAATGGATGGCAAAAGAACTTGACGCGGGTGTTGTTCTGATGATTAACGGTGATATGGCTCGTACGAATGCACAGCAGCGTCATGATGGTTTTGTAGAAACCATTACAAATTTGCGCTCTGACATCGAAATCCATGAGATTTATGCGAACTGGGATTCTACTACGGCACTCGCTGGCGTTGAAGATGCTATTACTCAATATGGCAACCGCATTGTCGGCGTGTTTTCTGCGTGGGATGGCGGTGCTTTGGCGGCCGCGTCTGCGTTGGAAGTTGCGGGACTGTCCGATAATGTTATTGTGTGCGGCTTTGATGGCACCCCCACCTCTATGGCCAATATCCGTGAGGGGAAGCTTCAGGCAGAAGTTGGCCAGCCGCTGTATGAACTTGGAAAAGTCGGTATGCAGACCGTGAACACGGTTCTGACTGGTGGAGAGGCCGAGGAAAAGACAGTTCTTGGCTGCTCTATCGTCACCGCTGAAAATGTGGAAGAGTTTATCAAGAGTGCTGGCCTTGAGCGGTTTATGAACTGATACGGAACAGCTTCCGTCAGAAAAATACACATTGATCAGACCCGCTGGCCTAGCTTGGCGGGCCTGATCAGTAGCAAAACACGGGAGGAATGTCCAAATTGGAACAATACACAAATCACAATGACCTTGCATTGGAGGTCAATGGCGCCACAAAAATTTTTGGTGGCGTGACTGTACTGGATCATGTAAACTTTTCATTGCGCAAAGGAGAGGTTCACATCTTAATAGGAGAAAATGGCGCGGGAAAGTCGACTTTGATCAAGATTATTGCCGGCGCATATATTCCGAACGCCGGTGTTATCAAACTGAATGGGGAGACGATAACGGTCAACAGCCCCTTAGAGGCCTTGGAAAGGGGAATTAGCGTTGTCTATCAGGAGCTTAACTTAGTTGAAACGCTAAGCGCTTATGAGAACATTTTCATGGTAAATCAAATCGTGAAAAAGACGGGGCCTTTTCAGATCTTGGACCGGCAAACGATGATTCAGCGCAGCAGAGAGCTCTTGGAGATGATTGGCGCAAATATCGATGTCACGATCCCTGTTAAGGAGCTCAGTGTTGCACAGCGGCAAATGGTAGAAATTGCAAGGGCACTTCGCATGGATTCCAAAGTGATTATCTTTGATGAACCTTCTGCTGTGCTGACTGACGTAGAGGTTGAAAAACTATTTACCGTAATTCGCAATTTAAAACAGCAAGGAATAGCAATTTGTTATATTTCACATCGTATGGATGAAATTATGCAAATTGGTGATCGTGTGACCGTTTTGCGTGATGGCAAGCTAATCGGCTGTCACGATATTCACAAAGAGCACATCACGATTGATGACATAATCCGTATGATGGTCGGTCATCCTATGGATCAGCAGTTCCCAAAGCAGATTTTTGAGCGCGGCGAAGAAATTCTGCGGGTGAAAGACTTGTCGTGTGGAGATCTTTTTCAGAATGTTAATTTTTCTTTGCACAGGGGAGAGGTTTTATGCTTCTCAGGACTTGTCGGGGCAGGAAGAACAGAGGTCGCAAAGACTGTCTTTGGCGCGCTGCAAAAGACTGGTGGCTCGATCTATTACTTTGGAAAGGAGATCTCACCCAAAAGACCATCTGATGCGATTCGACTTGGCATTTCGCTTGTACCGGAGGATCGGAAAGAAGAAGGCCTTTTCCTCTCTGCATCCCTCTATTCTAATTTGATGATTGCCGCAGTAAATACTTTCACAAAGTACGGCATTTTTCAGAAAACAAAAATTCAGTCCATCTGCCACGATATTAGCCGCAGACTGCATTTAAATACTGAGAATTTAGATTTACATGCAGAAAACCTGTCTGGAGGAAACCAACAAAAAATCTCCCTCGGAAAATGGTTGGTTGCCAATCCAAAACTCGTTATTTTTGACGAACCGACCCGTGGTATCGATGTTGGCGCAAAGGTTGAAGTTTACAATCTCATCAATAAGCTGGTGGCCGATGGCATTGGTGTCATAATGATTTCTTCGGATCTTCCTGAAGTTCTTGGTATGAGTGACCGCATCGTGGTGATGCACGAAGGAAAGGTGACGGGCGAGCTACTCCGTAACGAGGCAACACAGGAAAAAATTATGAAATTAGCAACACAGAGAGAGGAAATGAAACATGAACAATAAGTCTCAGGGATTAAAATTTACAAATAAATACAGTTCCCAAATCAGCACGATTTTGGCACTTATTATTCTCTGCATTGTGCTGTCGTTTTTATCTGAAAACTTTCTGACAATTGGAAATCTGCTCACTGTTACCAATCAGGTTGTATACGTAGCTTTGATGGCGATCGGCATGACAATTCTCTTTATGCTTGGCGCGATAGATCTCTCTGTGGGTGCTATTTTGGCGTTGAGTGCCTGTGTCATGGGACTGCTGACGAATAAATATGGTATGGCTCCCGTGCCGGCGATTCTGATTGCGATGGCTGTGTCCTTACTCTGTGGTTTGATCAACGGCTTGCTCGTCACCCAAATTAAGCTGCCGCCCTTTGTTGCAACGCTTGGTACAAGCTACATTTTTCGTGGTATGGCGGCTATTATTACAGGCGCAAAAAACTCGCTGAATATGCCAGAAGGTCTGCGCTGGATTGCCGCGGGCAAGGTTGCAAACGTTTTTCCCAGAGGTATTTTTGTGTTGCTCGCCTTATACATTGCAGCATGGTTCTTGATGGAAAAGACACCGTTTGGTATCAAAATAAAGTGCATCGGCGGCAACGAAAAAGCTGCAAGACTGTCCGGCGTAGAAATTGAAAAAATGAAGCTGCTGGCATACGTCATAACCGGTGCCCTGTGCGGGATTTCTGGTATGATGCTCGCTGGACGTCTAAACTTCACAAACTCCACTATGGCCAATGGCGCAGAACTCAGCTGCATTGTGGCAGGCGTTGTCGGCGGTACATCCATGAATGGCGGTTCTGGAAGCATCTGGGGTACACTGGTCGGCTCACTTTTGATGGGCGTTATCAGTAATGGTTTGAATCTGCTGAATGTCAGCCAGTTTTGGCAGGATGTCGCAATGGGTGCGCTCGTCATTTTGGCTGTGGCAATCGACTGCTTCCGGCAAGCCGGTAAAAGCCGTGTAAAAAGAGTTGTGTAAAGGAGAACTGCCATTATGAACCACACAGCTGCAATTGTTACAGGAGGCAACCGCGGTGTTGGCGAAGGGATTTGCTATGCACTGGCAAGCAAAGGATACGATATCTTCATGGCGCATTGCGGAGAAGCAGACAAAGCTGCACATGTTGCACAGCAATTACGGGAGAAATTCGGGGTTCGCGTTGTAACTTTTGATTGTGATCAGCGCGAACGTACCATCGGAGAAACACTGATGACGCAGGCTTTGCTGGCGTTTCCTTCCATATCCCTTGTAATGTGTAATGCAGGGGTTGGTCTCGAAAAGTATATGCGGCTGATTCACCCGGAGGAAATCGACTATGTTTACGAAGTCAACTTCCGAGGGAGCCTGCTCATTGCAAATGCTGCAGCCAAGTACATGGTGGATAGAGGTATCCGCGGTACGATTCTGTTTACATCTTCCATCCGGTCTAAAACACCCACACCGATGGATGCCATATACGGAGGACTGAAGGCGGGGCTTAATCGCGCGGCGCAGTCCATGGCGCGTGAGTACGGGCGGCATGGGATTCGTATTTCGACGATCTCTCCCGGATGCATGTGCGTGTATCCAGAGGGCTATGCGGATCGGGATTACACAGAGGAAATCTCCCGAATTCCATTGCGGATCGGCGGTGATGGTACTGATATTGGTTTCACTGCTGCGTTTCTTGCGTCGGAAGAGGCTAGGTTTATTACTGGTATTAATATATTTGTAGATGGCGGGGTCAGTTGCGGTGAGGATTACTGGTCAGACGCGGATGAATATACTGCCAGTCACGGCCGGGGCACTTTTGTTGTCCGAGAGTAGATAGTGAAATGAGGTTAACGACATGATATCACTGGAAGCAAATGAAAAAACATTGCGGGAGAAGGACATGGCACTCCAGCCTGTTCCGCTTAATACAACACCTGATGAAACATATTTCCGAAAAAGTAGGCTGTGGCAAGGAATTCCTGGAATTGAACGCACGTATGGTGGGCGTTTTTGGCGGTGCTTTTTCAGCGGCGGCAATGACGAGGGACCTGATAATTACGTTGCAGTTGAAATCAGTGACGATGCGTGTGATACATGGTCTGAGCCGATCGTGGTGATTGATCCGCCTGGAAATGTTCGCGCATTTGATCCTTGCCTTTGGCGCACGCCGTCAAATGAATTGTTTCTCTTTTGGGCACAGAGCTACGGTGGCTTTGATGGCCGTGCCGGCTGCTGGTATTCAGTGTGCCGAGACCCGGATGAGGTGCCGAACGTCTGGACTGAGCCAAGACGAATTGCTGACGGCGTTATGCTTAACAAACCGACAGTTCTTATGAATGGCGAGTGGGCTTTGCCGATTACGCTGTGGGGTCATGTAAAGTCCAGCCTAAACCCCAACGTGCCAAACTGCCTCGCAAAAATGTATGTCTCTTCTGATCAAGGGAAAACATTTGAATACCGGGGAGGCGTCGATATGCCAAACCGTTGGTTTGATGAGAGCATGATTCTCGAAAAAAATGATGGTACGCTACAGATGCTGACGCGAAGAAAGGACGGTATCGGTGAAGCATTTTCCCATGATGGCGGCCGAACGTGGGGGGATATCGGGAAATTCTGCCTTGGTGGACCCAATTCTCGTTTCCACATTCGGAAACTTCATTCTGGCCACATACTGCTGATCAACCACTGGAGTCCAGACAACCGATTTGACACACCTCGCGGCGATGATCCTGATTATATGGCGAGAAACAACTTGGCAGCGTTTTTGTCGGTTGATGATGGGAAAACATGGAGCGCTCCGCTTCTTCTGGATGAACGCGAACTCGTTTCTTATCCAGATGCGGTGCAAACGCCGGACGATCAAATCTACATCATTTATGACCGGGAGCGAAATGTCGAAAAGGAGCTGCTGCTGGCGCGGATCACGGAAGAGGATATTCTGCGCGGGAAACTGGTCTCAGATGGATCGTTTTTAAGAAAGATTATCAGTAAGCTGAATTGAGGTGCAAAGATGAAATACAGAAAACTTGAAGGAACAGATTTGACTGTGCCGCAGTATGTGCTCGGAACCGGTGATTATGCGAGTAATGTTCCGGCAGATATCGCCAGAGACCTTCTTAAAACGTATGTCGATTGCGGCGGGACTATGTTGGATACTTCTCATTATTATGGGAGCTTTCTCGTTGGTGGGCGATCTCTGAGCGAGTGTCTGGTTGGTGATTTCCTACAGGAAAACCATTTGCGTGAGCAAGTGCTGATTAGCACCAAAGGCTGCTGCTATGCAACAAACAAACCATATGAGAAGCGGATGACTCCGGCATTTCTGCGGTCTGATCTAACTGAAAGCCTGCGTAATTTACACACAGACTATATTGATTTCTATTGGCTGCATCAGGACGATCCAAGCCAACCTGTTGGAGCGATTCTCGAGGAACTGAATCGTTGCGTCGAAGAGGGCAAGATTCGTTATTTTGGTTGTTCCAACTGGAAAATCGAACGAATTTTGGAGGCGGATGCCTATGCAGAGGCACATGGTCTTCGTAAATTCAGTGCGAATCAGGTTATGCTCAATATGGCTTACCCCAATATGACGGCTGTCGATGAGCTGATTCAGACCTGGCTGACACCTGGTATGCGAAAATACCATGAGCGGACGCAGCGACCGGTATTTGCGTATTGTTCACAGGCAAGTGGTTTCTTTTATAACTGCTTCAAAGATGATTATATGGAAAATATAGGATACTCCTATTCGAGAAAGTACTTCTACAACAGCGAATCTCTCCGCCGGGCCAAACAAGCACTTCGACTTTCCAAACAATCCGGGATGACACTTCAGGATATTGTTCTTGGCTACATGTTGGCGCAACCGTTCCCGGTTTTGCCCATTGTCGGACCACAGCGTCCGGATGAGATGAAGAGTACATTAGAAAGCGCGCAGGTTCCGCTGACACAGGAACAGATAGACTTTATCTTTGATATTTGATTTATGATTTTACATAATGGGATTTTGTCGCCGGATTGCGTGGACGCGCTACTTCCAACTGCTTGGTCGTATCGCTCATCCTTCCAAACGTTGCCGCAGACGCCAAACTACTTAAAAGAACGCCCTGATGTAATTCCAATTGATTGTGGTAGACAGCTTTTCGTCGATGACTTTCTGATTGAAGAAAGTAGTTTGCATCGAGAGTTTTATTCTCCGGAAATCAAGGGAATGGTGCTGACACCGGAAACTGCGTTAGAGATGGATCATGGCAATTGCCCGGTAGCTGCTCCATTCAAAGACGGCATTTTTTACGATCCGACTGATAAGAAGTTCAAATTATGGTATCAGGCTGGGTGGTTTGGAGCGGTTGCATATGCGGAAAGCTGCGACGGATTTCACTGGATACGGCCACATATTGCTGTCGATGGTTCAAATCGCATTCTTCCTGCATTTGAAGATCGCTTTCGCGATGGCTGCAGTATTTGGCTTGACCAGAGCGCGGATACTGAGCGTTTCAAAATGTTCCTTTTCACACGGGATCGGCAAAAAAGAGAGTATGCTGAATTGCGAACATCTGCCAATGGGTTGGACTGGTCTGCCCCGTTGCGTATTATGCCTTGCGGAGATACGACATCGCTTTTTTATAACCCCTTCCGCGACAGATGGGTACTGAGCGTCAGAAGCTTGTATCAAAAGGGAAAATATCTGTACCGCTATCGATCCTACCGGGAGGCTGCTTCGTTTTCGGAGCTTGCAGACTGTCGCCGGGAGTATTTTTGGCAAAGCGCAGATGCAAACGACGAACGGGATGATATTTGGGATTGCGATACACAGTTGTACAGCTTGGACTGTGTTGCATACGAGAGTATCATGCTTGGCATCTTTCAGATTTTTAAGGGTCCGCATAATGCTGTTGCTGAACAGCTGGGAGAACCCAAAAAGTGTGATCTTTACATTGGCTTTAGTCGGGATGGCATTCAATTTTCTAGATTAAACCGGGAGCCATTTATTGCGGGAAGCGGCGTTCATGGTGCATGGGATGAGGGTTATATCCATCCAGCATCTGGTATATGTATTGTCAACGGCGACGAACTGCTGTTCTATTTCGGCGCATGGTCTGGTAATTCTCCGCGTATGGGGAGACATATGTATGCTGGTGGAAGCACAGGAGTGGCAACACTTCGCAGAGATGGCTTTGCTGCACTTACGACAAACTCTACCGGACATATGTCGACGCCTCCTGTGTGCTTCCACGGAGAAGGACTTTGGGTAAATGCACAGTGCAAATCATTGAGGGCTGAAATACAAGATAAAAATGGTCATGCACTTCCGGGATTGTCTTTTCAGGACTGTATCTGCCGCTCTGTCAATTCCACAAAGCAGCAAGTCCTATGGAATTCTGCAGTCTCACTTCATGCTATATCCGGGAAGCCCGTGCGTATTGCTTTCGAGCTGGAGCAAGGCAAGCTGTTTTCATTTTGGATTTCAAATGATAAATCTGGCTCGAGCGGTGGATATCTGGCAGCAGGAAGCGTACAGCATTCGAGTATAAAGGATGAAACATATGAATGATTCGATTTGTCTCTATATCTGTAAACGGGATGAGGAAGGCGCACTGCTCCGATACAACTTTGATCCTCAAGCTTGTGTCCTTACGAAGATGGGTACAGAGGATGTCTTGCGGTATGTTGCCTGTCTTGCAATTAATAAGACATACCTCTACACTTCGTCGTTGGATTGTGCAGGGAACAATTTATTTAGTGCTTATTCCATTCAACACGACGACAAGCTGCAGCTCATAAACCGTCAAGCCGCCTCGGGTTTTGACGCAACATATATTTCCCTGAATCCGCAGACGGAAAGTTTGGTTGCCTCGGATTTTCTGGCAAGCACATTGCTGTTTTATGGTTTCCGTAGTGATGGGGGTATTGGGAAATTCAGACAGCTTCTTCAGTTTCAGGACAAAGGAGCTATAGTTGGACCGCGGCAGGATGCGTCCCATCCGCACTGTACCATTGCAGCGGAAGGTGGCTCCATCTTGCTTACTGCAGATTTAGGATGTGACAAACTGCGGCTTCTCAACGGAATAGGTTCTGTTTGTCAGATTTCTGAGGCAACAGTGCCCGCCGGTTCAGGTTTGAGACATCTGGCGGTGCATCCGACACGAAATGTTGTCTATGCCATTTCAGAGATCAGCTCTGATATTTTTGTATTTCGCTTTAACACATGTGGCGAACTGAAATTGACGCAGACACTCAGCAATTTACATTGTAGTGGACGCGATGGCAGCATTGGCGGCGACATTGCTGTTTCGCCAAATGGAAAGTGGCTGGCGGCATCGAATCGCGGAGAAAATAATATCGTTTTATATGAAATTGATGGGAATGGCGCTATATATTACCACGATACGGTGAAAACGGATGGATGGGCGCGCATTTTGCGGTTCGATGCTGCTTCGGAGTATCTCTTTGCCATCTTAGAAGAGTTCATCGATGTAGGAGCCTATAGTTTCCCCGCTGAACGGTGTGCCAGCACTGGCGGAATCCAGATATTTCATTTGGACGCGGCACAAAATGAATTTCAAGACACTGGAATCCGAGAAACCATTCCGAAGGCGTATGCTGCTGCAGTTCTTGATGGGAGGAAGTAATTTGAATTTAAAGGATCTGTTTTTGGGCCTTCAGCATGTAGGGCTTCCAACGAATCGGTATGAAGAAACAATCAGCTTCTATCATCGAATTGGATTTGAGACGTATGATACGGAGATAAATGGCGCAAGCCGTGTCTGTTTTCTACGCCTGAATGATCTCATTTTAGAGGTATATGAATGCAGCGCATGCACCCAGCAGACTGGTGCATGGGATCACATTGCAATCAATGTTCGCGACATCGATGCTGCGTTTGAGTATGTAACATCGGAAATGCCGTTGCAGCCAACTTGCGTGCAGAAGCTTCCGTTCTTTGAACGGGGGGTGCGTTTTTTCGTGATTACTGGTCCCAATGGGGAACGTGTGGAATTTAATCAATATTTATAAATGGGAAAATAATATGTTTGACATCGTTGCACTCGGAGAATTGTTAATTGACTTCACAGACAGTGGTTTTTCACCAAATGGGATGAAGCTGTTTGAACGGAATGCTGGGGGAGCACCTGGTAATATGCTTGTTGCTGCAGCACGATTCGGACGTTCTGTGGCATTCCTCGGTAAGGTTGGAGATGATATGCATGGCCGCTTTTTAAAGGAGGTTCTTGTTTCTGAGGGTATCTGTACCGATGGCATGTTGCTGGACCCAAGTGTGTTTACAACACTCGCGTTTGTTTCACTGGATGAGTTTGGGGAACGAACATTCTCCTTTGCCCGCAAGCCAGGTGCCGATACCTGCCTTCGACAGGAAGAGCTCTCCGTCGAACTTCTCCATAATTGCCGGGTGTTCCATTTTGGCTCAATCTCTTTAACCAGCGATCCAGTCCGTTCGGCTACGCTTTCAGCGTTGAAAACTGCAAAGGCCGCAGGAGCGGTGATTTCTTATGATCCTAATTTCCGTGAAAACCTTTGGCCGGATACAGAAACGGCTCGTATGATGATTCGTTCTGTTTTACAATCGGTCGATTTCGTGAAAGTCTCGGAAGAGGAGCTTGAAATTGTGACTGGAGAGACTGATGCTGAAAAAGCTTGTGTATTTCTGCATAAGAAGGGAATTACATGTGTCGTTGTTACGCTTGGTGAAAAAGGCGCATATATCAGCCTCAAGGGAAAGGGCGTTTGCCAATCCGCCGGCTTGAATCTCGGACCTATTGTGGACAAGACTGGCGCGGGAGATGCTTTCTGGGGAACGTTTATCGCGGAGTTTACAGAAGAGGAGATTCCCCTTTCAAAACTGAAATTAGATGATGTGCGCCGCTACGCAGACTGCGCAAATATCGCTGCGGCACTTAGTATTACCCGGCGTGGTGGGATTCCGTCTATGCCTCGACGCGAAGAAATAGTTGGGACAATTCTACAAATGAATGGAGATAAAAGATTATATGAAGCGTAGTGATTTTATGCTCGCTGGACAGCAGGATCGTGAACGGTAGTGTGAAGCAGATGAAAGAATCCAACAAGCAGAGCTACACAGGGAGCCGCGATGATGTCATCGCAATGGGGTATGTCCCATGTAAAAAATGTAACCCGTAGTATGAGAAAAGAGAGGCTATCAGAAATGATGACCTCTCTTTTTGTGCGCTCTTATGGACAAATTAAGAAAATATGCTGTGATACAAAGACTTTAATTTGAAGTTAATGCTCCATCGGTATGGGAACTGCTATCTTGCACTGAATCGGGATATACGACTTCATCAATGATTTCGCCGGTATCAACATCAACAAAGTCAACAGTGACTTTCGGTTCATTGGTTCCATCAAAATACTGGTAGTACAGACCCGTGATGCCGAATCCTAAGGCAAATGATATAATAAACCGTAGAAAAGCCAAATCGGAGCAAGAACGAAAAATCGCCCACACCAGTCAGAATCCAACGCTGCTGGCGGGCATCGTGTACTGTGCTCACTGTGGTGCGAAGATGTCGGGATTTATGCATACGGATCGTTATAAGCTAGCAGATGGTAGCATTCGGGAGAAAGTACAACCAAAGTACAATTGCTTCCAGCGGGGACAGAAGAATAAAGGGGGGAGAGATTGCGATGGACAGGCATTATATCTTGCTGAGCGGGTAGATGCTATCGTTCTGCAGGCAGTATCAAAGATATTTGAGCAGATTAGAGATACACCGTACTCAAGGATGGCAGAAAACCGAATAAGGCAGGAATCAAATCTACAAAAATCTAAACGTGCTTCGGTAGAAAAGAAAATTAAAACTGCACAGCATGCTTTGGAACGCTTTGAAGGTGAGATTCTGAAATGCCTTGATGGTACAAGCAATTTTACCGAAGATATGATTGCCAAGCAAATTCGGCGATACCAACAAGAACTGGATGATGCGAAAGCAGAGTACGCGGAACTTCAAAATGCACGATTAAACGAAGCGGCTGAGATTCGGAAACTGCGTACCTATTACGACGATTTCAGAGGTTGGGCAGAAGAATTTGATACCGCCCCGCTGGAAATGAAACGGATGATACTGAGCCAACTGATAGAAAGAGTGGAGGTCGGAAGAAAGTATCAGGTTACGATAAAGCTAAATATGGAATATCAGCAATTCTTGGAAATCACAGAAGAACAGAAAATTATACCGCTGATTAGTGCGTAAAAGAAAATTGACCAGCGCCACACAAAAACGGTGCTGGTCAATGACTTTGCATAGGATATATTTAGTGATTTTGATCGTTAGAAAAGTGCTTTTTATTACAACAGCATACACCATGAGTGTGAGCAACTAAGGAGAGCAACTGACTCTTAATCAGTGGGTCCTGGGTTCGAGTCCCCGATGGTGCACCACAAAATACCTCGCAAGAAGCTGCGGGGTATTTTTTATTGCTGTTTTCCGGAAAAGCAGATGCTTGGTGCGCCATCGGGGGCGAGAAGAGCTCGTGTATTTCAGGCTGTCAAAAAACTCTTGTTGGGGCGGGCATTGCTCGCCCGTGCCCGTTTGTCTGTGAAACAACTTCCCCAGAAAACGCATTGCTGCGCTAAGTTTGCGGGCGACCAATGGTCGCCCCTACACATTCAATAGGCTAAGAAGGTGATTTTTAGAGCGCGGGGTTTTGGGAAAAAATGTGAAAAAAGATGGAGCGGCTAAAAATATAAGACTTGCTGCTATAAAAAGAGAAATCCCCCAATGCCTTTCGTATACTATGCCTGCAAACGGCAGATACTGAAAGGGATTGGGGGATTGCTATGAAGATCGTCTTTTACGGGACGCGGGAGTATGACCATTACTACTTTGATGTGCTGGCGGCTGACCCGGAATATGGCTGTGAGATCAGGTTTTTAACAGCGAATCTCGATGCGGATACCGCGCCGTTGGCGCGGGGCGGGGACGCGGTGTGTGCGTTTGTCAATGCAGACTGCTCGGCGGCAGTGCTGGAAAAGCTGGCGCAGGCGGGCATCCGCTGCCTGCTGCTGCGCTGCGCCGGGTACAATCATGTGGATCTGCCGGCGGCGCAGCGGTACGGCATCACGGTGCTGCGGGTGCCGGGCTACAGCCCCGAGGCGGTGGCCGAGCACGCCATGGCGCTGGCGCTGGCCGCGAACCGCCGCATCTGCAAGGCGTATATCAAGGTGCGCAACAACAATTTTTCGCTTGATGGGCTGCTGGGGTACAACCTGTACGGCTCGGCGGTCGGTATTGTGGGCACGGGGCGCATCGGCGCGGCGATGGCCCGTATCTGCTGCGGCTTCGGCATGACGGTGCTGGCCTGCGACCAATACCGCAACCCTGCGCTGGACGGCCTTGTGCGGTATGTGGGGCTGGAGGAGCTGCTGCGTACCGCAGACCTGGTCAGCCTGCATTGCCCGCTGACGGCGGAAACCTACCACATGATCAACGCTGAGACGATCCAGATGATGCGCGACAGCGCGGTGCTAGTCAACACCAGCCGGGGCGGGCTGATCGACACGCGGGCGCTCATCAACGCGCTGCGCAGCCGCAAATTTGCCGGTGTGGGGCTGGATGTCTATGAGGATGAGGACGGTCAGGTGTTTGAAAACTTCTCCGACGATGTGCTGCGCAATGAGATCGTGCCGGTGCTGATGAGCTTTCCGAATGTGGTCGTGACGAGCCATCAGGCGTTTTTTACCCGGACCGCGCTGCAGAGCATTGCCATCACAACGATGGAGAACGCGCGGGCATTTGCGCGAGGGGAAAAGCTGGTGAATGAGGTGAAGGGGTAAGCAGGGCAGAGGGGCGGTAAAGGCAAGGCTGCGGGAATCCCTCCGGCCTCGCAGGCTCGGCCACCTCCCTTTGACAAGGGAGGCAAAGCTGCCGGGAGGGAGGAATCCCTCCCCTACGGTTTAAAGATAACATTGCGATACAGGCAAAGCTGCGGGCCGGGCATGCCCGGCCCCTGTCGTGGCGGTCTGCGCATTCCACAAAACAAAAAAGCCACTGCTTGCGCAGCGGCTTTTTTGTTTTTATACAGCAACTAGAGGATGGCAGGAATCAGCGGTTCTTCTCTTCGTCCAGACGATCCAGCAGATCCCAGACGCCGAGCATGTACTGCACGCCGAGGGCGCGGTCGTACTTGCCGTAACCGGGGCGGCATTTGCCGGGGCCTTCCTCCCACAGCTGGCGGCCGTGGTCGGGGCGGATGCAGCCGTCAAAGCCGCAGTCGTGGTAGGCGCGCAGGATCTCGATGATGCCGGTCTCGCCGCAGCAGTCGCGGTGGGCAGCCTCAGAGAAGTCACCGTTCTCGAAGTGATGGATGTTGCGCACATGGGCGAACGGGATGCGGTCGCAGTGCTTGCGCACGATGGCGGCCACATTGTTGTTGGGGTTGGCGTTCATGCTGCCGGAGCAGAGCGTCAGGCAGTTGTACGGGTCATCGACCATCGTCAGGAAGCGGTCAATGCTCTCGGCGTCAACCAGCAGACGGGGCAGGCCGAAGATGTCCCACGGTGGATCGTCCTGATGGATGGCCATCTTGATGTCGCACTCGCGGCAGGTGGGCATGATGGCCTCGAGGAAGTATTTGAGGTTATCCCACAGCTTCTCCTTGGTGACGGGGGCGTAGGCCTTGAACAGCTCGTCCAGCTTGGCCATGCGCTCCGGCTCCCAGCCGGGGAAGGTCATGTTGTACTTCTCGGTAAATTCGAGAATGTAGTTTGCCATGCCCTTGTAGTCGTCCTTGATCAGGTCCTTCTGATAGAACAGGGCGGTGGAGCCATCGCCGACCGGGTGGAACAGGTCGGTGCGGGTCCAGTCAAAGATGGGCATGAAGTTGTAGCAGATCGTCTTGACGCCGAACTTGGACAGGTTGCGGATGCACTGCTTGTAGTTCTCGATATACTGGTCGCGGGTGGGCAGACCGATCTTGATGTCATCGTGGACATTGACGGACTCAACGACGGTGGCGCTGAAGCCGGCCGCGTGGATCTGGTCTACGACCTCCTTGATCTCGGACTCCTCCCAGATCTCGCCGGGCATTTTGCTGTGCAGGGCCCAGACGATCTCCTCAACACCGGGGATCTGCTTAATGTCGCCGAGGGTGATGGGGTCATTGCCCTCACCATACCAGCGCCAACCCATTTTCATAGACATGTGGTGCTCCTTTTGTTTGTATAGTCGTTTGCGTAGGGGCGAGGCATGCCTCGCCCTCAAGTTTCCGGTTGCAAACCCGTGAGCGGGTTATAGATTTTATGCGGCGGGCCGGACATGTCCGGCCCCTACGGGGCGGCAGATGCAAGGCTTCCCCCTTGGGGGAAGCTGTCATCGAAGATGACTGATGAGGGGGAACCTGGCCATTGCTGCTCGTTGACGGGGCAACTACGCAAACTTACCCCTCATCCGGCCCTGCGGGGCCACCTTCAGTCTCCGCGCTAAGAGCCGCCTACGGCGGTTGCGCTCCGACACGCGCCTGCGGGCGCAGCCCCCTTGGGGAAGGCTTAGGGAAGTTGTTGCAATCAGCCGTTCACGGCCTCGTGCAGGGTCTTGCGGACGGCGCCGGGGCCTGCAATCTCGGCCTTGAAGTAGGCCTTGATCTTGTCGGCCAGCACGGTCTTGGTCAGATCGGTGCCGAAGATGGAAGCGTTAGACAGGATGCCGTCCAGCTGATCGGTGACGGTCTCGGGCTTGCCGAACTCAATGCCGGCGAGCTTGGCCTGCAGGTCGTCCTTCAGCGGGTCAGCGGAAACCTCAAAGGCGTTGCCGTTGTCATCGATGGCCAGCAGGTAGCGCAGCCAGCCGGCGATGGCCAGAGGAATGGAAACGAGGCTGTTCAGGTCGCGGCCCTCGGCGATGTAGCTCTTGATGGTCTCGCCGAAGCGGATGCCGACCTTCTGAGAAGTATCGGTTGCGATGCGCTGCGGCGTGTCGGGCATGAAGGGGTTGGGCAGGCGCTGCTCGATGACCTCGTCAATGAAGGCCTTGGGGGCCAGAATCTTCGGGTCAACAACAACGGGCAGACCCTCGACATA
>OLRR01001036.1_pt1 | contig 18973 bp, 16 predicted proteins | sample 1671941 | NCBI WGS metagenome assembly OLRR01 (sample SAMEA3136628, study PRJEB25190) | human gut metagenome
CCTCGCCGCCGTGCCCGAGGTTGGCGATGTGATCGGCGCGGACGGCGCGCAGGCGCTCGGTCCACTCGTCGGTGCTGGCGAGCATATGCTCGATGGCGGCTCCCACCTGCGCGACGTCTTCCGGCGCAAACGACACGCCAGTCTGGTCGCGCAGCGTGATGTCGGTCGGGGTCTCGCCCAGCTCGCGCCAGTCGGGGTTGTTCACCTTCATGGGGGTGTTGATGTAGACGGCGGGCTTGAGCTTGCTAAAGCAGAAGTCGAACGAGATGGTCGACCAGTCGGTGATCATGATGTCGGCGATGTTCGCAGACGATGGCTTGGAGTAGTCGTCTTCGAAGACGAGCTCCTCGGGGCCTGCCAGCTGCCCGACGCGCGTCTTGAGAGCATCCCAGCGCGGGCGGTAGCGCTTGACGTACTCGGGGTGGGGGCGCACGACGATGCGCCAGCCGTGGCCGACAAGCGCGCCTGCCAACTCGTCGATGCACGAGTCGAGGATGTTGTCTTCCTGCCACGATGGGCCGATGACCACGACTGGGCGCTCGTTGGGCTGGCGGTCGGCCGCCTCTTCGCGCGCGATGGAGCGGTCGAGCATGTCGTAGCCGATGAGCGGGAGGTTTTTCTTGCGGGCAAGCCCGTAGACCTTCTCGCCCAGGCGGAGCTCCTCGGCCTGGTGGTGGCCGGTGCACAGGATGGTGTCGTAGTTGTCGTAGCCGTGCTTCCAGCCGGTTAGGTAGAAGCTCGTCATGTGGTGCGGCTCGTAGACGTACTCGATGTCCTTGCGCATGCGGCTGCGCTTGATGTAGTAGTTGTCGAGGTCGTCCTGCGTGGTCACGACCACGTCGGCGTCCATCTTCATCATGAGGGTGATGGCCTTTTTCTCGCGCACGAAGTAGGGCTGGATGCGCGGGTTGTCCTTGGCCATGTCGAAGATGATGTCGTCGGGGTCGTTGGTGACGTAGTGGATGGCCACGTTGGAATGCGCCAGCAGGTACTCGATGCCGCCCTGGAAGAAGCGGTAGTAGTTGGAGCCTTCGGTGTAGTAGACGATGTGCTTGTTGACCACGTTGAAGAAGCGCTCGTAGTCGGCCTTCTCGCGCTTCGAGAGCGGGTCTTTCTGCCACCATTTCTTCTTCTCGACTAGCGACTCGAGCGCCTCGACCTCCTTGCGCGACTCCTCGAGGTCATCGTAGTCGATGTACTTCGCGGGCTTGACGATGAGGTTGCACAGCACCTGCACGAGGATGGCGGTGAGGTTCGAGCAGATCCAGTAGAAGGCCATGCCGGCGGCAACGAACACGCCCAGGACCAGCGACAATGCGATGGACAGGCCGTTGGTGAAGTTCTTCTCGGCGTTGGTCTGCTCCTTTTGGAGCGGGTTGATGGCGTTTTGCGCAAAGCCGAGCGCCACGGCGGAAAGGCCGGCGAGCAAGGGCATGATCCACGACAGGCCGCCGTCGACGGTTGGGACCATGCCGAGGAACTCGGTACCGGGCGCCCCGCCGTCGGTGACGCCGTGGATGACGTCGACCAGGCCGAACAGGATGAGCACCTGCACGGCAAGCGGCACGAGCGAGAGCATCGGGTGATACTTTTTCTCTTTAAAGAGCTCGCTTTGCTTTTCGCCGATGGTCTCTCTGTCGCCGTAGTACTGCACCTTGAGGCGGTTGATGGCGGGCATCACCGTGACCATGACGATGGAGTTCTTCTGACACCACAGCGAAAGCGGCATCAAGATGATCTTGCAGATGACGGTAAACAGGAAAATGGATACCCACCAGTTGCCGGTAAGCTGATAGCACGGCTGCATGATGAGGTTGAGCACGCTCGCGAGTGCCTCGAACACTATGGACCCTCCCCAGGGTTTGTAATAACTGCGGCGCACATCCCGGCACGCGCAGAGAGTCAGATTAAAGCCCGTGCATTCTACCCTCATTTGCTAAGGAATTGAACCTCTTGCGGCCGCTTTCAGCAGCTTTTCACAATGAGGGCGGGTGCGGGTATGTGCGCGGGGGCGCCGTCGTTTGCAAGTGCAGGGGCGTGCTCTAGAATGCGGTGTATCGAACACGTCGGGAAAGGCGCGTTGTAACGCGCCAACAGGCGCAAATGGCACAGGCGGCAGGGCAACGGAATGACTCGACAGACAATTGGACAGACCGCACGGCACGCGCTTTCGGCGATCGACGAGCAGCGTCCGCAGCTCAAGTATTACTCGCTGGGGTTCTACAGCGCGTGGATCTTGCTCATGATGGGCGGCACCGGCGTGGCGGGCATGTCTTTCTCTCCTGCGGCCTTCGACGCGAACGTGCTGCTCTACCTGTATTCGGGCGTGCCGCTTTCCGCTGTGCTCGTCGCCTGCGGTCTTTTGCACGGGCGTGTCGAGCCCCATATCGTGCACGGCCCGCTCGTGCCCATCATGAGCGTGGTGGCATCCCTGTGCACCGCAGTCGTTGCGGGAGGGTTCGGCGCGGCCGTCGGGCATGTGCCGTTTGCGCTCGCAAGCGTGGGGACGGGCGTCGGAACGGCGTTTCTCTGCCTGCGACTGGGCTACATGTACAGCACGCTCGACAGCAAGAATGTCCTGTTCACCACCTTTGCGTCGGGCATCCTTGCCGACCTCGTGTACTTTACGTGCGCAGCTGTTGACGGGTGGCTCTCGCTGTTGTTCCTGTCCTTGATGCCCTTGCTTTCTATGGTCTTGGCACTGCTCAGGAGAGAAGACCCGCCGGCGCAAGAGGAGGAGGACAAGGTCCCCGCCGGCATGCTTCCTCGCGGGTTCTTCGCGCGCTGCATTCTGTTCGTTGCTGTGTTTTCGATGGCGGTCGGCATCGTGAGGGGCGTGTCGACCCTCACGATTCCTGCGGATGTTCTGAAGGGCTCGTCGCATACGGGCATCTTCGTGACTATGGTGGTGCTCGCGCTGCTGTGCTCCGTGTTTGCCGTGTTCGCCAACATCAGGCGCTTCGACATCAGCAAGATTTACTACCCGGTGATTATCGTCGCCGCACTGGGCATGCTGCTCGCCCCTTCGATGGGACAGGCGCTGCTGCAAGTGCAGGTCGTCGTGGTCAATTCTGCATACAATGTCTTCATCCTCGCGCTGTGGTGCGTGTTCTCGAACATCGCGGGCCAGACGGACATGAGCCCGGTGCGCGTGTTCGGGCTCGGGCGCGGGGCATCTGCCATCGGCACGACGTTCGGGCAGGCGATTGCGGTTGTCGTCATGGCGGCGCTTCCCGGCGTGGGCGCCTTCAGCAACGTAATCGGCGTCGCGTTTGCCGTCGTCATCTTGGCGATGGGCATCTTCGTCTTGGATGAGCGCACGATCAGCGATGCCCTGGGCAAGACGTTTCGCGAGGAAACCGTCACCGTTGCAAGTCCCGAGACGCCTTCGCCCGAGCTCGCATGGGATGCGGCGTGCGATGGGCTTGCCGAGCGCTGCGGGCTCACGGCGCGCGAGCGCGAGGTGCTGTCGTTGCTCGGCCGCGGCAGAACCGCGACCTATATCGCCGACGAACTCGGGATTTCCTACAACACCGCGAAAGGTCACATCAAGAACCTGTACGCCAAGTGCGGCGTGCACTCGCGCCAGGAGCTCATCGACTTGCTAGAAGATGCCCTCAGCTGACGACGTTGCGCTCCAACCTCTAAAACAGCAGGTCAACGTAGTAACCAACCCGGTTCGGGTGGGAGCACCTCCTTCTCGGGGCACCCGTTAGAGCCGCTGAAAACCTCGAAAAACAACCCGTTTGGTGGCTTACCCCTCGCATGTCTTGTCCCTAGCCTTTCACCTGTAACGCCCTGTGCCACCGCCTTCCGCGATGTGCGCAACAGGGCAGGCAGGAAAAGAGAGGGAAAGGAGCTTCAGATGACTCTGGCGGATCAACCGTATGTCACTGAAGAGGACGGTGTGATGAAGGTTCGCACGTGCGCGTGGTCGCCCCCGGGAGACCATCCCGTCGGGTGCGGGCTGATCTTGCACGTCAAGGACAACAAGCTCATCAAGGTCGAGGGCGACCCCGAAAACCCCGTCACCAACGGTCGCGTGTGCCCCAGGTGCCTCGCGTTGGACGAGATTGTCTACAGCGAAGAGCGCCTGCAGTCGCCGATGGTGCGCGACCGCTCCGAGCGAGGCAAGAACACCTGGAAGAAGATCTCATGGGACGAGGCGTACGACATCCTCGAGGACAAGATCCACGAGATGTGGGACAAGTACGGAGCCGAGTCCATCTTCACGCTGACCGGCACGGGCCGCGAGTCCACGCTGTATGCGCCGGTGTACGGTCCTGCAATCTGCAACACGCCCAACGGCGCTTCCACCTACGCCTTCTCGGGCGAGGCATGCTACGGGCCGCGCGCGACAATCACAAACTATTTGCTGGGCGCGGGCGTGCCCGAGATAGACTGGGCACAGTACTGGGAGGACCGCTACGACCATCCGGGCTATGAGGTTCCCAAGTACATCATCGTGTGGGGCAAAGACCCGTTGTACTCGAGCCCCGACGGTTTCTTTGGCCACAGCATCATCGACCTGATGAAGCGCGGCTCCAAGATCATCACCATCGACCCGCGCCTGACTTGGCTGGGCGCGCATGCCGAATACCACCTACAGCTGCGCCCCGGCACCGATGCCGCTGTGGGCATGGGACTTCTGCGCGTCATCATCAAAGAGGGGCTCTACGACAAGGAGTTCGTCGACAAATGGTGCTACGGCTTCGAGGAACTTGCCGAGGCGGTCGAGGAGTGGACTCCCGAGAAGGTCCAGGAAGTTGCCTGGGTCGACCCCGAGCAGCTCGTCGGCGCCGCACGCGCCTTCGCGACCAATGCGCCCTCCACGGCGACGTGGGGCGTCGCGCTCGACCAGTCCAAGGCCTCCACGCAAGCGGCCCAGTGCTTCCTCGCGCTGTGCTCCATCTGCGGCTACATCGACGTCCCTGGTGGCGTGACCATCACCAAACCGACGAGCTTCATCGGCAAGTGGCGCTATGACATGATGGACGTGCTCGACCCAGAGATGGCCGCCAAGCACATCGTCGACCCCGACGGCAAGTACGCCCTGTTCAATGCAGGCGCCGCCATGGGTGGCGTCCAGGGCGACACCCTGCTCAACTGGCTCGAGGGCAAGTGGGCTGACCGTCCCGAGTATTACCCGCTCAAGATGTGCTGGATCATCGGCAACAACCCGCTCGCCTGCATGGCAGACCAGCCGCAGCGCTGGTACAAGGCGATGCAAGACCTCGACTTCATCGTGGCGCAGGACATCTTCATGACGCCGACCATCATGGGCCTGTGCGACCTGGTGCTCCCGCTTTCCACGTTTGCCGAGCATGAGGGACTGGTCACTCCCAACTACGGGCGCAACCAGCACTTCATCGGCGCGATGAACGAGGCGATCGTCAACCCGAACACCAAGTCCGACCTCGAGATCCTCATCGACATGGGGCGGAGGATGCGCCCCGAGCTGTGGGAGGGCATGGAAACCCCGGACAAGTTCTTCGACGCCAAGCTCAAGGAGAACTACGGCTACGGGCTCGACGAGGTCAAGGCCGTCCCCGCAAAGATGTCGGGCTACGAGTACCGCAAGTACGAGAAGGGCCTCATCCGCGACGACGGGCAGCCCGGCTTCCAGACGACGACCGGCCGCATCGAGCTGTACTCGCCGATTCTCGACGCGTTTGGCGAGAAGCCGGTTCCGTACTACGAGGAGCCTGAGTTTAGCCACCTGTCGCATCCCGAGCTGGCAGACGAGTTCCCGCTGTACTACACGACGGGCGGGCGCCACATCTCGATGTTCCACTCCGAGCATCGTCAGGCGGGCACCACGATGCGCAGACTGCACCCGTGGCCGCTGGTCACGATCAACCCCGCCGTTGCCGCGCGCTACGGGATCGAAGAGGGCGACTGGGTCGAAGTGACGAGCCCGCAGGGTTCCATGACCCAAAAGGCGCACCTGACCGAGGAGGTCAACGAGAAGTTCATCCACGTCGAGCACGCGTGGTGGTTCCCGGAGCAGGATCCCGAGGCTCCCAACCTGTACGGGGTCTTCAAGGCAAACGCCAACAACCTGATTCCGCACGAGAGCGTATCGGTCACGGGCTACGGTGCGCCGTACAAAAACGGTATCTGCAAGATTCGCAAGGTCTCCGGCCTGGATCACGAGTAGGAGGTGCTCGCAATGGAATATGGAATGCTCATCAACTACGGGCTCTGCACCGGCTGCGACACCTGCGAGGTGTCGTGCCTGAAGGAAAAGGGCCTGAACTCCGACGAATGGGGCATCAAGGTTCAGCAGATCGGTCCCAAGAAGCTCGGCGGCGCATGGGAGTGGGACTACGTTCCGGTTCCATCGCGCCTGTGCGACCTGTGTGCCGAGCGTCGTGCGCAGGGCAAGGTCGCCCCGTGCGAGATGCACTGCCTGGCAAAGGTTATCGAGATCCTGCCGGTCGACAAGATCGGAGAGCGCATGGTCGAGCTGGGTGGAAAGAAGGTCACCTGCTTCATGCCCTAGCGGCGTGAAGACCAAAAACAAGCCGCTGGAGTCGAGCGAACCCGCCAAGATGCACTCGGCTCCAGCACCGACTCTGCTTGCTAACGCAGTGTTGCAAGCGAGTCAGTTTAATTGTAACTGAAATCACGCAAGGGAGGGTCTCATGCTGCCGCAGCAGAGGAAAGGCTGGACGACGGTCACCGACATCGAACAGTTCAAGAAGATGACCTGGTGCTACCTGACCAACGTCAAGATGATGTGGCAATACCAGGGCATGGCCTACCTGTTTCGCAAAGAGGGGATTCCGCTTTACGGCAAGCACCTGGGGACCATGAAAACGAACCATCCCATCGCCTGCATGGCGATTCCCCAGAGCAAGGACAAGAACTACGGCGTTGACATCTACGTGCCCGTGGAAGGCAGGAAGCGTGCGGAGAAGATCATAGCCGATCAGGAGCGGATCAGGGAGTGCGCCCAGCTCGAGGCCTCCGACGAGGCGAAGTGGGCGCATGAGGAGTTCAACCGTGCTGCCTTGACTGCCAAGCAGCGCAATGCCGAGGAGAAAAAGGCGTCTCGCGCTGAGCGACGCAGCTCCCTGGTTGCGCGGTTTGTCCCCGGCTCTTCGGCTCACAGGGGGTAGGGCCTTTACGAGGCGCTGGCGCTAGTGCCGGTCTTTGTCGCGACGCGGGCGACGAGTGCCCGCATACCAAAGTATCCAAGGAGGAACAATGCTTCAAACCATCGAAGACACCGCGCCCAAGAAGCGCAGTGGCTTGCACTATGCGTTCCTCATCTGCCTGGGTGGTTTTCTCACCCAGTTCATCGCGCTGAGCGCCCAGCGCCTACCGGCGATTTCGCTCGAATCGATCCGTCAGGCGCTCGGTGCCTCGTACTCTGAGATCGGACTCATCACCTCGGTCTGCATGATCTTTTACGCAGGCCTGCTCATGGCGATTCTCCCGAAGATCGTCTCGCGTTGGTTCGCGCCGCACAAGCGCGGCGTTGCACGCAAGCAGATGCAGCAGGCGGAATAGAACCGCAGGCTGTTCGAGAGTGCATGAGAGGCGGGCCGGTTGAGGTAGCCGGCCCGCCTTCTCGCGTTGTTGCGAGTTGTCGAAGCAAGGGGGTAGCGGACGGATGGGCTGCATGTTCTGTACGCGTTGTGGCAAGTGCGCGGTCATGGGGAGCAAGGTGGCGGTAGGGGTGTGCCCCAGGTGCGGGATTGCGATCCCGGCAGGGGAACGCAAATGCCCCAAGTGCGGGGCACCGCGCCCCCTTGCGCCCGGAGCGGGGTCGTCCGTCCGTCCCGAAGGCTCACCGCAGGAGCCCGCGCTATAATTGCGGAAATGATTTCACGCCAGGGGAGGATGCCGTGCCCGACATCATCGCGCGTAGAACGTTCGTCAAGCTCACGGGGGCAGCTGCCAGTGCGCTTCTTGTAGGGGGCCTTGCCGGTTGCAGCGGTTCTGAAGATGACGGCCATGAGGGCAAGGGACATCGCGGGAAGGGCAAACCCAGGTTCAAAGGCCCGCTCAACCGCGCGCAGAAGGTCGATACGGCTCCGGATGACGGCGAGGCGCTGGCAAAGTTCGTCGTCGTGAGCGACACGCACCTCGACCTCGACTATCAGCCCTACGTCGACCGCGTGCAAAACATGTTCCAGGACATCGCCGCGAACTGCCCCGACAACGACAGCATCATCGTGGTGGGCGACATCACCAACAACGGCGAGCTCGACGAGTTCAACAAGTTCCACGAGCTGGCAGAGGCATCGGGGTTCAAGTACCCCGACGACTTCACGCTGGTCATCGGCAACCACGACCAGTACGACTCGACCGAGGGGGCGCAACCCGTCTCCAATCTGACCGACCAGTTCAGGGAGCAGGCCGGCATCTCCGATCAGACGCATCCGTACTATGACCGCACGATCAACGGCGTGCACCTCATCGTGATGGGGCCCGACCGCTACCCGGATGGCAACTGGGCGCACTTCGGGATTTCCGACGATCAGATCGAGTGGATGGACAAACTTGTCGGGCAAGACGAGCACGACGGGACCATCTCGTTCGTGCTGATGCACGAGCCGCTGTACCAGACGGTGCTCAACACCGAGCCAGGCGACTTTGGGCACGAGTGGTCGCTCTCGGACGAGGACAACGAGAACCTGCACAACCACTTGCGCAAGCACGACAACGTCGTCTTTTTCACGGGACATACCCACGCGATGCCCGATACGGTGCAGCTCGAGCACGAGGGACCGCTGTACGTGGGCACCGGTTCGATCGCATACTGCGTTCTCGACCCGGATGGCGATACCTCGGGCAACGGCGACATCAACCAGTACGGTTCGCTGGGCTGGGAAGTGACCGTGTGGACCAGCTGCGTAAGGTTCCGCATGCGCAACTTCCTCACGCACGAGTACGAAGACGACATGGGATCTGCCATCTACCAGTACTGAGGCACCGACAGCTCTTGCGCCCCGTTCCTTACGCGGGATGTGTGGCAGTGCCACGGATTTGCCGCAGCGTGCGCGGGATGTGTGGCAGTGCCACGGTTCTCGCGCAGGGGGTGCCCGCGCTCGCGCCCTATTCGAGGGAGTTTGCCTCGGCCAGCGTTGGGATGGACTGTTGCGCGCCCACGCGGGTTGTCGCCAGCGCGGAGGCGCGGGTCGCGAGGCGCATGGCGTCTTGCGCGGCGGTGCCGTTGGCGCGCGCGGCCACGAGGGCGCCGATGTAGGTGTCTCCCGCGCAGGTCGTGTCAATTGCCGTGACCTGCGGCGGAACGGATCTGAGCATCTCGTTGGGACCGGCGGTGAGCAGGGCAGATCCGCGCTCGCCCAGCGTGATCACGCTGCAGCGCACGCCCCGCGCGAGGAACTTTTCCATGGCAAGGCGGCAGCTCGCGTCATCGGACGGGTAGATGCCCGTGAGCTCCTCGCACTCGGTCTCGTTCACGACGACCATGTCGAGGTAGGGGTAGATGTCGAGCGGCAGCTCGCGTGCCGGCGCCGGGTTGATGACCGTGGTGAGCCCCGCGTCATGCGCCATGCGAAGCGATGCCATGGTCTCATCGAAGTCGCATTCGAGCTGCGTCAAAAAGATGTCTCCGGGTTGCGCGACCTCTTCGAGCCCCTCGCGGACGAACTGCGCGGTGGGGCGCATGTTCGCGCCCGAGTCCACGACGATGCAGTTGTCGCCCGCGATGCGCTCGATCATCGCGACGCCGGTGGGACAGTCGGCGACGCGTGCGATGCGCTCGCAGTTGACGCCCGCCTCGGCCAGCGAGGCGATCATCTGGTCGCCAAAGGCATCATCGCCCACGGCGCCGAGCATGTGCACCGTCGCCCCGAGCTTGGCGGCGGCAACCGCCTGGTTGGCTCCCTTGCCGCCGGGGTTGGTGAAGAAATTGCTGCCGAGCATCGTCTCGCCGATCAACGGCACGCGGGGGCACTCGATGGAGAGGTCCATGTTGAGGCTTCCGAATACGATTACCTTGTGGTCTTGCATGACGGTCCCCAGTCTTTCTTCCGGTCAAATAAACGCGCCTCGTTGCGGACGCGCGGCAGGCGGGCCTGCCATCTACGAGCGTGGCGGGAGCACGAAGCCCCCGCCACGACAGATAAGCCTTCGCTTCAGATTCTAGTCGTTGGCAGCCTAGCTGTTGTCGGCGTCTTCCTCTTTGGGGATGAGGAAGGAGCACAGCAGCGCAGCGCCAATCAGGACGGCGCCCGCCACGAGGGACGCGGCATAGCCTGCGGCAGCGCCACCCGACACGGTGAAGCTGTTCATCACGGCGTACAGCACGGCAAAGCTGAGGCCTACGCCCAGGTTGAAGGCGCCGGCGTTCATGCCGGGCAGGTAGCCGGGGTTGTCCTTCGGCGAGAGCACGATGCCCAGGCCGTTGAGCATGATGTTGGCGGTGCCGGCATAGGAGATGCCGAGCACGACGGAGATGACGACGAGCGCGGCGATGCTCGGGTTGTTGGCCACGAAGATGCCGAACAGCGCGCCGACGATGGTCACCACGAGGCCCGCGCGAAGCACGACGTGGTAGCCGAACTTGCTCGCGAGCACGCCGGCGACCGGTCCAAACGCCAGGCCGAGCAGCGCATACGGGGTGAGCGTCGCAAACGAGACGGTGGAGGCGCTCATGCCGCCCCACAGCGTCGTGTCCTGCGCGATGGCGGGGACGACGCCGTTCATGATGGCGAAGACGCCGGTCATGGTGAGCAGCGTGGTGACGAGCAGGCCCCAGGTGCGGCGCTGCTTCATGTAGTGCGTCGAGACCATGGGCGCGGCAGCGCTGCCCTCATGGCGCCAGAACACCACGAAGAAGACGGCGGCGATGACGATGAGGACGACGACCAAGATCCAGTTGGCGCCCGCCAGCTTCTCGATCTCGTTGATGGCCAGGTATGCGGCAAGAAACGCGATGCCGAGCGTGATGGCACCGGCCCAGTCCATCTTGGGCGTGTCTTCTGCGGTGCTCTCGCGAACGGCGAGCACGACGAAGACGACGGCGAGCGCCGCGATGACGGCCATCACGATGAACACGGAGCGGAAGCCGAACGTGCCGGCGAGCCAGCCGCCGAGGATGGCGTCGACGCCCGCGATGCCGCCGTTGTCGGTCTTTTGGGTGGTGCTTTCAGACATCGGTACTAACCAATCCTTTCGATGGCATCGGTGACAAGGTCCCAGAACTTGTCAAAGTCGAGCTTGACGGCAACCTGGGTGTGGCACTGTTCGGCGGAGGGCTCCGGACCACGCAGGTCGGCGACGGTCATGCCCGTGGTGAGCGTGCCGGTGAGCTCGACGTCGACCGGGCAGCGACGCGTCGTCATGACCGTGGGGTCGATGAGGTAGGCGACGGTGCAGGGGTCGTGGACCGGCGGGTCGACGAAGTCCTGGTTGTCCTGGTAGGTCTTGCGGAAGAAGTCCATGAGGCCGCTCACGAACTGCGCCAGGTCGGTGCCGATGCCCTCGATGCGTTGTTGCACCGCAGGCGTGCACAGCGCCTGGTGCGTGAGGTCGAGGCCGACCATGGTGACGGGCCACGGCTCGTTGAAGACGACGTGCGCTGCCTCGGGGTCGACCTTGATGTTGAACTCGGCGACGGCGCTCCAGTTGCCGACGTGGTAGCCACCGCCCATGAGGACGACTTCCTTGACGCGCTCGACGATGCGGGGCTCCATGCGCACGGCCATCGCGATGTTGGTGAGCGGGCCGGTGGGCACGAGCGTGATGGTGCCGGGCTCGTTTTCCATGATGGTCTTCACGATGAAGCTGACCGCGTGCATGTCCTCGAGCGGGCGGGTCGGTACGGGCAGCTCGACGCCGTCGAGGCCGGTCTGGCCGTGGATGGAGGCGGCGACTTCCTGCGGACGGACGAGCGGGCGGAAGCAGCCGGCGTACACTGGGATGTCGGTGCGGTGTGCCTTCTCGAGCACGGTGCGGGCGTTGTAGGTGACCTTGTCGAGGCTCTGGTTGCCGCCGACGGTGGTGACGGCAAGCAGGTCGATGTTGGGGTTCCCGGCGGCAAGCAGGATGGCGACGGCGTCGTCATGGCCTGGGTCGCTGTCGAGACCTCGCCATTTGGTTCCTCTCCCTAGCGGGCTTGTTTGACGAAGCGGTAGTTGAGCGCAGCTCGAGGGGGTGCACGTCGATTGCGCACGAGAGGCAGAGTGCGCGAGCGCGGGGAGACTATAATCGTTGCAAGAGCAACGAGAACGCCCGCCTTCCGCCTTCGGCGGTGCCGGCGCGTGCGCAAAAGGAGGGCAGGACATGCCTGCGGATATCAGCACACTCGAACACTATTACGGGCGGCTTCCAGTAGAGGGGGGCCTGGACGCGCGCTGCGACATGCAGCTCGCGAACAGCCCCCGCTCCCGGCGCGTGATCGACCTCGGCTGTCGTCGCGGCAAGGGCGTCTACAAGCTTGCGGAACTGATCGGCCCCAGGGGGCTTGCCGTGGGCGTGGACTGGCGCGCGGGCTTTGTCGAGGCGGCCAAGGCAGGCGTGGAGCACGCGGCGCAAAAAGGCGGGATCGCGCCCGATGCCATGCAGTTCGTGCTCTCGTACCCCGAGACGCTCGCGCAAAGCGGTCTCGAGCCTGGGAGCTTCGACGTCGTCTACGTCAACGCCGTGCTCAACCTGCTCTTCGACCCCAAGCTCGCGCTCAAGAACATGAGCTACCTGCTCAAGCCCGGTGGGATTCTCGTCTACAACGGCGTGCTCGCCACGCGCCCGCGCGACGAGGGAGTGCGCGAGCAGGCGCGCCGGATCGGCAACGCCGTCCAAAGCGCGCCCGAGCGCAAGCAGTTCGTGAGCTGGCTTGCCCAGGCGGGCTTCAACATGGTCTCGTTCGTCAACAACAACGAGCAGCGCATCGAGCCGAGTGCGGGGGCAGATGAGGGCGCGGCGGTTCCCGTCGTGGAAACGGACGAGCCCGTCAGCTTTGTGAGCGGCGTGTTCGAGGTTTGCAAGGACGATCACGTGGACTACCACACGCAGGATTTGAAGCAGGACATCAGCCAGTTCAGGTGATCGCCATCTAGAATTGGGATGCGCGCGGGGGCTGCCGTTTCGGGCAGCCCCCGCCGCAGAGGCATGAGCGCCAAGGAGCTGCACATGAACATCGACCATCTCAAGGAATTCGCCCATCTGGCGAACACGCTCAACTTCTCCACGACCGCGCAGCATTTCTACGTCTCGACCTCGGTCATCAGCAGGCACATCGCGTCGCTCGAAGACGAGCTCGGCTTCGAGCTGTTCGACCGCGGCAACGGGCACGTCAAGCTCACCAAGGCAGGGGAGATGTTCGTCCAGGACACACGCGTCATCCTGCACGATTACGACAACGCCATCGAGCGGCTCTCCGTGCTCAACTCGGGCACCGAGTCGATTGTGCGCGTGGGCTACCTGCACGAGGCGGCGCGCCCCTTCATCGCGCGCTTCGTGCGCTACATCAAGTCGAACTACCCCAAGATCGCCGTCGTGTTTCGTGGCATGAAGTTCTCGGAACTGTACAGCGCGCTCGACGAGCACCGCGTAGACCTCAACTTCATGCTCGACATGTACCCCTATGGGCATCACGATTACCATTCCGAGCTCATCTACGAAGAGCAGCTGTACGTGGTGGTCAACAAGGAAAACCCACTTGCCGGGCAGGCGGACGGCGTGACGCTCAAGGACCTGGTGGGCCAGAACCTGCTGCTGCCCAACGATCTTGCCTATCCCGGGCTCGCCGACTACATCCGCAGCGTGGTCTCGCACGAGCCGGCGCTCAAGACCGACAAGACCTACGTCGACCTCGAGACGCTCTACCTCGAGGTGGAGATCAGCAACTTCGTGGGGTTCTCGTCGGGGTTCAACCGGCCGATCTATGGGGACCGGGTCGCGTTCTTGCTGCTCAAGGACGTGGAGACGAAGATCGACATCTGCGCGTTTTGGCGCGACAGCCTGGAGGGCAGTGTGCTCAAGGCGTGCGAGGAGGCCATCGGCGTCTGTCGCAAGAACATCCACCCCTGGGCACCGGGGCACATGGGGGCGACGGGCAAGACGCTCACGCAGATGCTGGACGAAAAATGATGCGCAAATGGCAGCGTGCTCCACTTGACTCGCATCGATATGAGGCTATACTTTCAGTCAAACATGTGAACACATGCTCATATGTTCAGTAAGAAGGAGAACGACATGGCAGACGCCGAGAGCGCACGGTTTGACAATGCCAAGGAGGCGGCCATCGAGCAGATGCCCGACGAGGAGCTGCTCTACGACCTCGCCGACCTGTTCAAGGTGTTCGCCGACACCACGCGCATCAAGATTCTGTACGCCTTGATGGGGCAGGACCTGAGCGTGGGCGACATCGCCGAGGTAGTGGGCGTGTCGCAAAGCGCTGTCTCGCATCAGCTGCGCAGCCTGAAGCAAGCGCACCTGGTCAAGTTCCAGCGCGAGGGCAAGCAGGTGGTCTACTCCCTCAGCGACGACCATGTCTACACGATGCTCTCGCAGGGTCTGACCCACGTCTGCGAATGATACGGGGGCCGTGGGCATCGGACCATCTTCATGGGAACTTGGAGGACTGATGAAGCGTATGTACAAGCTCGAAGGCGAGCTCTGCGGCAACTGCGCCGCGAAGATCCAGGACAAGATCGCGCGGCTCGACGGCGTGAACAGGGCGTCTGTCAATTTCATGACCATGAAGTTCACCCTCGATGCCGACGATGACAAGTACCCGGCGCTGTTCGAGGAGTCCAAGCGCGTCTTCAACGCGATCGAACCGACCTGCACCATCAAGGCGTAGCCCCGCCTCAAGGCGTACTGCCAGCTCAAAGCACCCAAGGAGCACCATATGTCCCAGCACCAGAAGCGGACGCTCGCGCGCGTCCTCGTAGCCCTTGCACTCTTTTTCGCCATCATGGCCGTCGACAAGCTCGGGTTTCTCGACGTCCCCGGCGGCCTGTGGATCGAGTTCGGCCTGTACCTGATTCCGTATCTCATCGCGGGCTACGACGTGCTGGGCCGTGCCGTGCACGGCATCGCGCACGGACAGGTCTTCGACGAGAACTTCCTCATGACCATCGCCACCGTGGGCGCGTTTGCGCTGGTGTTTTTCCCGGAGAGCAACCCTCATATGGCCGAAGGCGCTGCCGTCATGCTGTTTTACCAGGTGGGCGAGTGGTTCCAGAGCTACGCCGTGGGCAAGTCGCGCAAGTCGATTGCGGACATGATGGACATCGCGCCCGAATACGCCAACCTCCAACGCGATGGCAAGCTCGAGGAAGTCGATCCGTACGACGTGGAGGTCGGCGACACGATCGTCATCAAGCCCGGCGAGCGCGTTCCGCTGGACGGCGTGGTGCTCGAGGGCTCCTCGCAGCTCGACACCGCTGCGCTGACCGGCGAGTCCATCCCGCGCGTGATCGGCGTCGGGGCCAAGGTGATCAGCGGCTGCATCAACAAGGGCGGCGTGCTGACGGTGCGCGTCGAGAAGCCGTATGGCGAGTCGACGGTGCAGCGCGTCCTCGAGCTGGTGGAGGAGGCGTCCGAGCGCAAGGCCCGCACGGAGAACTTCATCACGCGCTTTGCCCGCTACTACACGCCCATCGTGGTCGGGCTTGCCCTGGTGCTCGCGCTGGTCCCGCCGCTGCTGTTCGGGCAGCCGCTTGCCAAGTGCGTCGAAAGCGCGCTCATCTTCCTCGTCGTGAGCTGCCCGTGCGCGCTCGTCATCAGCGTGCCACTCTCGTTTTTTGGCGGCATCGGCGCGGCTTCGAAGACCGGCGTGCTCGTCAAGGGCTCGAGCTACCTCGAGACGCTCGGTGGCGTGCAGACCGTCGTCTTCGACAAGACCGGCACACTCACGAACGGTGTCTTCACGGTCGTGGCGGTGCATCCCGGCAAGGGCGTGGACCCCGAGCTCGCGCTCTCGTACGCCGCGCATGCCGAGGCCTACTCGACGCACCCGATCGCGCTTTCGCTCAGGGAAAGCTACAGCGGGGTCATCGACAGGAGCAAGATCGATAACGTGGAGGAGCGCAGCGGCCAAGGCGTGTCCGCGGTGGTGGACTCGCATACCGTGCTCGTGGGCAACGGCAAGCTCATGGAGGCGGAACGGGTCCCGTTCGACGACTGCGAGCTCGTCGGCACGATCTTGCACGTGGCGATCGACGGCGCCTATGCGGGGCACATCGTCATCGCCGACGTGGTCAAAGAGGATGCGAAGGAGACCATCGCGCGCCTGCATGCCGTGGGCGTCAAGAAATGCGTGATGCTGACGGGAGACCGCGAGGAGGCCGCGGCGGCGGTCGCACGCGAGCTGGGCATCGACGAGTACCGTGCGCAGTGCCTGCCGGCTGACAAGGTCCACGAGGTAGAGCGGCTGCTTGCAGAGCTTGGCGCGAAAGACGGAGCCGACGAGGCAGAGGTCAACGCGAAGCGCCCCAAGCTCGCGTTTGTGGGCGACGGCATCAACGACGCGCCCGTGCTCATGCGTGCCGACATCGGCATCGCGATGGGCGGCATGGGGTCGGATGCGGCAATCGAGGCGGCAGACGTCGTGCTCATGGAAGACGAGCCGTCAAAGATCGCGACGACCATCGCGATTGCGCGCAAGACCATGCGCATCGTCTGGCAGAACATCATCTGCGCCATCGGGGTGAAGGTGCTGATCATGGTCTTGGCGCTGCCGTTCATCGGGCTCGCGAACATGTGGCTTGCCGTGTTCGGGGACGTGGGCGTCGCCTGCATCGCGATCTTGAACGCCATGCGCGCGCTCCGCGTCCGCTGACGCCGGACCCCGCGCACGTCGCGGCGCTAGTCGTTGAGCATGTAGGCGATGTCCATCACGTGCTTTGCGATGCGATGAGTTGTCTGGGTGGGACCCTTCACGGCAAAGTAGTTGTTGTACAGCATCTTCGCGATGGGACCGACGATGAAGGTATTGATGGGGAGCGCCGCGGCAACCGAGATGGGGAGCGCGTGCGCGAGGTACGCGAAGTAGCCGTCGGTGCCTTGGAGCAGCAGCGTCACGATCGAGCTCATGATGGGCGCCATCACGCACACGTTGCACAGCGTGATGCCCAGGCCCTTCTTGAAGCCGGTGAGGTTCGGGATGACGAGCTTGCCGATGAGCATCTCGGTGAACTTGCCGACGAGCTGCGTCTTCACCAGAAACGCGATGCAGAAGACGATGGGAATGAGCCACACGCCGTGCGGGTAGAAGCCCAGGCCACTGTGGAACACGCCGTTGAAGTTGACCATGAAGGTGACCATTCCGCAGACCATGAGCAGCGTAAACGTCTTTTTCTCCACGCCGCCGCGAGGCACAGGCGCTGTGCCATTCAGGCAATCGAGGTAGGTGACGCGTGGGGATTGTGTCGTTTCGGTCTTGCTCATAGGTTCTGGCGGTCTCCTTCTTCGAAGAGTTAGGTGCCTGAAGGCGCCGCGTCTTTCGGTGTCTTGTGAGGTGAAAAGTTAGGTGGGTTTTGCGCCTGAATGGCCACAACACGAGTGTACCTGCCGATTTCTCAATAATTGCCCGTATCGTGTTGCGGAATCTGCAACGCGCATTGCGCGTTGGCCGCATGCCGTGCCGCGTGCTCCGCTGAAGTTTCGACTAAACGCGTACGGAGCGGCAAGAAAGGGTACTATGTTGAACCATGGCTTACGAACGAAACAATCGAAGCACCGGTGGAAGGTACTCGGGTGGGAGGGACGCCTCTTCCCGGGGCGGCTTAGATGCGCACCGTCACGCCGTTGACACGCGCACCCGCGCTGCCTCGGCATACAGCAGGGCGGTCGAGCAATCGAAGACCTCGGTTCACGGGCACGGCTCAGAGCACGCGCACACGGCATCATCGGACCGTGGGACGTACCGGGGCAAGCATTACAGCGCCCGCAGCGGCCGTCACAGCGCATCTTCCAGGTACGCGCGCGATTCGTACACGAGCTCCCGTTCCGGGCACGCGCGTGAGCGCGACGATCGCAGCGGCTCCAACGCGCACCGCCATGACGAGGGCCGACGCCTTGCGGGCGGGCGCGGGCTCAAGCCGTATGTGGCGGCGCTTGTCGTGGTGGTCGCCATCATCGCCATTGTCGTCATTGCGAACCCGTTCAAGGCGGTAAACACCATCGCCGGCAAGCAGGGCACCAGCATGAACGCCGCAAACAGCGCGGCTTACGACTCTTCGGCGGACGATGCGCTCCCGACGCCGATCATCGCCGAGAGCAACGGCGTCGAGCTGCATTCGGCGGTTGTCGCCAACGACCTGACCGAGATTCTCATCCACAACGCGTCGTATGCGTATGCGGCGCCGCTCACGACCAAGCTCACCGAGGCGACGAACACCGAGGTCATGGCCAATCACGGCACGGAGCGCAACGCGGACGAGCAGCCGACGGGCGACAAGTGGATGACCGGCGAATTTATCCGCTGTTTCCGCTCGACCAACGCGGGGCCCAAGATGAGCGCCATCGACTGCGGCGGCAAAGAGGGGACGACGGTGTGCTCGCCCGTGAGCGGCAAGGTCGTGCTGGTCAAGCAGTACAAGCTCTACGAGAAGTACGACGATTACCAGATTCACATTCAGCCCGATGGGCATCCCGAGCTCGACGTCGTGCTGATTCACCTGACCGACGTGTCCGTGAAGGCGGGCGACCAGGTGACGGCCGGGGAGACCAAGATGGCAAAGATTCGCGACGTCTATGCCCTGATCGGCGAGGAGATGCAGCTCAAGCAGTACACGGCAGAGGGCGACAACGGCAACCACACCCATATTCAGGTGAACCTTGCGAACGACCCGAGTTACCACGGGCTCGATGACTTGAAGCAGGGAACGGCTGCTTCGGGAGCCTCTGCAAACTAGCGTTTTCGCAGGTCAAGCGCGTGTTGGGTGCAGGGTGCGCGGCTGTGAAATAAATTTTGAAATAGTTCTTGCATTTTCATAGGCGGGCGCGTATCATAACCATTCGCGTTCGAAAGAACGGTTGCTCA
>OLRR01001039.1_pt1 | contig 18942 bp, 15 predicted proteins | sample 1671941 | NCBI WGS metagenome assembly OLRR01 (sample SAMEA3136628, study PRJEB25190) | human gut metagenome
TTTTATTTCATACTTTGAAAGCATTTGTTCTATAATATTATTCATTCTTATTCCTCATCATATATTTAGCTAATAATAAAATATTAGTTGAATGATATAAATTACTTAACTTTTCTATTTTTTCTATATTTAATTTATTAAAATTTTCACTATCTATACGTAAATCAGAAAATAGCATCTTTTCCAGATTAGAATAATTTTTTAATGGCTTTAAAGTATAAATTTTATCACACAAAGCTTTTTCTCTAGACGCAATTTGATATGAGTAATTATTTTCCTCTTTTAAAATTATCTCTTCTGGATATGCTAATATTGGAATATCTCTATATGTAAAAGTGCCAAACGGTGTATTAAATTGTTTTTTCTTTTTTTTAGCAAAAGTAGCACAAGTTATTGTAGTAACTCTTTCTGGTATCATTCCATAATAAGATAAAGCATATTCAAAAGAAATATATGAAGGTCCATAAATACTTCCAGCTAGTAAATAACCTGGTGTATTGGAATCAGTTTCATATAAACCATTTACTATTTTAATTATTTTTCCATCTCTAACTTCTCTTGCTAACTTAGTGTTTTTATTAGAATAATTAGCTAGTTTTTTCAATATAGCATCATTTGTTATTATCATATTTTCACCTCTTTTTATCATTATATGATAATTTCTGGTGAAAATCAATGAATTATTTACAAAAAGAAAAGGATATTTCTATCCTAGATATTATATAATTATTCTTACGACAAACAAATTGCCTCAACTCATTAATTGAATTACAATGTAGGAGGCATTGTGCACTTTACTTAGAATTCAACGAAAAAATCAAATTATTTAATATATTATCCTAAAAAAATTATTGATATACTACCTAAAACTATTAAGGATATTATTGATAGAATTTTTTATAGAACAATAATGATTGATTTATATAAAAAACATATAATCCAGAAATGTTAGAAAGACAAAATAAAAAAATGAAAAAAGCAACTAAACTTATTAATAATGAAGTAGTGGAAGAATCTACTGAAGAATTTTATGAAATAAAAAAAGAAAAAGACAATGGCTTTTAGAGAGATATGCCATTGTCTTTTAATATTAATGTCTAGAACCAAATGATGTAGGTTTATTCATGCTTGGATTATCATATTGTTCTTTTAAATTATTTAAAACTGTTATTTTCTTATCACATTCTGCAATTTTTTGAAGTTCAATTGGATATTCATTTGCTAGTGAATTTCTATATTCATCAAATACTTCCATAAGTTTTTCTTTGTATTGTGGACTTTCCTTTTCTTCATCAGAATATCCACTTGTTTTACTATATCTTGTTGAATCAAATTTAAATTCAATATTTCTTCCATCAATGTTTTTATTAATTGGTTGGCCTTGCTCTAACAAATTTATATCATCCTCTGTAAAAAATTCAGGCATTGCAGATATACGAGCTTTTCCTAATGCACCATTATATTCATGGAATATAGTACCAACTCTATCTTGAATGAATTGCATTACTTCTTTACTATTATCAATTACCTCTATGTATACTTTAGGAAAAGCTCTTCTAGCTTTACTCTTTATTGAGTCAAGTACTTTTATATATGTATCGATTTTATCGGGTGTATCAAACATTTCTCTTAAATGTTCATCTGAAACAGCAACTAAACTTGTCAAAATTGAATTTACATAATCGTCAGATAAATCAGTTATTTCATGTTGATATAAGCGTTGATTTTCTATAGATCCTGTAGTTCCCATTTCTTTAGTAGTTAAATAATCATCTATAAATTCAGGATCATTCGTTAATAATCTTTGTACATATTCTTTTAAATATCCACTATCAGATAATAAGTTTTGTTTTAATTGTATTTCAGGTAAAATTATCTCCATTCTCTTCATTTGAGCTTTATAATCTTCATAATCATATATGTTATATCTAGATGATAATTTTTTAGATGCTACAGCATCACTACTAATTGTAAAATGTTGAAATGGATGTTCAATATTAGGCTCTCCAGGATTTAAAGTATAATCATCAGGAGTTTTAACAGTAAAGCCTTTCATAGGATAAGGATCACTTTCAAATAATTTTTTATAACCCATTTGATATAATTCCTCATCACTAAAATAGTCTGATGGAACCTTGACTTTAAGTCTAATATTTCCTAATATTCTTCTCTTCTTAAGAAGTCTATTAACTCTTTCTTGATCTTCAGGAATTATTTCAAAATTAGATCTAGGTTCACCATTTTTATCAACCAAAGTATCTAATTTACCCTCAACAGTAAATGTAAGTTTTGGGATAATATTTCTTCTTTTTTCAACATCTAAAACATATTCAGATGTATATTTTTTTAATCTATTATATTCTGATATAAATTCATTTGGATTAACATCTTCAGAAACAACGCTTAAAGATTTTAAAGCTATATCTAGTAATTCTTGACGACTCATAGAATCAGTTTTTTTTATAATTCCAATGTTAATACATCTTTCAACAAATTCTATTTTTGATAAAATTTCTTTTTTTTGTCTTTCATATTCTGAAAGATTATTGCTATTTTGTTGGTTATTCTTTAAAGACTCTATTTGTCTACTTAAAGAATCTAAAATTGCGATTAATCTACTTGATTTGTTTTCTACATTTTCATTCATAACAATCCACCTTTAATTTGAAAGTTCTTCTTTCATTTTTTCTAGTCTTGATAAAATCTCTAATAAACCGTTCATATCAGCTTTATCACAAAGATTAATAATTTCATTTTCTAAATTCATAAATATCACCTATTTTTATTTTACCATACATTTAAGTAATTTTATGTAAAATTATTAATTTTATTTAAACTTTTTGACGTCTAACTAAAGTCCTTTGTTGGTCTATAATATACCATATTTTTTAGTTTTGTTCTATTTTTCTCATTTTAATGACTAAAAAATATGCATTTTCTTATGAAAATACACATTTTTGGTCATAATGCACTTTACTTAGATTTCAACAAATTTATTTTTATGCTGACTTAAATTTCAACTATTTTCACCACTTTTTACCATTATGTAGTAATTTTTGGTGAAAATCAATGAATTATTTACAAAAAGAAAAGGATATTTCTATCCTAGACTTGTTCAATATATTCTAATAATTTTAAGAATAGATTTATATATTCCTTTGATAAGGAATCACGTTTTAATTTTCTAATAGCAATTCTTTTCTTCTTTATTGGTAAATCAGAGAAGATTATATCTGCTATTTTCTCTTTTAAGTAAGTTTCTATTTGTAAGTCCATTAAGATACTATTGATATCTTCATTTATTAGACGAACAGCATCTATTTCAATATCTTTACCACGACACATTATAGTTAATTGACCAATAGTATTAACTTTTCTTACTTCTACTACAAAGTCATTATCTTCAATGTACTGGGAAGCAATTGGTATTTCCCTATCATTGTAGTAAGCTTTAACTTCTTCTGCTTGCTTAGTATTTCTAAATCTAAAACGATAATTTCTCTTTTGCGGTACTACTCCACTCTTACCTTCTACTGATCTAACAATAACAGTATAGTTATTTTTTAGGTAGTTGTAATCTATATCCGTTTTTAAGAATAATCCTTCTTTATATAATGAGGTTAGCCCATCATCTTCATATAAGGTATAAACGTTAGAAGTTCCTGGGAAGATATGAATTTCAAGATCAAGTGGTAAACTAATATTATTTCTATCACTCCTATTAGATAGAGGTATAATTGATCCACTCTTAGCAAATACTGGATAATCTTCTTCACGGAAGAAAGATACATACTTTTTAGCGCCTGGGAATTTCTTTCCTGTCTTAAAGTCATACCAAACACCATCTGGAATATAAAACTCATGAATAGTACGGTTCATTGTAACTTCTTTCTTTTTAAGAATTGGACATACTAGTAATTCCTTTCCAAAGAAATACTGATACTTGTATTTATTATCATCTATTACCCAAGGATACTTATAATAGAACGGTTCTACAAGGCATTTACCATCTTTATAATAGTGATAACATTCTGTATATAGATATGGTATTAAACGATGTCTTAATCTTAAATAATCGTTAGCAATAGTTTCTGTTTTTATATCCCAACGCCATGGTTCTCTTTTATAGTAAACTCCTCTTGCCGCATGAAATCTTAATATCGGACTAAAGCATCCTAATTCTACATAACGAAGATATAGTTCACTCTCTTCTATACCACCATGATTACCACCAACATCATGACTCCAGAATGATACTCCTATGTTACTAGCACTTAAAGTACTAGCTGATATTTCTCTTAAACCATCCCAAGATATTTCACTACTACCAGCATATAAAATAGGATATCTATGTGGAGCATATAAACCATTTCTTGATAACATTAAACTACGCTTAGCTGGATTCCTTCCCGAATCTAAATAATTATAATGATTATATGCTAGTAATTTTAAAGCTTGGTTATCACCTTTATAGTCATGGAAGAAGAAGTCTACTCCCATACTCTCTAACGGATGAAGAAACAATTTAAAGTAAACATCTAATAGTTTAGGATTTAATGGGTCAAATACTATTATCTTATTATCTTTTATATCAAGATATTGGCAAGCTTGTTGATAATAAGCTTCATGAGGATAAATTCCTTCTGTAGGATCTATTTCCAAGCCAACTCTAACATTATGTTCATGTAAGGTATCAATAAATTCTTTAGGATTAGGAAATAAACTAGCATTAAAAGTAAAACCAGTATGAAGATTTTTATTATCTCCAACATCACGATAATGCCAGTCCTTATCTAAAAGAAAGATAGCAAGTGGTACTTTTCTTCGTTCAAAATGACTAATAGTATCCATAACCTTATCAGGATCATATGTAGTATTTCTACTCCACCAGTTACCTAGGGCATATCTTGGGATAAGGGAAGGATTACCTGTTAACTTAAAATAGTCACTAAGTGCTAAAGAAAAGTCTTTATTATACATAAATACATATATATCAATACTACCAGTTTCTCTTTGTTCAAAGGTTCCATCCTCTAAAAATAATAAACTATTAGAGTCATCAATAGAAGCAAAACCTTCTAGAGAATAAAGTCCTCTTTTTAAACTATTTGGAATAGTAATATCTTCACTTATCATATTACCATTCATATTTCTAACTTCAGGGTGTCCATAATACCAATCTCTATTTTCATTTTCATTTTTACTACTAAGAAGAGTTATCTTTAAGTTTTTCATAGGGTCTACTTTACTACCAGTAAAAGGCATTTCTTTAACATAAGTAAGTCTAAAGTACTTAGTAGTAATTTCTAAGAATTTATTATCTTGTTTTACCTGATAATTTGGATAAGTAAAAGAACGATACAAAGCAAACTGACTGGGCTTATCTACAAAATGACCATTCACATTATATTCAAGCCTAATAAGTCTTTCACTAAGGATAGTAAAACGATACTTATCACCTTTAACAATACATTTTTCATCACTTTTAGATTTAGTTAAATCCATTCTAAACTGTTTACCTAGTGGATACATTTATATCATCCTTTCTATTCTTTATTTTATAATATCACAAATTAGTCTTGTTGTAAAAACATAACATAGTATTCATCATAAGTTATATTATGTTTTTTTATATAACTAGCTATTTTAGTACCAACATAACGATAGTGCCATGGTTCACATTTATATAATGTTACATCTTCTTTAGATTTTGGATAACGTAAGATAAATCCATATTTATAGGCATTATCCATCATCCAAGTATATTCTTCACTATCAATAAAGACTGTCGTATTTTTACTAGCTACATCTATAGACATGCCTGTCTGATGTTCAGAATATCCTGCTTTAGCAATATTTTTTTCTACATAGCTATCACCATAAGCATTCTGATAGTAAGAGACAGTTTCTTCTTGATCAGCATAGCTTCTATAACCTGAGTTTACTACTATATCTTTACCATCTTCTTTAGCTGCTTCCCGCATCTTATGAAAAGCAGTTACTACCTCTTTATTAGCTTTTATCTTACTAGTACCTTTTACATCATCACTTTGAAAGTTTATTAAGTCTTTTGGTACATATTTACTGCTTAACTGATGATGTTTATTAACTAAAACATTAGGAGAAAACTTATCAATAACTTCTACATCTTGATACTCATCTTTATCAAAGTCAAGTTCAACATTTAAAACAGTAATATCTGCAGTATCATTTTCCTTATTTTGATAAGCTACATATCTATCATATTTAGATAGATGCGAATAATCAACAGAGAAAAACTCATCTAAATATTTAACCTTACCTCTTTTAGCAAATTCCTTCACTTCACTATTATTACCTCTTGCTAAAATTAATGATATTTGGCTATCTGTATATCCTTTTGTTATTAATTTATTAATACTTGGAATTATATCTTCTAATGGCTGATACTTTATATTTTTATAATGGTCAAAATTTTCTTCTTTATAACTACTACTTTCAAATGCAGCATTTAAAGTCTTATTTTTACCCACTTCTTTAACTTTATTCCATTTTAGTTTTCTAACTATCACACTTGATGCTTGTTTACTATAACCTATTTTTTGTAAAGACTGCTTTTTAAAAAAAATGAAAATCAATAGGCATACTAACAATACAATAATAATTAATATATATTTAACTACATTTTCTGCTTCTTTTTTTAATTTTAATTTTTTAACTTTCACTACTACCACCTACTCTTATAATGATTATATCAAAGAAGGAAAAAAAGGAGCAATATTATTTACTAATTTTTCAAATAGATTTACTAGAAAATATGTGCTATAATATAGTCAAATTTGAAAGGGAGAGGTTTATGAAACGAGCAGTAGTACTATCTGGTGGAGGTAGTAAAGGTAGTTATGAAATAGGAGTTTGGAAAGCTCTTAGAAGATTACATATTAAATATGATATCGTAACTGGTACATCTATCGGTGCTCTAAATGGAGCTTTAATGACTCAAAAAACATACTTAAAAGCTTTATATATTTGGCATAAGTTAAGTCTTGAATATTTATTTGAGCAACAGCCAAAGAGTGATACTAAAAAAGATATTTTAAGGCTTTATGGTGATAATTTCTTTAAAAACGGTGGTATGGATATAAAAAAAATAGAAAGTATTATTAGAAAAGGTATTAATATGAAAAGGTTTTATAAATCTGATATTGATTATGGACTGGTTACTTTTAATTTTTCCACTAAAAAACCACTTGTTATTTCTAAAAAGGATATAAGTGAAGATAAATTAATTGATTACTTAATGGCTTCTGCTACTTGTTATCCAGCTTTTCAAATGAAAGAGATAGATGGTGATAAGTATATAGATGGTGGTTTTTATGACAATTTACCAATTAATCTTGCTATAGAGTTAGGTGCTACTGAAGCTATAATTGTTGATCTTAGAGCCCCAGGACTAAAGAAACTACCAAAAGAAAATATAAAAACAACTTATATTAAGCCAAAGAATAGAATATCTTTCTTCCTAGACTTTAATAGTAAACAAGCCAAGATAAATATGAATTTCGGTTATAATGATACAATGAAAGTCTTTAAGAGATTAGATGGTGATTACTTTACCTTTAGAAAAGATGAAATTTCTAAGTTCTATGAAAAAAATAAGAATAAGCTTTCTAAGCTATTAGGTACTAGTACAACAAAAAAGCAATTATTAAAATTAATTGAAGATATAGGTAAAGAATTTAAATTACAAGAAGACTTAATTTATTACTTAGATGATTATTTTAGAATAATAAAAGATAAAGCTAATTCTTGTGAAAAGATAACTAAAGAAATTGAAAAGCAAATCAAGAGTAAAAAAGTATCTAGAGCTATTAACTCTAAACTAATAACTTTATTCTTCTTAAGAAATATAACTAGTAAAAAGAGAGAAAATAAAGCTCTTAGTATTTTCTTTTCTAAAAATTATAAACAAGCTTTACTACTATCTTATATAGGTGTTAATTATGGTGAATAATTTTCCTTATACTATTGATAATAAAAGATATCATACTTTAACTTATTTTTATCAACATAAGTTTGGTTGTAAGATTGCTAAAGTTAGTTTAAATGCTAACTTTTCTTGTCCTAATATTGATGGTACAAAGAGTTATGGTGGTTGTATTTTTTGTTCTAAGTCTGGTAGTGGTGACTTTGCTGGTGATGTAAAGGACAGTTTAATGATGCAATTTATCAAAGGTAAAAAGATGATGCAAAATAAGTGGCCTAATGCAAAATTTATCGCTTATTTTCAAGCTAGAACTAATACTTATGCTGATGTTGATACTTTAAAGAGATATTTTGAACCATTTATAAACAATAAAGATTGTGTAGGCCTTGCTATCGCTACTAGAAGTGATTCTATAAGTGATTCATGTCTTGATTACTTAGAATCAATTAGTAAAAGATGTTATTTGCAGGTAGAGCTTGGACTACAATCTAGTAAGAAGGAGACTCTAAAACTAATCAATAGAGGTGAGACAGTTGAAGAGTTTGAAACTATGGTAAATAAATTAAGAGCTAGAAATATCAATGTAGTTGTACACATTATAAATGGATTACCATATGAAACAGATAATGATATGCTAGATACAGTTAAATACTTAAATAAGCTTGATATTCAAGGGATAAAAATACATATGCTTCATATTCTAAAAGATACTCCACTAGAGATTATGTATAAAAATCATCCATTTAAAGTACTAACTAAAGAAGAATATGTAAATATTACTGTTAAACAATTAACTTATTTAAGAAAAGAGATAGTAATTCATAGAATAACAGGAGATCCTAAAAAAGAAGATTTAATAGAACCAACTTGGCTTTTAAAGAAATTTGAAGTTTTAAACGAGATAGATAAAAAGATGGTAAAAGATAATATCTATCAAGGTGATAATGTCTAATTCCAAAAAGAATTAGATTTTTTGCTTGCCACAGAAAAAAATCTATCATATAATGTAAATAAGATAGAAAAGGTGGGATTATAAATGGATAAGAAAGTCCGTTTAATAGTCGTTTCTTCTTTTACCCTATTAGGAATACTATGTATCTCGTGTGGATGCCTTTATTCCAAATTAGATCAAGAGAATAATAATCAGACTATTGCACTAGTGGTGTCACAGAAAATGCAAGATAATCAAAAAGCTGATTTTAATATAAAGCTTAAAAACTTTGAGATTGAAACTAATACACCACTTAGTATAAAAATAGCCGATTATTTAGAGGAAACGGTTAGTGATGAAGTGTTAGCTAATTTGAAACTTGACACTAGTAGTGTTAATGTTAAAGAAGTTGGTACTTATAAATATAAAGTTTATTACAAAAAGAAAGAGTTTGAAGGTACTATAAAAGTAATTGAAAAGGTAGCTCCTACTAATCAAGTTGATACTATATCAATTAAGTCATTTACTATTAAGAAAGGTACTACTCTATCAACTAATCCAGCTGATTATATTACTGAACCTAGCCCTTTAACAGATGAAGTTAAAGCTTTGTTAAAGTTTAATTTTTCAGAAGTTGATATTAATAAACCTGGGACTTATCAATATACAGTAACTTATAATAATAGCATTTATACAGCTAATATTACAGTAACAGAGGATCAAGAAAATAATATTTTATCAACAGGTGATAATAATACTAAGACAGAAGAGAATAAAACAACTACTACAGAAACAGTTACTCCTAACCCTAGTCAGGGTACAACAACTAAAACTGATACAACACAAAAGCCATAGAACAATCTATGACTTTTTTATTTTATGAAGTAATTTTACAAGATAATAAACCAAAGAGGTACCAACTTCATATTCACCTAATAATTCTTCCATATATCCATTAAAACTAGCTTTAAACTGATAAATACCATAATTCTTATCATCCTTATTAGTTGTAGGAGTACCGTAGAAATTATATCTTTTATAGCCATGCTTTATAGCATATTTAATCATTTCCCACTGAATTAAATACTGAGAATTATACATTAAGTATTTTTCATAATTACCACTAGACAAATAAACTATCTCTGGATCAGTCATCATAAACATAGCCCCAGCAAGGGTAATAATTGATATACCTTTTTCTTTTTTTTGTTGCTTTGCAATATCTACTTTTTTCTTTAACGAATTAATAGTCTCATCATAACTCTTTCTCTTACCATCATTACATCTAGAATCAGATAAAGCCTCTTTCTTTTTAATATTTTCATCTATCTCTTCATTTAGTAAACTGATATACCTATTAAGATCTAGTCTAGTAACTAAATACTTAATTTCATTATTCTTAGAAAATAAATCATACATATTTTCATAGTAAGCACTTTTTCTTACCCTAAAACCTTTACGCTTACCTGTTGCAAGCATTATCGCATAAAATGATTCTAATTCATCTTTTTTTAATTCTGATACTTCAATACCTATTTTAATAGTCTTACGAATAATATTTCTAGCATTAGGTTTCATCTCTTTTAAAATATCATCTTCACTTTTACCTTCTAAATCAAGAACATACATAGAAGAGACTTGTTCTTGTGTTTCACTCTTCTTAAATTTTAATGATTCAAGTATTTTTAATATATTTGTCTTTGGAACTTTTAGTTCTTTATCATTATCATATCTTCTAATAGGAAGGTATGGATCAATTCTTAGACAGTAACCATTATTCTTTTTAACATAGTCTTTCAACTCTTTCAAAAATGTTGCTACCTCATTATCATTACTATAATCAAGTAGCGGTCCTCTTAAAGCATAAAACTCATTCATATTAAAATGTCTTTTTCTAGAAAGAAGCATTGTTGCTCCTATTATTTTCTTATTTTCTTTAAGGCCAAGATATTTAACAGTCCAACCGTTTTTCTTTCTAAGATTACCTATTTCTACTGTTTCCATAAAATTTCTTAATGGGTGTTTTTTTGAAAAGTTTTGAAATTCTTTTTCAGTTAATTCTTCTAACATTATTTTTTAGCCACCTTTCTTTTAATTTTAGCTAACATTTTACTACCCAATACTTCTTCAATAACGCCTGATTTATAAGATACTAGTAAATAAACTCCTGCTCCTATAATAGTATAAACTAAAATGATTGGAATATTTAAAAGTCTTACAGATGAGGAAATTGGTACTACGAATTTAACTAGGAATAAGGAAAGTATCATAAAGATATCAGCGATAACAATCTTTCCAATAATTCTAATAGTCGGTTTATAACTAACTCCACATTTCTTTTTTAAGTAGTGAAGACACAAGATTATCCCTACTAAATAACCTAAAATAGTAGCAGTTATAGAACCATATACTGGTTGAAGTCCTAATCCATAGAATGTTTTAATTAAATAAACATTAGTTAAAGCTTTGATTAACACACCAGCAAATAAAGAAATAAATACTTCTTTATAGTATTTTAAGACCTGAACAATGGATACTAAAGCTGTATAAGTAGAAATTATCAAAGCCACAAAAATATAGTACGCCATAATCTCTGCTCCTACTGCTGATTTATTTCCATAGAATACATCCCAAACTGGTTGTGATAAGAATGATAATCCTATAGTCATAGGTACTGATAAGAATAATAATATTTGTAAAGTTTGATTAATCTTATGATGAACATCCTTTTTATCACCTTTAACAGATGACGAAGTAAGGTTAGGTATTAGACTTATGATTATACCAGTAGAAATAGATACAATTATCATATTAAGTTTATTTCCCCAAGTAGAAATTACACTCATAGAGTTTTCTGCTGCTACCGTAGTATAGCCTGCTGAATGAACTAGTGTCTTAACAAGAGTAGTCATATCAACAAAGTTGTAAGCTGATTTAAAGACATCTATCATAATGAATGGTAAGGCATAGAAAAATATTTTTCCTAAGATTTCTTTAGTAGAAATAACTGGCTCATCTTTTACCTCAGTTATATTGTTTATCTCTTTCTTATGTTTAAACACTTTATCAAGCAAATATAGATAACCTATTAAGGCTCCAGCTGTTGCTCCAAAAGTTGCTACACCTACAGCAGTTGTTAAAGACAAATGAAATACATTTAATGCAGCATAAGAACCAGCTATAATAACTACTATACGAGCTACTTGTTCTACCACTTGTGAAATAGCTGTTGGTGTTATAAACTTATGTCCTTCTAAATAACCTCTATAAATACTTAAGATAGGTACTACTAGTATAGCTGTAGCAATTACTCTAATAACGTAAGTTACATCACTTAAAGTATTTCCTCCTGTTAAATCACCAATAATTGCTTTTGCTATAATAGGAGCAAATAAGAATAAAATAATAAAGACAAATATTCCCATAAAGACAGCTAGTCTTCTACCTATCTTAAAGGCTTTTTCTTTGGCTTTACTATAACCTAAGGTTTGATATTCACTAATTATTTTAGAAATTGCATTAGGAATACCAGCGCAAGATAAAGACTGAAATAATAAGTAGATGGTATAGGCATATCCATATAGGGCTCCTCCTTGTTCCCCAATAATTGCATAAAAGGGAATTACATATAGCATACCTAATACTTTAGTAATAACTATTCCCATGGTTGCTACAAAAGCTCCATTTAGAAAGGAATTTTGTTTTAATTCTTTCTTTCGCATAAATTCACCACTTTCCTATATAATCATATCATAATCTTGCACTAAGTGAAAGAATCAAGTATAATTAGTTTAAGGTGGGGTGATAAAATGAAACTTGTAGAGCTTTCTAAAACAGAATTTAATGAATTTACTAATTACCTAGAAATATGTCCTTTTGAACAAAGTATTTATTGGGCTAACTTTAAAAGTGGTGAGAATTGGCATCCTTATTTTTTAGGTCTTGAAGATAAAAATAAATTGTTAGGAGCCACTTTACTTTTAGCTAATGAAAATAAGAGTATTAAGAAAAGATTCTTCTATGCTCCTCAAGGTTTTTTAATCGACTATAAAAACTATGATTTATTAGAAATATTTACTAAAGAAATAATTAACTTTGTTAAAGAAAAAAATGGTATCTATCTAAAAATAGATCCTGAGATATTAACCACTGAGAAAGATGAGGATGGTAGGGAATTACAAGGGGGTATAAATAATTTATTTATAAAAGATTATTTATTAAAACTAGGTTTTATTGAAACTGATAATAACACTATTAATCCTAAATATACGATGAAACTTGATTTAACTGACAAAAGTCTTAATGATATATTAAATATTATGTCCAAAAAAGCTAGACAAATTATTAAAAGAAATGAAAGACTTGGTTACATTGTAAGAGAACTAAAACAAGATGAACTACCTATCTTTATTAAAACAATGGATAAAATTAGTAGTAAGTTTAATACTATTGAATATGAACTTCCTTTTTATGAAGACTTAGCCAGTGCCTTTACAAAGGAACATCTAAAAATAATGATTGCTGAACTTGATTTAAATACTACTCTTAATAATCTTAAGAAAGAAGAAAAAGTATTACAAATAGAAAAAGAAAAAAGAATAGGTCTATATCAAAATAATCAATTAACAGAGGAAACTTTTATTGAGAAGGAACTTGGTTATAAAGAACAGATTAATATTATAAATAAGCGAAGAAAGTACTATTTATCCTTAAAGGAAAAAACAGATAATGATAAAATTTTCTTAGGGGGATACTTATTCTTGATGTATGGAAAAGAAATTACTGCTCTAATTGGAGGAATGGATGATGAATATATTGATTTAGATGTATCTTATTCTATTCATTTTAAGATGCTTAAAAAAGCTATTGAATACGGCTATAGATCTTATAATTTTTATGAAGTAAAAGATGTAAATGATGGTGGGTTCTTCTTTAAACAAAACTTTGGAGCTAAATTATTTGAACATATTGGTGAGTTTGATTACCCAATAGATTTAAACAGTTATAAAAAATATAAGAAATATTTTCCTCTTTATTATGGTGTTAAGTCTGTTTATAAAAATAAATAATCATAGCAGAGAAACAATAGATTTGTTCTTCACCACTAGGAAAAGAACTAACTTGATACTTAATTTCCACTACATCCCCTTCTAATTCTTTCAAAAAGTTGTTTATTGCCTCTTCTAAATCACTTTCATCTTCAAAGTCAAAGATTTTTACTTTCATATAATATCACCAATACTAATATAAAATATTTTATCCACAGAAATTGTTGAAAAATAGAACTGATTTAATAATCAGTTCTATTTTACGTCTACTTTAGAAATAATTAAGTTGTTATCCTCAACATCAAAAGTTACAGTAGCATTAAATGGTATAGTACCTTTAATTAACTCATGAGCTAATAAACTTTCAATTGTTTTACTAACTTCTCGTTTTAAAGGTCTTGCTCCATAGTTAATATCATATCCTGCATCCACTAAATAGTCTTTAGCTCTATCCGTTAAAGATAATTTAATTTGATCATTACTTAATCGTTTTTCTATATCATGAATAATTTTATCAAGAATTTGATATATTACTTCCTTAGTTAATGGTTTAAAGATAATTACTTCATCAATTCGGTTAATAAACTCTGGTCTAAAATGACTTCTTAATTCACCTTCTACTTTACTAGTATCACCATCTAGGATATATTCACTACCAAGGTTAGAGGTCATTATAATAATAGTATTTTTAAAATCTACTGTACGTCCATTAGAATCAGTTATTCTACCATCATCTAGGATTTGTAGTAGTAAATTAAGTACTTCAGGATGAGCTTTTTCTATTTCATCGAATAATACTATACTATAAGGGTTACGTCTTACTGCTTCCGTAAGTTGTCCTCCTTCTTCATAACCAACATATCCTGGAGGAGAACCAATAAGTCTTGAAACACTGAATTTCTCCATATATTCACTCATATCAATACGAACCATGTGTTTTTCATCATCAAATAGCTCATAAGCAAGAGTTCTAGCTACTTCAGTTTTACCAACTCCAGTAGGGCCTAAGAAGATAAATGAACCAATTGGTCTATTAGGATCTTTAATACCGCTTCTTGATTTAATAATAGCTTCACTTACTAAATGCAAGGCTTCATCTTGACCCATTACTCTATGTTTCATTGCTTGTTCTAGATTTAATAGTTTTTCTTTCTCACTACTTACTAATTTACTTAGAGGTATATTAGTCCATTTAGAAATGATAGATGCAATATCTTCTTCATCTACATGGTCACTTAGTAATTTTTTAGTATCTTTACTTTTTAACTCTTCTAATTCTTTTTCAAGACGAGGTAATGTTCCATGTCTTAATCTAGCAGCAGTTTCTAAATCATATTTATTTTCTGCTTGCTCTAAATCAAATCTTGCCTTTTCTATCTCTTTCTTTTTATTTTGTATCTTGGTATAAAGACCCTTTTCTTCTTCCCAAGCTGATTTAAAATCTTTCTCTTGTTTCTTTAAATCTACTAATTCTTTATCTATTTCATCTTTACGATTCATTGATAACTGGTCTTTTTCTTTCTTTATTGCTTGACGTTCTATTTCTAGACTCATTATTTTTCTAGTTAAAGAGTCAAGTGCATTAGGAACTGAATCCATCTGAACTCTAATTGTTGCACAAGCTTCATCTATTAAGTCAATAGCTTTATCAGGTAAAAATCTATCTGTTATATATCTATCTGATAAGGTTGCAGCAGCAACAAGTGCTTTATCTTGAATAGTAACTCCATGATGAATTTCAAATCTTTCTTTAAGTCCTCTTAAGATAGTAATAGTATCCATTACGGTTGGTTCACTTACTTTAATCTTTTGAAAACGTCTTTCCAAAGCACCATCTTTTTCAATATATTTACGATATTCGTTTAAAGTTGTTGCACCAATCACATGAATTTCTCCACGAGCTAGCATTGGCTTTAGTATGTTAGAAGTATCCATAGCTCCTTCCATATTACCAGTACCAACGATAGTGTGAATTTCATCGATGAACATAATGATAGAGCCTTCACTTTTCTTAACTTCATTTAAGACGTTTTTTAATCTCTCTTCAAATTCCCCACGGTACTTAGCACCAGCTACTAAAGAGGCCATATCTAGTTCCCAAATAGTTTTATTTTTTAAACTAGCAGGAACATCTCCCTTTACTATTCTTAGAGCAAGCCCTTCGACAATAGCAGTTTTACCAACACCTGGTTCACCTATTAATACGGGGTTATTTTTTGTTTTACGTGACAAAACCCTTGTAATACTTCTAATTTCCTCATCGCGACCAATAACTGGATCTATCTTACCAGCAAGGACTGCTTCATTTATATTACGACCATATTTTTCTAATACTTTTTCTTGTTCTTGATTTTGTTCTTGATACATATATATCCCCTCACTTTCAAGACATATTATATACCAAAAATTAGCACTTGTCAATAGTAAGTGCTAATTTATTAGGATGAATTCATGCTATAAGAGATTCTATAAATTATGATAGAATCTCTTTTAAAATTTTATCAATTTTATTTTCAAAATCCATGCTTATATTTAGCCTTATTATATTCATACTTAATTTTGTTCGAGTTTTATATCTTTTTACTAAAGCCAATACGTATTTGCGTATTATATTTAAGTTCTTTTAGCTATTTTCTAAGAAGCATTTATTTTTATCCTCTAAAAATACCATATCTAAATATAAATGCAAACCATTTTCAATTTGCCATTCACCTTTTTGATATAACCAGTCAATATCGTTAGAAAACAAATATTCTCTAGTTTCAACAGCTCCATGATCTTTTTCTGTAATTTTATAGTAGTTTTTACCTATTTCTTTTTTATAATTGTATTCATCAGCAAAAAACAGTTGAATATTTTCCTCTAAAGTTGGTTGATTACCTTTTACAGATGCTACATAAAATCCGTGATTTTTAGTTATATATTCTATTGTCTTTATTTGAGTATTTACTGCATCAAAAACTATTATACAATTTTCAATATTAACTCTTTTTATTGTTGATAATGATGGTAAACCTAAATCAAATTTTATATGTTTATCTAACCATACTGAGTGTTTAAGCATGAAATAATATATTTTTATAAATGTATTACATCTAGCCATAATTCCAAATATGGCCACTAGTAAAACACTTTCGATAGAATGGTAAATATATTCTTCAATTCTGGTATCGGATAAAGTACAAGCCTGCTCTTTGATAGCTAATATTAACTTTTGATCAATATCCATGCTTTCAATATTTTCTTCTTCTATTTTTAACTTTGACATATTTATGACTTTCTATATTAACATTTATAATCAGGGAAAAATAAAAGGGAAACCTTTAATTTTTGAGGTTTCTTTTAAAAATTCATGATAATATTAATTTCCTGATATTATAAATGGATTTAGTGAAGATCCATCTCCCTTAGTTATTTGAACATCAGCTCTTAAATTTATAACTGGGCGGACACCGAAGGAATTCGTCACGTCATTCCACGGATACAAACTGCCTGAAGGCACCACACGCCAAACGTAAGCAATCGAGTGGTCAGAAGTGAAGCTAGACGGAGAGAGCGTCCAGTAGTACTTACCATTATATAGATAATAATTACTGTTTGGTGAGTATCCTCCATTATAGTAAGCTCTTCCTCCAGCAAGTGCTACCTCATCAGCTAAAATTAACCCTACTGGATAGTCTAGTTTTGCACTTTCATTTGACATTTTAAATTTATCATTATCCTGACTACATTTTAAACTTGGTTTTTTATTATCTTGTAAACGATTATATGCTCCATATAGAGTTGTTGGTGTTGTTAAATAACCAGAACCACTTGTTATACTTCTGTCACTACAGAATGTTTCATCTGCTAGTTTTGAGGTATAACTTATCATATTTGTTTTATACCAATTATCTAGTTTAGTCTTAATAGTTGAATCTGTTGTATTTGTTTGTGCTGTTAATAAACTATTTGAACTATAATTTATTGGTTGTACTACCATTGTAGTTGTATCTTTATAACCTGTTACTTTATAAACTACATTACAATTAGTATTTAAACAGCTATATAACTGATTATTTACTATCTCATCATGGTTATCATTCCATGCTAATTGCTTGATATCTCCTGTTAAAGTAAATTTCTTAGTTGATTGATCAAAGGTATAACCTGTTCCAAAATTATATTTTGTTGTATTAGTAAACCAATCATAACCTGTTGTACCATTGCTTTCGTGCAGAGAAAAATCTTCATTATACTTATATCCGACGTAGGTTGGATCCCAATATTTACTATTAAATTGAGAATTTCCTATTGTTACGGCATCTCCTGTATCTGCTGTACTTTTACCAGAATAGATCATTCTGATACTTCCATCGCCATTTCGACGGATGATTCTCCAAATGAATCCGGCAAAAGATACATAGTTATTTTTTACGGCTCCACGATAATAATAACTTTCTCCTTCATCATCTTCTGCCATATATAGTCCATCTGTTTCTGTATCATTTGGTGCTATCTTTGTAAAATCTGGTGTTCCTTTGGCTTTTATATCAGTCTTTGCGGCATCAGGTGTTGCCTCGTGATTATTTAAAACCAACATACAATCTGATAATGTAGTAAATCCATTTTCTTGACAATATTTATCTTCAGCTTGGGCTACTGTATCACTTGTTTGTCCATAAACATTTACTTTTACTTTATAAGTTAATCCTCCATTATCATTCTGAGGGTTATAATTTTCATCTACCCATAATCTTAATCTATAATTAATAGTAGTATCTCCTTGATTCTTTAAGTTACCAGTATACAAACTCATCATATCAGCAGGTCTTCCGGTATATACATTTCCAGATGGTTCTTCATAATATGTTCTTGGAGCCATTACTTCAGTCTCTTTTCCATTACTATCTACAGTAGTTAAATAGTATTTAATGTTACTCCCGCTAAATGTATTATCTGTTTCTTCTTTAGCTGCTATTTCATAGTTAATATCAGTATTACCTGTAATTGATGAT
>OLRR01001045.1_pt1 | contig 18896 bp, 18 predicted proteins | sample 1671941 | NCBI WGS metagenome assembly OLRR01 (sample SAMEA3136628, study PRJEB25190) | human gut metagenome
ATGCCGCCCCGACCCGGGCGGCCAGCTCTCCCCTAATCCCGCTTAAACAAATCCCGCGTGTACACCTTGTCCGCCACGTCCGCGAGCTCGTCGCTCCAGCGGTTGGCGACGATCACGTCGCAGCCGCCCTTGAAGGCCTCCAGGTCGTGGGTCACCTCGGAGCCGAAGAGCTCCGGCGCGTCCAGCGTGGGCTCGTAGACCACCACGGGCACGCCCTTTGCCTTCACGCGCTTCATGACGCCCTGGATGGAGCTCGCGCGGAAGTTGTCGGAGTTGGACTTCATCGTCAGGCGGTAGGTGCCAACGACCGGCTTCGGCTTGCCCTCGTACACGCGGTCCCATACCATCTGTAGCACCTCCTCGGCGACGAAGTCCTTGCGGGCGCGGTTCTACCGGGCTTTATCCCGAACCGGCTCACCTGTTAGAGAAGATACCCTAGTCATCTTCGTAGTTGCTTCTTCTAGAAAGGAATTTGGCGTTGCACCAGCATGTATCTTATATTTCTTCCCGGACACGTCGAGGGCATAAAAAGACAGGGGCGCGTCAAGGTCGAAAATGCCTAGTTCTTTACGCTCTTTTTGAATCGCCTGCAGCCTTAGAAAACTAATGGTGAAGCAACCAACTTCGCCTGGCTCAAGTTTCATTACATCGCTTAAAGGATGTAATGTCCAATACTTTGGTTTCCTTAGATTGGGGATGCCTCTGCCCGGCATACCGCATTCACGAATACGCATTTTTGATTCGAGCCATGCTTTAGCCCCACGAGCGCTTTTATTAAACCTTGCCCCTTCGAGAACATGCGTGATAAAAACCGGCTGGTTGCCGTCACATATAATTTCAATGTTGAAACAATTTGGATGATGCTCGAGCAAATCAAAATGATCGTCTTCAAAAAATATTCCTCGCGCATAAACGCTCATCTTATGTTCACTGCGGCCCATTGCTAATGCAACGAACGCTGCAAAGAACGTTGCCGCTGCGCATAGCAACGACCCTACTGCAGATATAACCTGCCAATCCATTAGGCCTCCTTTCGGTACTGCTTTCGGTTTTCAAAGTTAATTTCGCCAATATACAGTTGAGTTTCATGTAGCCATAAAGCATTTGATGCTTCATTGAGTATGTTGGCTTCTCCTCGTCGATTGATCAATCGGAACATCTTCGCACCCATTGTGGTAATACTCCAGCAGGTCTTCCGTGGTAGGACGTTCGTGCCTGCAGGCAATATTCAAAGCTTCAAGAACGTCTTGAATGCCGATTCTGTCTTCATCACACAAATCGCCTTCATCGCATGGTTTGTAGGCTACTGGTAACGGCTTTAAACCACTGCGCTGCATCAGCACTTCGTAGTTTGAGTCGGGCGAAACCAAAGGGTGACCGTTCTGAAGGAATACTCCACCTCTTTGTCCTGTGATCTTATTAATATTTGGGTCGAAGGCGAGGCCAAGCTCAGGCACCGATATCCAAAAGGAAGCAATGACATAGTTGCCCCCTATATCCGTGTCTCTTCGTACTACGGGGATGGGTCCTTGATAGCCGAAAAAACGGCCTAGAAGAATTACAACAGAGAGTACATTCACCTTCTCTGGATAACGCCTTATCCAATCTTTCCCCTCCGAAGTATGTAAATAGAGGATCAATCTATCAGGTGAACTAAGAACGTCTAGCATCAGATAAAACCTTGCGCAGAAGCTTGCAGCTACGACATCTCTGCGCACCGTAGGCGAATAATGGTCCATAGCGGTCTTGAAAGATACAGCCTTTTCGAAGGCCACCCTACAATCGTGCCCCATTCCTAAAAGGCCGTAACAAAGAGAGAGTTCATAGTATGGGTAGCCGAGAGCGGGATGACTACCGAGTTCCGCAAGCCTTTCCTGAATCATGGACAACTGGCGCAGCGCATCCTCAGGTTTAGACGCGATTAAGATTTTCGCCAATTTCCACCTTATCTGAAGTGCGTCTTTGATTTGAAGCCCATGCTCCAGCATGGCGATAGCTTCTTTGAGATAGACAATCGCCTGGTCGGAATTCGCTTCTATTGACTGACAAAGTGCGGCACGCTCTTTGAGGATCGCCGCTCTTATCCTTATCGCCTCCGCAGGAAGACTATTCTCCCATGCATCTAAATCGAACTTAATGCCATGCTCAAGATACGCAGCTACGCCGTCCTTGATTATCGTTAGATTAGGGTTGTCGCTCATCAAAGAGCCCGTCGAAATAGACAGATTCTTAAAAACGGCAATCCTGTTTTCAGGCCTCATGTCATTGAAGCTAAGATCATGAGAGCCGAAATAGTCTAGGATGCTCGCAGGATCGAGTCCGTCTGCCCATGCGATACGAGCAAGACTTGCCATTGCAACGGTGCGCTGTTCTTCAGTTAATTTTTTATTGGAAATGGTATCTTCTACCTCGTCTTTAAATATCTTTGCCTTCTCACTGTTCTTTGCTCCTAGTTGGCGAAGGAACATTAGCTTTAAGTTAAAAAGGGTGCCACGGTCAGTTCCGCTACTGAGGTCCAAATCATTGGAATATTCATCGATGAGCTCCCAGCCTTCAGCCTGACCCCGATCAGCTAGGTCCAGCCTCGTCTTATTCAATACAAGATTGGAATATAGAAGATTGAGGAACGGCCCGTTGTGAACATTTGAAAGCCTGACTTTATTTCGCACTTTCTCAAGCTCGTCATTAGCTATGCGAAACTGTCCGTTATTAATATGTTCGATTGCCCGATTATGCTCCAGCTGAAGAAGAATGAAGCGGTCGGTATTATTGCTGACTGCAGCGAAGCCATCGTTAAGCTCTCGTTCTGCTCTCCTGCAGTCACCTTCACCATTGGCGATTGCTCCAAGAGCGAAATGCTTCAGTGCGGGTTCGAAGCTACCTTCATTAAGAAGCCTCTTTGCAATGTCGCAATTTCCTAGTGCTATATGACTGAATACGCGGTGTTCGTTGAAGACATTTAACTGCTTGATGGTAAGGAAATCTGGCTGGATTTTGTTTATTAAGGAGTATGACTTAATTTCGTCGTAGCAAGGTCGAGTGTAATCTCCAAATTCAGCAATTCGTTCAAGTTCTATTTTTGAGCCTAGCCAGCTGCCAAGCCATATTAAGAAGATCAATGTGCAGTAAAGAAACGCAACGACAGTTAACTGAATTAGCTGGAGTTTAATACCAATAATAAGCAAAGAGGCGAAGAAGAGGAACACTATAGTTCCTGTCCGATACCAGAGAGTCTTGATGAAATTTAGAGCAGCAAGGGCGAGGCCAATTGCAACGAAGATCGTTGCAAGCGCAAACGTTATAGAATTTTGCCCGGTTAGTGCATTCATAACAGCACAAAGGTCTTCAAATGACGTAAGATGCTCCAATCAGAAAAATAGAAACTAGTGTTCGTATTATACGGCATATTTCGACGTGAAAATATACCTTCAGTTCGAATTGGCATTATCGTTAGTTATTTCGTTTTCATTGGATCCAATAAAGCTGTGGTTCCTTACAGATAGTTATGGAGGTTTCAGTTGGAATGACCATGTTGTGCAGTTGGTCGCTCAATTATCTGAAACTCTAGGCTCACTGCTTAGTGTCGGATTCATTAGTGTTAAACAGAAGTGGGGTGGTATCGGTGTTAGCCGATACCACCCCACTTTCAACCAAGCAAAACTTGCCGAAGGCCAAGCCCGCCCGGCGTAGGTCTGCCGCTCTCCCCTAGTCCCGCTTAAACAGATCCCTCGTGTACACCTTGTCCGCCACGTCCGCGAGTTCATCGCTCCAGCGGTTGGCGACGATAACGTCGCAGCCGGCCTTGAAGGCCTCCAGGTCGTGGGTCACCTCGGAGCCGAAGAACTCCGGTGCGTCCAGCGTGGGCTCGTAGACCACCACGGGCACGCCCTTGGCCTTCACGCGCTTCATGACGCCCTGGATGGAGCTCGCGCGGAAGTTGTCGGAGTTGGACTTCATCGTCAGGCGGTACACGCCCACGACCGGCTTCTCCTTGCCCTCGTACACGCGGTCCCACACCATCTGCAGCACCTCGTCGGCCACGAAGTCCTTGCGGGTGCGGTTGGCCTCGACGATGGCCTCGATCAGGTTCTGCGGCACGTCCTTGTAGTTCGCGAGCAGCTGCTTGGTGTCCTTGGGCAGGCAGTAGCCGCCATATCCGAAGCTGGGGTTGTTGTAGTGCGACCCGATGCGCGGCTCCAGGCAGACGCCGTCGATGACGTCGCGGGTGTTGAGGCCGCGGACCTCGCAGTAGGTGTCGAGCTCGTTGAAGTAGGCCACGCGCAGCGCCAGGTAGGTGTTGGCGAACAGCTTCACGGCTTCGGCCTCGGTGGTGCCCAGCACGAGCTCCGGGATGCCCACGGTGCCGTCGGCGTTCACGCGCTCGAGCTCCGCGGGGTCGGCGCCCTGCGCGAGCAGGCGGGCAAACTTCTCGGCCGCGGCGACGGCCTGGGCGTCGTCCTTGGGCGCGCCGACCACGATACGAGAGGGATGCAGGTTGTCGTAGAGAGCCTTGCTCTCGCGCAGGAACTCGGGACTGAAGAAGATCTTGCTGTCGCCCAGCCTCTCGCGAAGGCCCGCGGTGTAGCCGACGGGGATCGTGGATTTGATGACGATCCAGGCGTCCGGGTTCACCGAGCGCACGGCGGCGATGGCTGCCTCGACGGAGGAAGTGTCGAAGAAGTTCCTATCGGAGTCGTAGTTGGTGGGCGTGGCGATGACGGCGTAGTCGGCACCCGTGTAGGCCTCGGCCACGTCGACGGTGGCGTGCAGGTCGAGCTCGCGCTCCCCCGCCTTTGCTTCCGCCAGGAATCGCTCGATCTCGTCGTCCTGGATGGGCGACTCGTAGTTGTTGATCTTCGCGACCTTCTCAGGCACGATGTCCAGCGCGTGGACTTCATTGTGCTGCGAGAGCAGGACGGCGAGGGACAGGCCGACGTAGCCGGTACCGGCGACAGCGATCTTCATGTCATTCTCCAATTGTCAAAGAACAATAATTCGCATGAAAAATGGCCCCTGTTACAGGGCCATGATTTCCTAAATGTTGTAGTAGCGCTTATACCACTTGGCAAAGGCCCTCAGGCCGTCCTCGAGTGGCGTCGCGGGCTTGTAGCCCAGGTCGCGCTGGAGCGCCGTGGTATCGGCGTAGGTGACGGGCACGTCGCCCGGCTGCATGGGCACGAGCTGCTTGTGGGCCTCGAAGTCGTAGTCCGCAGGCAGCACGCCCTCCTCCACCAGCACGCGTTGCAGCGTGTCGACGAAGTCGAGTAGGTTCTCGGGATGAGAGTTGCCGATGTTGTAGACGCGGTGCGCGGCGAGGGGCAGCCCGTCCTCGCCCATCTTCACCTCGGGCGCGGCGTCCATTACGCGCCTCACGCCCTCTACGATGTCGTCGACGTAGGTGAAGTCGCGGCGGCAGTCGCCCATGTTGAAGATCTTGATGGTGTCGCCGCGGCGCAGCTTCTCGGTGAACCCGAAATAGGCCATATCGGGCCTGCCCATGGGGCCGTACACGGTGAAGAAGCGCAGGCCGGTGGCCGGGATGGAGTAGAGCTTGGAGTAAGCCGCGGCCATGAGCTCGTTGGACTTCTTGGTGGCGGCGTAGAGGGATACCGGCGAGTCGACGCGGTCCTCCTCGGAGAACGGAACTTTCTTGTTGCCGCCGTAAACGGAGCTTGAGCTAGCGTAGACCAGGTGCCTGACCGGGTGGTGGCGGCAGGTCTCGAGGATGTTGAAGAAGCCAACGAGGTTGCTCTCGAGGTAGGCGCGCGGGTTCTCGATGGAGTAGCGGACGCCCGCCTGGGCGGCAAGGTTCACCACGACGTCGAAGCAGTTCTCCGTGAACAGGCGCTCGATGAGGGCGGCGTCGCACAGGTCGCCGCGCACGAAGGTGAAGCGGCCGTCTGTGTCGGCCTCGGCCAGCATGTTCAGGCGCGCGTCCTTGATACCGGGGTCGTAGTAGCTGTTGAGGTTGTCGAGGCCGATGATCACGTCGTCAGATTCATCGAGCAATCTCTTGACAAGGAACGCGCCGATAAAACCGGCGGCTCCGGTAACGAGCACTTTTCTAGTTTTCATATAATCTCTTTCATTAGGTAGGTTAGAAATCTAAATTTGCACCTTGCGGTTAATATATCCACCCGTTGCGTTATCTCGAGAAATCACGCGACAAGGATTACCTAGCACAATCGAGTGGCTAGGAACGTCGCAGTTCACGTACGCCCCAGGGGCAATAAGGACATCGTTTCCCACCGAGATTCTGCCGACCAAGGTCGCATTGACGCCTATCCAGACGCAATCCCCAATTACCGGGGCGCCCTTGCGTTTCCCGCGGTTCTCCTGGCCGATGGTCACACCCTTATGCAGGTTGCAATTCGAGCCGATGATGGCAGCCGGGTTCACCGTGATATTGTATGCGTGGCCCAGATAAAGGCCTGGTCCGATATCACTTGAGCGGGATATCTCGAGTCCATACCTTTCGCGCATATGCTGCAGCATCAACCTCCAGATAGGATTGGAGGAGCGCTGGGTCTTTCGGAGCACCCATAGAAATCTGAGGGCGTGGTCAGTCATAAGTGAAGTGTCTTCTCCATAACGCTGCCAATCGGGGCACCCCCCCCGTTTTTGTTTACCAAACATAAGTTACATAGCCAATCTATTAGAGAAATCTCGAATAAAGCGAATTAAGTTGTTTGCGAGTCGACGGGAAAATCTCGCAGCACAGTGCGTAAACAATCACACACATGATTATCCCAGCGATGGTCGGGAGACAGATGCTATCAAGAACCCAGCCAGAGGTGAACATCACGACGGAGCAAGCAAAAATCGGAAGCAAGCGAGCAATCATTTTGCCAACAGGGAATTTGATAAAGACTTTGAGGATGAAGACGTCGATTCCGATGGCTACCAGACGTAAAAGTGAGCTATAGAGCGCAAACTCATTAAAGTCGAGGGATGCGGCATAGTAAGTTACTGGAACCATGACTAGGAGATAGGAGACCTGCGAGGCAAAGGATAGCTTTGGTCTGCCCTTAGCTCTGAAGACCTCGCTTGCATAATAGCCGACCGGAATCACTATGGCACTGCTTAAGGCCCATAGACCAAACATCAAAGAGCCCTCAGACCACTGCGGTCCAAGCACGAAGGTAGTCACGAAGTTACGGTAAAGAAAAATCCCGAAACCCAGGGGCACGACGAACAAGGCGACCTTTTCCTGCATATGGAAAAAGGCGAGCTGAAACGATTCATCGTCACTCTGCCTTCGAGAAAGTTCGGCAAATAGCACGGGAGTAGTCGCACTCGTGATGATGCCCATGCCGGTATTGACCATCGAGATTGATGTCTTGTAAAGACCAAGGTAGTACGGAGTTAACAGGGAGCCTACGATGAAAGTTCCCATCCAAGACGTAAGCCAAATGGAAAACTGCTCGAGAAGCGTCCATGAACTGAATGACAGCATCTCTTTCAATTCGGCAAATGAGTAAAAAAAGGAAGGCTTCCAATCCGACTTAAGGGTCAAGACTAGAGAATTCACCAAGTTGCCGATAATAGTGCCGATCACAAGCGACCAGAAGTCGAAACCGAGAAGCGCTAAGGGTACAGTAACAAACAAAGGGACGAGGGCCACTGCGACCCTGACGACAAATAACTCCTTAAAGGAGAAGGCCCTGTGAAACAGCGCAAGCTGGATGCTGCTCAAGGCGGTAAGGGGAAGAGAAGCACAAGCGACGATGAGGACGATTCCAAGGCCATCGTTGCCCACAAGGGCAGCAAGAGGCTCGTTGAATAAAGCTACGAGAGACCAGAGTGCTAAGGAGACGAACAAGTTCGTCACAAAGGCGACGTTAGCACTTCGGAAGAGATGAGACTTGTCCCTGAACTCGTGCTGGATGAGGTACTTCTGAAAACCCGCATCCGAAAGCATGTCCGCGAAGCTCGTTACCATGGTAACGGTAGCCACAACACCGAAAGCCTCTGGTGCAAGAATATGCGCAAGGGCGATCTGGGTAAGCGGTGATATTAGCTTAACGACCACCTCGGTCACAAGGGACCATTTGGTAGCCGAAGAAGCCTTTTGAGTTAATTCGTCAGTCATCTTCCTTCAATCATTTTTTCCCAAAAGCTAAGTCAAGATCAATAAAGGAACCAAGAAGTGAGTCGTCCGCATCATCTATAGCGCCGAACCCGCCATCGTTGAAAAGCGTAAGCTCGCCGAAGATGAGCCTATCCCCCGCTAAATACCAATCAGCGCGCATTTCTGGGAACCCTTCGGTAAGAACTGAGCTGTAATTGAGCATCTCGTTGAGTCTCGAAGGAGCAGGGATCTTATAATTGGACTTGGGTATGTCGCCCCATTCGAGATCAGGCAGGGAATCCCAACTTGGAGTGAAATAGTCACACGTATGGTTGGAAAAACGCCCGCGATGAACTTCGATGAGCTTTGGTACGCCATTAAAACAGCTGACCTTATAGTCTGCCGGAGAGTTATCACGTTTCACAATGCCATGGACCCACAATATCGTTGTTTCATTTTGGAAGACCCCCCCCCGATACTATCGGGGAGTTGTATCCAGGAGCCGAGCTTTTCATCCCACAAGGAAGGGTCGAACTCCTCAAAACCACCGCCTGGGAAGAATGTCAGTTCTCCAAAGTAATACTGACCGGCAACCTCATAAAAGTCGGCCCGAACGAACGGAATCTCCTTTGATAGCAGCTCAGCGTCAGAAACCATTTGTTTCAAGCTTGCAGGTGCTTTCGGAGGAATGTCCGCGTTGGGATAATGCCTGGTAAACGGCAGATGGTTCCATTCGGGGTCGAAGAAATCAACGCGCAAGTCGCCCTCGGATCGATCGGTGCAAGTGAACTCGCAGCAGGCCTTTCCATCAAAACACATAATCTTGTAATCAGTCAGATCGCTTTTGCCCTCAGAAGGATCAAGATACTCCTCGGCGAAAACACATGGTTTGACATCCTTATACGGCCACTCTCGGGTACGCCAGAAGTAATTGGTCTTAAGGTGCTTCGCCAATTTCTTCTTCGCAGCATCGAGATCAAATGTGCTTCGGTCGCTGCAGATGGCAACGCCTCCGCAATCGTGATTTGTCTTGAGGACGAACCGGTCAGGAAGATCCGTGATATCGATATCCTCAACTTCCTCCCACATCGCGTAGGTCTTGGTGACATGCTCCACGCCGATACGCTCCGCGACCCAAGGTTTCACTCGATACTTATCCACTAGAGTGTTGTAAAGGGGGTTCTTATCATGCAATTTAAGCCACTGAAGCTTTTCATTGAATGTCTTTGGATTTTTAAGATCGAGCTTTTCACCAACCGTCCCCCTAAACATTGCCTTTAGATGGGGCTCATCGGGGACCCAATTGGTGAGCCCATATCCAGCAGCAAAAACGTATGCTATCCAAGGGTTATTAATAAACTTTGAAAGCTTGTTCACTTGAAACTCCTGAATTACAGTGGATGACTAAATTAAAGTTGCCATACTGTTGGCAAATAAAGCGATTGAGATAGGTACTACGAAATAAAAACTCAGCACTCGTCCATGTCTGCCAAAACAATGCATCATCAAATAAGGAATAAGAATGGCTAAGAAAATAGAATAATAAGAGAGAACTCGTCCCATGATGACCATTGAATATGATGCAGCCTGGAGACACAGCGCTAGACTCAGCGCAAAAATAGAGACTTTCACCATTTGAGGACTTTTTTCGAAATCATTCGTATCCCGAAGCGCGAAAAGAACAACAACCGCCACAAATAAGAGAATGACAAGCATGCTAAAGCTTCCGCCTTCAACATCATATTTAGAACCAACAAAATGAGCATACTGCGGAAAAATCTTTACAGCCACCATTGCCAAAGCGCGCCCAAGAGCAAGGAAGAGAAAGGAGACAGGAATCGCAATCTTAAGTAAGTGCATTACATCTATTTTTTTGTAAAACCAGAGAAGAGCGAAGCATATCGATGATGAATGGAAGGCCATGGCAAGAACTATGGTGAGAACAAATGGAATTGGTTTATTAGAGTCGATCCAACGAGTTGAAAATAAACAAATCGAAAGAGCAATCATCTGGCGGTAAACGCCTAGGCTATATGCAAAGAGGCTTAAAGCGCAGTAGATGAGAAAGCTGACATAGGGAGATTCGCTATAGCGTATAAAAAAATCAAATACCAGTGGATAAATCAAAATACCGATAATAAAAAAGAATGCATGGTCAGATAAATAGAAATGAGCGCAAATTTTCGTAAGCAGGAAGTAAAGCGGTTCATAATCGTATGGCCATACGAGCTTAGCGGTAAACACCTCACCCCACGAGATGCCCGCATAGTAATGTAAGGATCCGAGGTAATTTGGATTATCCGCTCCGACTGTAATATCGCGGACAGCCACGAAACAGATAAGGGCGACGCAAAGGCAGACGGCGTACGGCGTCCAGTTAACATCCTTTAGCCCATCGCTCTTTCGGATATCTCCGCCCTCGCAAACCCCCCTATAGATAAGGGCAACGATTCCAGCAATGATGATAAAGGTTAAATATGGAATCATTTACTGTAACTCCCGAGCGTTATCGTCGGCTCCATAGACCAGGGTAACGAATCGCTTGACTTCTTCATTGATGTCATAACCGGCATCTGCCATCTGATTTCGTTTATCAACCCTTGCTGCTTCGCCAGCACACAACACCGAATTAACCCAAAGATCAGTATCAGTAAAGGGCAGGAACGCAACATCGCCTGTGACATTTACTTCTCTCGTTACCGTGTCAGAAACGACGCAATGAAGGCCTGCGGCCTGAGCTTCAATTACGACATTTGGCATGCCCTCATATAATGATGGCAGAACGAAAACATCGAATGCAGACAATAAAGCCGGGATATCAGAGCGCAGGCCAGTAAAAATGATATTAGAAAGTACTCCCAAAACTTTTGCTTTCTCACGAATATTGTGCTCAAGCTCACCCATGCCCACCAACACGAGACGGGCGTCAGATCTTTGTTTTAGTAATTCAGCAAATACTTTAAGGAGGAATTCATGGTTCTTCTGAGCAGTAAAGCGCCCAACATGTCCAACAACAAGAGAATTGTCGTTTAAACCGAGTTCATTGCGAATTGACCTACGCATTTCAAGAGAAAACTGATATTGATTAAGATCAAGAGCATTGTGAAGATATCGAACTTCACCTCGCCTAATGGCTTTAGGACCAAAAGCATATTCGGCAGCAAGTTCAGAAGGTGCAATCTTTACATCTGCAATTGAGGTCAAAGGTCGGCGAATAGCTTTCTGAATAAACTGACCAATAACACCCTTGCCGTCACTGGCGTTACTTGAACGCATAAAAAGTCGAGATGCACCCGCTTTCTTGGCAACCCAGAGATCTATTGCTGAAAGTGCATCCGATCCAATACGAAGCACGTTGGGGCATCCATCATCACGAACTGCAAGTGTGAGCTCGCGTCGGTAGGCAGAAAAATCTTTCGTTTTACGAGTGATTCTAAAAACTCTGCCTCCAAGGCGTTCGATTTCGTCTTCGTAATAGCCTCGCTTATCGCCGGAAACAACAAAGTCCATCTGATAACGCGTTCGATCTAGCTGTCGATACATCTTCATTAAGAATGTTTCAGCACCACCTGTGTCCATATTCGACACAATGCAGAGCAGTCGCTGAGGTTTATTGTTTGTGCACATCGAAATTGCTTTCAACAAGAAGCTTGAATGTCCTCAAGCCCGTTTCGTACGAGTAGTCGTGCCCCTTGTGAAGGCAAGATTTTTTCATTTCAAGCAGCTGCTTGGGCAGCCTGGGATTAAGTAGGATATCCAGCAACGCCTCACGATTGCAGAATTCATACGTCAAGCCCGTTTCGCCTTCTTTGACCATCTCGGCATAACTTGGCCATTGCGACGCAATTACGGGGATACCGGCACAGTAAGCATCGACCACGGTGCCTGGGACGCCTTCGCCCGGGTACCTCGTTGGAAAGGCCAATGCGAGGTACCCGTTAAGGACAGACGTGCTCTCTCCTGCAGGCGCTACGCCCTTGTAGGCAACTTCAGAGATGTCACAGCCGGCCATCAGTGAATCGAAGTGCTCCTTGTACTCGGGCAGCACATTTCCGTAAATATCGAGTTTGAAGGCGATACGACCAAGACGGCCGTTCGCCTCGCGAACGGCCCACACGACATCATCGATACCCTTGTCCTCATAGATACGGGAGAAAATTGCTAAAGGCCATGGCTCACTGGACGGCCGCTCAAGCTCGGAGGACTCCAGCAAAGGCAGACGCTTGTAGTTATATACAACAAGCACGTTGTCGAAGCCTTGCTCGATGAGCAGATCTTTAACTCGGTCGGACTCAACGAGTATCGCATCGAATGATTTGAGGTTCTTAGTGAGGAAAGACTGTCCAGCGATAAACTCGGCGAGCCACCCACCGACAACCGAGTACACGGCTTTGCAGCCATATCGATTTCGCAGGAAAACGAGCAACGGTGCGAAGACCTTCACCCCGTTGTGCGCCGGGAGCATAACGAGGACGTCCGCGAACTTCGCGAGCTCGATACATTCGCGCAGAAGGGCAAAGGGATGCTTCTGCCATCCACGTGTGTCGACAAAGCGGACATTCTCATTCCCGCAGACATCGCGTAGCAGCTCACGGACCGTACGAGTCTTCACGATCTGGCCGTCCGCCATGTCAAGCCCCTCGGCGAAGTGACCGATAATGCCCACCCTTTTTATGTGTCTAATCATTTCCATCTATAGAAAGCCTTGCCTCGCATGTTCAGTCACAGTTGTTAACGTACTTCATCTTCTTGTACGCACCAAAAACCAGATTTATGAATGTTCTCCAGCAAGCGAGCGAAGCGCACATGTCCTCGCCCTCGTGCCAAAGTACGTAGAGATGAGCGACCTGGCCCCTAAATCCAACGCCGTGCGAAACGGATGAGGTTCTCACCCGATATCGCCCGAGAACCTCGGGCAGCAGCAGACAGTCCGCATTGGCAGAAACCTTCAGCCACATGGCGTAGTCGTTGTGCTTCTTCAGGTCCGCAATCTGCACCACGCCAATCTTCCGCCTGTCGTACATCACGGTCAGGCAACCCGGCCAGCAGAAGCGGCGCATGCCAGCGCGCGTTATGCGCTTCGGACCCGAGTAGCGACGCCCCAGAGATCTTCCGCCCTCGTCAATCGTCTCATACTCCGTGTACGAGAAGCTGCAGCCGTTTTTGCTCATGAACGCCAGTTGCTTCTTGAGCTTCTCCGGCTTCCAAAGGTCATCGCTGTCCAGAAAGGCAATCCAATCGCCCTTAGCCTCTCGAAGCGCGCGGTTACGCGAGCACGCTGCGCCCGAATTGAGCTCATTTGAGAAAACGTGGATTCGCGGGTCATCCTTGGCTATAGCCTCGGCGATGGCGACGGTACCGTCCTTAGAGCAGTCGTCAACGACTAGCAACTCCCAATCGCCATATGTCTGCAACTGCACGCTTTTTATACTCTCCGCGATAAAGCGTTCAGAGTTGTACGATGGCATCACGATGGATACAAGGCCGAACGCATTGACGCCTTCGCTCACAGGATCACGACCGTTTCGTCCAATAATTTCTTTGCCTGCGCTTGCAGGTCGTCGTACTTCTCACGCGTCACGCGCTTCATAGCGAGCAAGTAATCGCCGTAATCGGCGGCGGTAGCCATTCCGTCCTCGGTAATGCCCTCCTGTTTCACGAAGGCTTTGGCAAGGGTCTTGAAGAAAATGGCGACATCACCCGCGAACGTGATGTGCTCGATATAGTCCAGGTCGTAGGCTAGCTTGTCATCCCAGGCAATTGCATTGCGCCCGTTCACCTGAGCAAGACCAGAAAGGCCGGGGCGCACACAATGGCGCCGGCGCTGTTCTGGTGTCATAAATACCATATCGCGAACCAGCTGAGGCCTCGGTCCGATGATGGCCATCTCTCCAAGTACGATATTGAACACCTCTGGCAGCTCGTCTAGACTTGTCGCACGCAATGCCTTGCCAAACTTTGTCAGACGCATCTCGTCAGGCAAAAGATTGCCGTTTTCATCACGCTCGTCGGTCATCGAACGAAACTTATAAAGGTTAAAGATATTCTCGTCCTTACCCGGACGTGGTTGCCTGAACAGCACTGGACTACCGAGCTTGAATCGCACCAGCAGAGCGACAATAGCCAGTACCCACCAGAATAAAATCAAAAGTATGAGTGAAAGGCAAAGATCTATTGCTCGCTTACCATATCGCTGATAGAACGTCTCGTTACCAAGTCTACTCAAAACAACGCCTAATCACTTCGATGATTACGTCCTGCTGCTCGGGAGTCATCTTGTTGTCGGAGGGTAGGCAGAGACCACGATGGAAGATGTCGGCGCCAACATCCAAAGGCAAGCCATCTGCACCCGTTGCACCGCCGGAAATATACGCATTGGTCTTAGCTCGGCCATTGCCCTCGCGAGTCACGAAAGCATTCATGCGATAAATAGGCTGCATGTGCATGGGCTTCCAAATGGGGCGGCCCTCGGCATTGATGGCGGCAATGGCCTCAAGAATTTCGGTGGGGCAGCTTTTTCCGGGCTCGCTTACGTAAAGAGCCTCACTTTCGCCACGAACCTGCTTACACATCGCGTTGGCATCAATCAGCATGCAGGAAAGCCAAAAATTCGGCTCGCAAACGCTGGGATTATAGGGGTTCATGCTTACCGGCAGACCCTTGAAGCCCTCTTTGTAACGCATGTAAATAGCCTTCTTTTGGGCAATATGCTCCTCCAGATACGGAATCTGGCCACGCACCACGCCTGCAATTACATTGCTCATGCGATAGTTATAGCCAAGCTCCTCATGCTGGTACCAGGGAGCGGCTTCGCGTGACTGGGTCGACCATTTGCGAGTTTTATTAGCTGCCTCTTTGCTATCAGTTAAAAGCATGCCACCAGCGGAACCGGTAATGATCTTATTGCCGTTAAAGCTAATGGCGCTGATGTCACCAAACGTACCAGTCTGACGACCCTTATACGTGGCGCCAAGTGACTCAGCAGCATCCTCAACAAGGACAGCCCCGTGCGCATCGCAAATTGAACGAAGCTCTTCGACTTTGCCAGGCGTTCCGTAAAGATGCGCCGCCACAACGACCTTTGCAGTCGGATGCAGTTCGAAGGCCTTTTCAAGAGCGACGGGATCCATATTCCAAGTGTCACGCTCGGTATCGATAAATACAGGAACACCGCCCTCGTAAACAACTGGGTTCACCGTAGCGTCGAACGTCATATCGCTGCAAAGGACCTCATCACCGGGCTTAATTCCAGCGAGCTTCATGGCAAGATGCAGCGCAGAAGTACCGCAAGAAAGGGCAACGGCATAGCCGCAACCAATCTTTTTGGCCATTTGCCGCTCGACTTCGTTGATATTCTCCCCTACCGTCGACATCCAGTTGGTCTCATATGCCTCGGTAATGTATTTGAGCTCTTCGCCGTGCATGGTCGGCGAGCTTAGCCATACCTTTTTCTCAAAGGGCTTGATATCCATCGTGACTCCTTATCCCTAATCGTTAAACTGTGGATGATATGTAGGTACAACCTCAGCGAGCACAGACTTAACCGTGTCGTTTTCCTTGTCGAGGCAGTCTTGAAGCTTCTCGAGCTTGTCTTTGATCTCTTCCATCTTGTCGGCCTCGGCTGTGGAAATGCGAATCTCGGAATGCTCGGTAGGCAGGAGCTGCTCGTTGTCCATAAGGAGCTCCTCATACATCTTTTCGCCAGGACGTAGGCCGACTTCTTTGATCTGGATATCTTTGCCAGGCTTAAGACCGCTCAGCGTAATAAGGTTGATGGCAAGGTCGTAAATCTTGACCGGCTCACCCATGTCCAGTACAAAAATCTCGCCACCATGCGCCAAAGCGCCGGCAGTAATGACAAGCTTGCTGGCCTCAGGGATGGTCATGAAGTAACGAGTGATGTCCTTGTGCGTAATGGTGATAGGGCCACCCTCACGAAGCTGGCGCTTAAACAGCGGGATGACCGATCCGTGACTACCCAGAACATTGCCAAAGCGAACAGCCGTAAAGATGGTCTTGCTGTTTGCCGCGTAATACTGAACGATCATCTCGTCCATACGCTTGGTGGCGCCCATTACATTTGTGGGATTAACGGCCTTATCGGTAGAAATCTGCACATAATGGCTGCACTGGTACTTGTCGGCAAGACGCACGACGTTGAGCGTGCCAAAAACGTTATTCTCGATTGCCTCGCGGGCGTTGTGTTCCATAAGAGGAACGTGCTTGTGGGCTGCAGCGTGGAAAACAACTTGAGGATGGTACTTCTCAAAGACCTTGGTAATCGCTGGGAGATGCGTAATGGAGCCGATATAGACTTGAATATCAGTGCCTTGATCATGAGCGGTCTTGATGATGTCGTGATACAGCTCGTAGGTAGTGTTCTCGTAAATGTCGAACAACACGATTTGCGCAGGTTTTGCCGGAAGCAACTGACGTACGAGCTCTGAGCCAATAGATCCGCCGCCGCCCGTGACCAAAATGCGCTTACCGGTAACGTAACCCATCTGGTTAAGGTCAAGCGACTTCTCCTCGCGAGAAAGCAAGTCACTGATCTCGACCTCACGAAGGGCAACCCTGCCTACACCATCCTGCGGAATATCGCGGACATTGGGGAGCGTGAGGACCCTAAGGCCTGTCTTCATGCATAGGTCATAGATACGCTGACGCTCTTCATGCGTGGCGCTCGGAATTGCCACGACAATCTGCTCCGCTTCACAATCGTGCGCAATAGTAGGGATATCGGCGCAAGTACCGCAAACCTTAACGTCATGAATACGCTGGTTTTGTTTATTGGGGTCATCGTCAACAACGGCAACCGGATCACCGATCATATCAGGGTCTCCGTTGAGCATACGTTTGATGGAGAGAGAGCCGGTCTCCCCTGCTCCTACGATGAGCGTGCGCGGGAGATGCGCATCGGAATTGCTTTTAAATCGCCAGAGCTGGCTACCATAAATGGCGCGAATGGCAAAGCGTCCGCCACCGCAAATGATGAGCACAACGGCCCATGCCATAACATCCTCGCGGAGCGACATGCCCTTGCCGAATAACACGTTAAAGATAACGTCGCCAATGACTGAGCCTACCGTTACAGCAGCAACAATACGTCCAGCCTCAGAAATGCTCGCATAGCGCCATAAGCTGCTATACATGTGGAAGAACCAAAAGACGACAACGTTAACAAGCGCAAGCACAAGAATAGCCGGGCATGCGCCGGCTGCTCCGCTGAGCGTCGCCCAATGCTGTGTTCCCCACGATGCGACAAACACTGCAATAAAAGTTGCCGCAATGTCATATGCCATCAACGCATACGGCTCGAAGGCGCTCAGCTTCCCCTTTTGCTTTGCGCTCTTAGATTCGGTGTTCAAAACTCTTCTTCTCTTCCCTATTGATTCCGTTATCCCCGGCCCCCGGGGATCCTCCCTTTTTTCGTTAAGCAGTCGCCAGCAGCTAGGCGATTGCCTTTTTAAGGTTTCGCATTGCACGCTGCTCGTTCGAAAGCACGGCAAGACCGACGCGAGTGGTTACGCGTCGGCCGCACAGATCGAGCTCCAAATAAGCAGTGCTCTTGCGTCTGTTAATGGATTTGATAAGGCCTTCGTGGCCCAGCAGCGGACCTGCCGTAACTACGACCTGGTCACCGTCTTTCAGGGCCTCGCTCATGGGCACTACGCGGTCTCCCTTATGCGTAAAGCCGCCAATAAGCTGGACCTCTTCTTTTGCCAACGGCACAAACTGACCGTCCTGGGCAAGCACCCGGGCAAAGTCGTCCATACGCAGCAGATACTGTTGCACGGTGCGGGGATCTGCCGTATCGCAGATAAGGTAACCGGGAAAGAGCGGCTTGGTCGTATCGACCCATTCGCCGTGTACTTTAATCTCGGTTTGAAATTGGGGATAAAAGAGCTCCTGCATGGCACCAGCCGGCACCATACGCTCGATGCGCTCGCGCATTACGTCTTCGCGACCGTTAATGACCTGGATCACATACCACACGAGCACCACCCCCTTGCTGTCTTACGTGTGACTCTCGGGGTTTGGGTATGGCTTCGCCAGGGCGCTTGTGCGCGAAGGCGCTCCATATTCAAACCCTGAGCCCAGTCAGACAAGCACGTGGCTCTGCCCCACCGTGAACGGTATGTATGAGTGCAGTTGCTAGAGACGCGGACGTGTATCGCAAAAATGACCGCGGCTCCAGCTGGCTGCGTGCGAACCAGTCAAGCGGGGACAAAACTGGACCGCACGCAGCCAGCTGCAAAACTGTTTCGCATTGGCATACAAGCTATTAATTGCACCATGGAATTACCCAATGCAAATAAATAACGTCGCATGACTTCTTTATTGGAGCTCGTGGTGTTTCTGACACCGCCGTTACGGCCGGATGCTGATCGACCCTGCGCTTTGTGACTTGCTGAAGCCGTGAGCACAGTTGAACTCATGTAACGTTAGATATTCTAGCACAAGCTGTTAGTGAAACTGATTTGCCTAATGGCGGACAACATTTCGTTCATTTAGCATGTTCAAGAGGGTAATTTTGGGATGTTGTTCACATTGATGCAAGTTATTGAGGTACTTGCGGTGTTTAAGGGCGTTGCTGAAGCCTAAATGAAGCAGTGAGCTGCGCGGATAGTCGCGTTTGTCTAACAAACTATGTACAGACATGGGAAATTAATTGTGCAACTTTTTGTTGGCGTAGGTGGGGTTTGCAGCGCGTGGTGTTTTGGCATGAAAAAAGGCCCTCGGTTTCCCGAAGGCCTTTGCATTCACGATGGTGGAGACGAGGGGGATCGAACCCCTGACCTCTTGACTGCCAGTCAAGCGCTCT
>OLRR01001050.1_pt1 | contig 18834 bp, 18 predicted proteins | sample 1671941 | NCBI WGS metagenome assembly OLRR01 (sample SAMEA3136628, study PRJEB25190) | human gut metagenome
GTAGTTTTCCTCCACCAAATGAGCAATGCACTCCGTGTCGGTATCGGAAGTGAACATGTGACCCTTCGCGATCAGCTCTTCGCGCAATTCAGCAAAGTTCTCAATAATGCCGTTGTGAACAACGGCAATCTTATTGGTGCAGTCCGTGTGCGGATGGGCGTTACGCTCGCTGGGAGCACCATGCGTCGCCCAACGCGTATGACCAATGCCGCACGTTCCCTGACACATATCGTCCTGGATGGCATCAGCGAGGCCGGAAACCTTGCCCAAACGCTTAACCACATTGATTCCCCGGCCGTCCTCGACGGCAATACCCGCCGAGTCGTACCCACGGTACTCAAGGCGCTTTAAGCCCTCAAGTAGAACACCTTTTGCCTGGAGGGTGCCCGTGTAACCAACGATTCCGCACATATAGGAACTCCTAACGAAGAGGAATAAATCAATAAACTGCTTCATTTTACCGTATACCAGTTTCAGACCCCCATAAGGGCACCATCGCTCCATAAACTCATAGAGATAGAATCGAATCGATTCGGCCTTTTACCTAACCCAAGTGGGCACACAAGGCGTCAGGCGGTAAAAAGCGAATCGCATCGCGAATTTCTAGAGGCCAATTCCCGCTTTAAAGGGATGAAGATAGACCGTAAGCTGAAAAGCCAGCTTCGCTCAAATTGAGCGTCTCTGATGGAAATAGGCGCGTCAACGAGACCCCATTACTGGTGCTTGCTACGATGGGAACATGATTACTTCGACATCGCGGAAACAATCCGCCCCCTCAAATCACTCCAAGAGATCATCAGGCAGCAAGCTTTCCATTGTCATCGTTGCCATCATCATTGCGATAGTGGCGCTGTTTGCCTCAGTTGCCATGAGCTGTTCTAACCAAACAAAATATGACTGGAGCAACCTTAAACTAGAAAACAGCCGCATGATCTATTACGAAGACGGTAACGCGGTTTCCACCACAGGCATCGACGTATCAGATCTTCAGGGATCCATTGATTGGCAGGCTGTGAAAAGTGATGGCATCGATTTCGCCATGCTACGATGCGGCAGGCGTGGCTCAACCGAAGGGCAACTTTACACAGACAAAAACTATTACGAGAACGTCGAGGGTGCCACCCGCGTGGGACTCCCCTATGGTGTGTATTTCTTCTCGCAAGCCACTAGCGAACAGGAGGCGTTGGAAGAAGCGGAGTACGTACTGAACCTTATTAATGGTGCTGGCGTAACGTACCCAGTAGTGTACGATCAGGAACCCGTTACCGATTCATCCGGTCGCGCAAACAATCTTTCCGCGGATCAGCTTACCAAGAATGCCCAAACCTTCTGCAAACGTATCGAACAAGCTGGCTACACGCCTATGGTGTATGGCAACCAGTACGACCTTTCTCGCCTCAATATCGACCAAATTAATGCTGCAGTTTGGTATGCCGAATACACCGATACACACCCCACCAGCAACTATCACGATTTTGTGATGTGGCAATATTCCCATACTGGTAAAGTCAACGGGATCAAAACCGATGTTGATATGGATATCCTGTTTGACGCAAGCTGGATCAGCCCCGAACGATAATCCGATTCAGCACGTACGGGCATAAGCGAACAACCGTATGCCTTCCTCCGCAATCGCGAACAAAAGCATAGAGCTCCCCTCTCGCAACAAGAGGGGAGCTCTATTTGTGTTTGGTATCTGAGAAAGACGCGTGGACGCTATTCAGCAACAACGAATTCCGTGTTAGCCATAATCCAACCAGCTGCTTTCATGCGAGAAGCACCCTCCTTGAGAAGGGTACTACGGCCTGATTTCTGCATTGCCTCGAAAGTTTCCTCTTCGCGACCAGGGGCGATATTGCGCATAGCGGCAATCATATCGCTCGGCTCGAGCTTCAATGCCTCATGACGGAATATCGCATCGAGGATAAAGCCCTGGAGCAATTGCATCTTTGCCTGTGTTGCCAAATTGGCGCGCACCTCTTCTTCGGTCAGATGCTGCTGGGCAAAGAAGGCATCCAACGTAATGCCTTCCTGCGAAAGCTGAGCCAAGAACGTCTCATAAAGCTCCTGCGTCATGACCTCAATCATCTTCTCAGAGATTTCACCCTCGAAACGCTTAGCGTATTCATCCATAGCCGCAGCCATCTTCGCCTGCGCATAGCGATTCTCGAGCTCTTCTTCAGAAGTTGCGCGGAAACGATCGCGCAGCTCAGCTACCGTTGCAATTCCCATGGGGCTCATATTGTCAGCAACCCATTCATCGGTGACCTCAGGAATCTGAAGCGAAGCATCATCAGGTTGAACACCCTGCTGAGCAGCAGAGAATTGACGAACCAGCATGCTGATTTGCTCATCGATATCCGCCTCGTTAACCTCAGGCTTAGGTTCGATCTCGACCTTCACAGGCTTGTAGCTGGAAAGCTCAAATTCAGGCTTAACCAGAACCGTCATATCGAACGAGAACATCTTATCGGGTTCGGGGGTTTCATCGGATTCAATGCCGTATGTCGATACCGGCATAGTTCCCTGCTTTTCCAATGCAAAGGGAACCAGATAGTTGATTACCGCGTTGTAAACTGCAGCTTTCCCGTCTTCTTCACCCAAAGCATTGTTGATCTTCTCCAATGAAGATTCGCCTTCAAGCTGATCCATCTGATACTGAACGACAAACGCATCCAAGCCATCAGTGAAAGCCTTACTCATTTCAGCCGCCGAAGCGAAGACGCGCAGACGCACCTCTTCGCCATTGTCCTTGATCTGCTCGACCTTCATGGGTCTCCTTTCTTAAAGGGAGCGCTTCGCAAACAGAGCGCCGCAATCGTATAATTCCCCATAGCCACATAGCGCTTTGCTGCTGCAAAGCAGTGACGAAGCTTGTTAAACATCCCGAGCGCAAAGGGGAATAATTCCGTGACATTCAATGATAGCGAAACCAGCGCTAAGCGCTACACTTTGCGTCCCACTTTCACGCCCCTTCCCCAAGCAAAAGGCGCCCAAAAGAACAAGGTGGCTGATAGCAAAACCAGCGCTCGAGCAACAGCGCTGAGGAGTGACGCCAACCCTGCCCCAGATTTGCCAAACAGCGTAATTCGCGCAGCCAACGAAGACGATGATCTGTACGACCCCTACTCGGATTACCACGATGGCACGTTAAAAGCAGCAGAGTTCGAAAAGGACCCTTGGCGATAAGCCCACGGCTAACTACTATTTACCGCAGCAATAAAGCAGCAGGCCAATACACTCCATTGGCTAAATGGCGAAAATCTAAATTCAACCTATCCAACCAGCCTAAGGATAGCAGCAGCCACCTTGACAGCAATGCATGACGATCTCGCAAAACCGCTAGCAACACGAGCAAGCATTTACTACTCAATCGTTTGCTCCAGATTCCTTCCAAGGCGAACTGCCGAAACACAGCTCACAAAAGCAACAGCAACCAAGAGCAACGACATCGCCCATTCAGCCTCCCAGCTTACCTCAGCAACCGCAGCAAACACCGTTGCTGCCGCAGCACCAGCAAGGTTAACAACAATTGCCACACGCGAGTAGATAATGGTGTAATCCCTAGGACCTACGATCTGCCGGGTAATAGAAGGAGCCAATGCGTCAATAGCGGCATAAAGAATACCGCCAAGGGCACCGCCGAACATAATGATTTCAGGCGAAGACGACCCAAACCACATGCAACATATACTGACCACACCGCCCACAAAGGCAATAGCAAGCGCACCTATCATGCTCTTGTCGGATATTGCTCCGAGCAAAACCTTGCTACCAGCAGAAACGGCCATTAAGCAAGATGCGGTAACGGATGCCATCATCACGGTTCCTTCTGGCGTAATGCCCGCCAATCCCAATGCCCCAAGATGATGGATGTACGTGGCATACAAGTTCACCGTCACTGTAAGTGAATTAAATATGCCCATAGATAAAATCAACAAGTAGAACACGGGCGAGCGGAACATAACCAACGCAGAAACGCCGCATACCCTTGGCCGTTCCCCATCATGGACAGAAGAAGCATCCCCGCTCGAAAGCCTTGCTCCAAATGGGCGTAATCCAACTTCATCAGGGTAACTGCGTACGCAAACAAGCGTTGCAAACAAACCAATAACAAGAACTAATGCAGAAAATACCTGATAAGCAACACGCCAAGATAAGGCATCGATAATCAGGCCACCCACCATGCTCCAAACCGCACCACCAACCCCGGACATGGCGAAACATATTCCCATAAAAAGGCCCGCACGCTCCGAAAACCACCGATTGATAAGAGTGGGAATGGCAAGGAACATCAAAGACACGATTCCAAAGCCGACTAGAACGCCCGATACATAGAACAAGTAAATGCGATCCCAAAACGAACATAGAAACAGGCCCAATGCAACCATTACGACCGATGCAGAAAGGACAATCCGAAGATCGTGCTTCTGAAGAAGGTTGCCCGCGAACGGAGCAGCAATGCCGCCAACAAGGTAGACCAAGGTAATAAAGAAAGTAAATTGACTTGAGGTCACACCGAGTGAAGACGAAACAGGAACAACGAAGATAGACCAGACGTTATAAACCAAAGCACAAGGGCCAAAAGCAATAAGCACTCCTGCAGCAATGATCAGCCAATGACGGCAAGTCATTGGCTCACGGATGTTAGATCCATCTTCGGATACTTTGGTGGGCGGATTCGCAAGCAAGTTCAAGGCGAGTCCCTTCCTTCATCGAAGCTCCCGTAAGCTGAACTGTAACATCCTCAAGATCATCCGTGAAGAACCGCCGACCACATTTAAGTCAGCCAGATAATAAAAAGCCCCGCTATTTAGCGGGGCAAAAAAGAAAGCCCGCCATATGACGGGCTTTGGCATTACAGAGCCTTCTTAGCAACCTCAACAAGAGAAGCAAATGCTTCAGGATCGTTGATAGCCATGTCGGAGAGCACCTTGCGGTCGAGCTCAACGCCAGCCTTCTTAAGACCGTTCATGAAAACAGAATAAGAAAGACCATTGATACGAGCAGCAGCGTTGATACGGGTGATCCACAGACGACGAACTTCGCGCTTCTTATTGCGACGATCGCGGTACTGGTACTGCAGCGAATGCTGAACCTGTTCCTTAGCAGCACGATAGGAACGGGACTTTGCACCGTAGTAACCCTTTGCACGGTTCAGAACGGTACGGCGCTTCTTATGAGCGGATACAGCACGCTTTACACGAGGCATACTTGTTTCCTCCTATTACTTATATCGATTAGCGAAGACCAAGGTTACGAGCTACTACCTTCTGATCTGCAGTAGCTACCTCGGTTTCGTGACGGAAATTACGCTTACGCTTCTGGCTCTTCTTGGTCATGATGTGAGACTTATAAGCCTTAGCGCGCATGATCTTACCGGAGCCGGTTACGCGGAAGCGCTTAGCGGTGCCGGAATGAGTCTTCATCTTGGGCATTAGTTGTCCTTCCCTTGTTCGTCCTTCTTTTTCTTCACCGTCGTAGGCAACGGAGCAATTAGCATATGCATGTTGCGGCCTTCCATCTTAGGCTGGTTTTCGATGACCGCTACATCCTTAAGATCGTCCGCCAGGCGCTCCAGAATGCTCAAACCCTGTTCAGGGTGTGACATTTCGCGACCACGGAACATGATGGTGATCTTAACCTTGGAACCTGCCTCCAAGAAGCGAATTACATGCTTCTTTTTGGTGGTGTAGTCGCCCACATCGATCTTGGGACGGAACTTCATTTCCTTGGTTTCGATCTTGCTCTGGTTCTTACGCGCCTGCTTGGCCTTGATAGCCTGGTCGTACTTGAACTTACCGTAGTCCATGATGCGACATACTGGCGGCTTCGCCTGAGGTGCGATCTCAACCAAGTCATAGCCCTCATCATCGGCGATGCGCTGGGCTTGCTCGATAGGATAGATCCCCAACTGCGACCCATCATAGCCAATCAGGCGACATTCCTTAACCCTGATAGCCTCATTGAGCCTTGGTTCTTGAGCTGCTATGGTGCCCACCTCCTTCTTTCTCTGTTTCGGTGCTACCATGCACGAACCATGTTATATGCTGAAAAAAGAAAAACCTGCGATCACACGATTGCAGGCCACACGAATTCTTGCTTAGCAAGATTATATTCATATGACCCATCAGCAACCTTGCGGCGCCGAACCAGGTGGAAGCAAATGGCTTCTCTTGAAATCAGCTTTAGTAGAATACCATGTTTTCACTGCAAGTAAACGAAAAAGACGTTATTCGAGAAATATTTTTTTCGCTACTGCTTAACAAATGCAATCATACCCCCGCAATCCCAGACAGCAAAGTCATAACAACTGCTAAGAGAAACGGAACGGCAATCCCCACTATCGGCAATTCCGTATATAAAGGCAAACGACGTAGCGCGGGATATTTTCGCCATAACAACCGCCTATCAGAAAGTTCATAGGCAACACAGGCTGATGCCGGGGTTAAAAAAACGAAGTATTCAACCATACGGAACCACAACGGATATCCACTTTCAGGAATACCAGGACTTGGCCAGAAACAATTACCTACGCTTGCGGCAACTACGAAAAGCCAGGTTATACAGAGAAGCGCATTCCAGGCTAAGCCTAAGGGAATGGGTATTCTCTGTGCGAGCGAGAAAAGAGCACTCCTCCCCGAAACCACGTTCTTCCCACAACGACAATCAGGCCTAAACCTACCCGCTTTACTCTCGGCTTCCTCGGGGATATTGTCAAAATCACGCACATACTTATCAGTAGCAAGAGCAAAAGCACGCTGCAGGTCTTCAACCGAGCCATAACGATTGTGGGGATCAAAAGCACAAGCACGCTCAATAATCGAACGATACTCCTCGGGCACCAACGGGTGAGCAAAAGCAGACTCCCGATCAGCCACTTCAGCGGTACGTCCAGTCAAGCAATAGTACAGGACCATGCCTAAAGCATATACATCGCTTCGTGTGTCGGTTTGCCCGAAACCGTATTGCTCGGGAGGAGCATAAGCGCGCGTACCCAGATGGGAAGTGTCGGATGCACTGCCGCTACGGTACACTCGGGCAATTCCGAAATCGATTAGGAAGACCCTGCCATTTGAAAGAACGATATTCGCTGGCTTCAGATCACGATGAATCAAGGGAGGGTTAAAGTATTCATGAAGTTCACGAACGGCTTCACACACCTGGGGGAATGTTTCTTGTGCCAACTGAAACGAGGGGCCACAACGAAGCACAGCATCCTGCAATGTTTCACCCCGCAGATACTCCATGACCACTACAAGTTCGTCTTTCAGTTGGTAGACAGCATATATTCGAGGCAAATGGGAAAGATATGTACCCTGTTCTTGAGCTTGGTGAATGACGGCATAGACCGAGCCAACTCCTGGACCGAACTTAAGATATTTTCGTATGAAAGGACCTCGCTCAACATAATTATCGGCAACGAAGGTCACCCTTTCCGTCACTTCAGATGCCGACTTCTTCATAACCTCATCAACGCGATAATGGTTGTCAGATTCAATTAGTAACAAAAATGCCGACAGCTCATCAGCTTCATGCGCGCAACAATACGAGCAAACGCGGCCCTGTTCCCTCTTTTGGGGTACAGGGCCGCTAGAGCACTCACGTTCTTTCTTCGAATCGCTTTCAACTATTTCAGCGCTGAGAGGCATTTAGCAGATGGTTTCTTCCCCGAAACGATACAGTTCTTCGTTGACCTTTTGAAGGGTATAGCCCTTCTGTACTGCGAAGATAATAATGGCATCGCGTCGATTTTTGCAATAAAGTTCATTTGCTCCTGCTGCCTGCAGAAGGCGGTCGGTCTCTCGAAGACCTAGCTGCATGGCAAAAGCCAGCTGAAGCACTTTGTCTCGAGAAGCCTTCCGTGTTCCCTTGAAAATTTGATAACCGAACGTATCGTTCAAGCCAGCTTCGCGAACAACTTTCGAACGCTCAAGTCCTTTTTCATCAAGAAGCTGCTGTAGGTATTCAGCCAACGACCGCCTTGATGGATTTGCGCTCAAGAGGAAACTATTGGGATCGGGAGAGGAAAGCAGCTCGTTCAGCAGCTCCTCGGTTAATGGTTCCCTCACGCGACACCTCCTCCTTACGCGGTGCTTCCGTTTTCCCCTAACCATTTTAGCGACAGCCAAAGAAGTTTGCGGAACACAGGGATACCTAAAAGAGCCCCTCATCACAGATTGGCAATAGCATAATCGGCTTCGCTTTCCGTGAACTGCTCACCGTACTGAGAGGTGAGCTGATCATGAATAGCAGATTTGGACATGCTGCCCTGATCCTGATACAGCTTTGCCTTTTCAAGCGCATTCGCATTCCAGTCAGCTTCAACGTTGTCGATAGCATACTGAGCGGCATCAGCTGGAAATTTCTCGCCATATTCGGAAGTTAGCTGATCATAGATGCCCTGCTTCGACATGTGCATCATATCGCTATATTGCTGAGCCTTCGCAAGAGCATTGCGATATTCGGCAGACACCGAAGAATCTGCAGCTGAAGATGTTCCGGAAGCAGAGTCAGACGCCGACGTCGACTCGGTGTTTGTAACGGAAGAAGCACTTGTTGAAGTGGTAGTTGCAGAAGAGGTTGCACTGTCCAATGCGCCACTGTACATACTCTGCGTTCCAAGCACCACCACACCCGACACAACGCAAATCACGATAGCGGCGATCGCAAGACCCTTGCCGCTTTTCTTGCCTTTCAAGATGCCAACCATGCCAACAATTCCGAAAATCATGCCAAGAATTGCAAGAAAAAATGAGAAGTTGTTAATGATTGGTAAAAACGAAGTGAGCAGTGCAATGATGCCCAAAACGAAACCGGCAATAGCCATCCCGGATTTCGATTGCGGAATAGGCGGCATCTGCTGAGCAGGTTGAGGATGCTGCGGATTCCCATTCTGATTATTCATACACATTCCTTTCGCAGGTTCTTGCGCCTTACACAAAGCGCTTGATTAACTGCGAAAACAATAAAAGTCTTGGAATTGCATTTCATTAGCTGGCAGCTAATATCGGCATTAAATAGCCAATTAATGCAGCCGAGAGACATCGGCGGCTTAACAATTACCCCTACAACAAAACCAGCCACAGCAAAAAGCTTATGGCTGGAATCGTCAACTAAGAAACAGAAAGATTCTTTAGGTAATGCTATTCGCGCATAATAGAAACGGCAACCTTCTTGACGGTATTCGCCAAATTGCCAGTGGAATTCGCCTCATCGTAATCGTAGGTAAGCGTTACCGTCCAAGAGTAGGGTAAATCTCCCGACTGCGCGGAACCGCTGAAGGTGTATGTTTCACTGGTAAGCGTTTTACGATCAGGCCCATACGATGAGTATTCCTTGCGGTCGGGCAGCGTCACGCTCCCCTCTTCCACCCCCGAAAGCCCTACCTTGCCAAGCAGGTTTTCCACGATATGAAATTCTTCAACAGCATCGGAAAAAGAGAGATTGCCATATCCCAGCAATGAAGTAGGGGCGCTATACGATGCCGCAGCAACCGTCCCATTGCCATCAAAACCCAAAGTAACGGTAGGCGTACCAGAAAGAGCGTCTCCCTTTTCGTCAGTAAGCACAACAGTCTCTTCGCTCGTGAAGCCTACAGAACTCATGGGGGCTTCATCCTGCACTGCGGCGCCATGCCCTATTTTTTGAACCGCATCATCTGCTGAAAGACCCATAAGGCCAACTAAATTGATTATCTGCGTCGTTGCGTTGGTGACCGTTGGCTTGTTGCTTGAAGCCGCCTCTATAGCCTCTTTATCGTCCTGTGCCGCAAAGCTATGTAGCTCCGAGGCAGAATTGAAAGCAAACGCAACAGCCAAACCAATTGCGATCAAGGCCATGAGCGCAGCCAAGGCAATTAGCCAAGCTATCCCCTTCTTGGCCTTGAGAGTTTCATCGGTTGCAAACACCAGTCCTCCTTGGGGCTAACCATGCATAACAGCAAAATAAACAATGAAGGCAACCAAACACACAACCACTACCGCAAAGATAATGCGCTGCATCCCAGCCATGGGAACAGGGCCCTCCAGATCATCGCGGCCGTCATAGCTGTCGGTTTCAGCGGGTTCCTTTAGAGCCCCATCGGACGAAACGGATTCACCCGAGCCAACAGCATTCAGCGAAGAAAACCCTTCCTCGGAAGAAGACGCCAAATCACTCCGCCGCGGCTTTCCATCTAGCTGGGAAGGAGCATCCTGGGGATCGGAAGAGATGCCTCGATGCACGCCATGGGCATCAACGCGTACAACCTCTTCTTCAGATGCAACATCAACAGAAATCAGCGAGTATGTTTCTTTTTCCTTCGCCATCACAAGCCCTATTTCATGAAAACGGCCATTGCGCTAGACAAAACGTCGGCGAGACATTCCGCCTCAGATGCACTTTCTCCAACAGTGAACAGATACACCTTCACTTTAGGCTCAGTGCCGCTGGGGCGGACGATAACTTTGTTGCCCTTTTCAAGATCAAATTCGAGCACATTTGCGGAAGGCAAACCGCCAACACCTTGTTGGTAATCGAGGAACCGCTCAACCTTATACCCTGCAATTTCAGAAAGTGGCTGGCTTCGGAAACCGGTCATGATAGAAGCCATGATCTCGGCACCAGCAGAACCCTCGAATGCATAAGAAACAGTTCGGTTGTGGTGGAAGCCAAACTCGCGATAGATATCCTGCATTGCCTGGTAGAGGTTCTTGCCCAACGTACGGTAATAACGTGCCATTTGGCAAATAAGCATAGAGGCAACCACAGCATCTTTATCACGCGCATGAGTGCCAGCAAGATAACCATAGCTTTCTTCAAACCCGAAAACGAAACGATCTTTTTCGTCCTGCTGCTCAAGATCGGCGATTACGCCGCCAATATACTTGAACCCAGTAAGCACTCGACGCATATCAACGCCATATTTAGCGGCTACAGGGTCAACCAGACTCGTAGATACAATAGTGGTAACCGCCACAGGATGCTCGGGCAGCGTTCCATTTTCCTTACGCATGCGGCAAATAAAATCAAGAAGCAGCACACCTACCTCATTGCCGGAAAGAAGCTGGTAATCGTCGCCATCTTTCACCGCAATGCCAACACGGTCTGCATCGGGATCGGTCGCAAGAAGCAGATCGGGGTGAACTTGCTCACACAATGTAATACCGCACTCCAGAGCTTCACGAATCTCAGGATTAGGATAAGGGCACGTCGGGAAATTGCCATCGGGCTTCGACTGCTCTTCGACCACATGAATATCAGTAACACCAATACGTTCCAAAATACGCGTTACGCACTCCAAGCCCGTGCCATTCAAAGGCGTGTATACCACGCGCAAATCCGACTGTTCCTGTTCTACATGCTGGTCATATACGGCATCGAGAAAGGCATCAAGCACTTCTTCTTGAATATATGTTGCAAAACCCGCAGCCTGAGCATCCTCGAAAGGCATAGTGCGCACGTCGTCAAACATGTCGACACCTTCTATTGCCTTCGTGATTGCATCGGCGATCTCAGAGGCGATCTGACAACCATCAGGACCGTAAACCTTGTAGCCATTGTATTTACTGGGATTATGGCTTGCCGTAACGTTAATGCCGATAGCACAACCCAAATAACGTGTAGCGAATGACAACGCGGGCGTGGGCTGAAGACGCGGATACACATATGATTTGATGCCATTGGCAGCCAAAACGCTTGCTGCGGTGTGGGCAAATAGTTGAGAATTGATGCGGGAGTCATAGCAGATGGCAACAGTACCGGGCTCACCATCGTTCGCCTGTCCATTGATAAAATCGGCAATACCCTGAGTAGCCTGACCCACAGTATGAATATTCATGCGATTGGTGCCAGCCCCCAAAACACCGCGAAGGCCCGCCGTACCAAATTCCAGCGTGCGATAGAACGCATCTTCAATTACTGCTTCATCACCAGATTCGTCCATTGCCTTCAAATCAGCCTGGAGCTCAGGGTCGGTAACCTTTTCGCACCAGAGGTCATACAGAGAGCGGCAATCCATGAAGTACTTCCTTACTAATGTAGGTTGAAACGCAGATAACTTCGTAAGTATAGCAAGGTTACAGGCGCTCTAACGACTCTTCGCATAGTTCGCGAAACGTTCGAAAGCTGCATTTTGGGGCTATACGATTTTCGATTGTTGCCACATAACAAAACATGCCAAACCGCGAATCGCAAAAGCCAGCACAAAGCTGGTTCGGGCAAAAAGAAACCCCGCCGCTTTGCGACGGGGCACACACGACCAGACGATAAAGCTCTTACCCAGTACCCTCTGATTCGGGATTATCCCGATTCTGACAACACTCACCTGCGGGGTTCATCATCTCGCAAAAAAGGGAACTTGTTGCCCGATGGATACTGTTATATATCGCTCTTTCCAATTAGTAAAACAGTAATCTATTATATGTGTGTTAAGTAATGCTAAAAGATAGAAGCACTCATGGATACGTCTCGTTACCGCGCTTTCGTTCAGGCCTCTGATCAGGGCAGCCTTTCCAAGGCGGCAAAAACGCTCAACTATACTCCATCCGGAGTGAGTCAATTGATTACCGCTCTCGAACGTGATCTGGGTTTTTCGGTACTTGAACGCAATCCACACGGCGTTCAGCCCACATCCGAAGGCTCACGCATCCTACCCGCGGCACGCGCGGTGGTCCAAGAAGAGGAGAGGCTTCTTCAAGTGAGCTCCGAAATCAAAGGCCTGGCGATCGGCCAAGTGACGATCGGATCCTACCCAAGTGTTGCCGCCCATTGGCTACCGGGCGTCATTAAAGTGTTTCACGAACGATATCCCAACATCGAAGTTCGCATCATGGAGGGTATCCATCAGGAAATAACAGAATGGCTCGATTCCAAAGAAGCCGATGTTGGGTTTATGAGCTATGAACCCTCACTTACCTACGATTGGATCCCCCTCGCACGAGATCCAATGGTCGCAGCGCTACCCCTGGACCACCCACTCGCATCGGAAGAAAACTACCCAATCGAAGAATGTGTCAACGAGGCATTTATCATGCCAGGCAAAGGCCAAGATATTGACACCACGCGAATACTTTCACGACACGGTCTCAATCCAAATATCGCTTACGAAACAATCGAAACCGTAGCGACCCTGGGAATGATCGAAGCAGGAATGGGAATGACCATAATCAACAGCCTTGCTGTTAAAAAATATGGTTTCGACCTGGCCCTTGTTCCCATTGAACCACCAGAGTCCATCCTTTTCGGCATTGCCGCCTCTTCACTGAAAACCTGTGCGCCAGCAACACGTCACTTCATAGACTGCGCCGTAGCCCAGCTAGAGGAATGAGCATACCCGTTCTTTTATTTCACCAGGGAGTCGCCGCGGTCTTCTACGATTCGGTACCCAATTCGATCCATCCTCATGTCAAGGCACCAACGGCATTCGGCGGCCTCTTCACCAGTACAGATCTTGTTATCGTAGAGACTGTAATCTTTACGATGCGCAACTGGCGAAAGGTTAGGCATCACAACATTGGCACCGGCCAGGATTCCCTGCTCCCTACCATCTGAAGCAATGGTCCCCAATGCGGTAGTGGCAGGAATAAGAGCATCGGGAAATGCCATACGCAGCGCTGAAAGCATAAACAACGTAAGCTCAAGCGTGCCTTGAGATTCGCGAGCAAAGGGTGTGTCTTTGTGCGGCACGAAGGGGCCAATACCAATCATGTGGGGCTGAAGCTCCTGCAGAAACACCATGTCTTCAGCAAGGCAGCGAGCGGTTTGGCCCGGCGATCCTACCATAAAACCGCTACCCACCTGATAACCGAGGGAGCGTAAAGCCATGAGGCATTTCTTGCGGGAAGTGAGGCTCATCTCATTCGGATGTAGCAGATCGTAATGATGGGGATCTGCAGTTTCGTGGCGCAGTAGATATCGATCGGCTCCAGCAGCGCGAAGCGCACGATACGACTCCTCGGAGCGCTCTCCAATAGAAAGCGTTATTGCACATCCCGGATATGCTTCGCGGATAGAAGAGACAATAGAGACCATGCGGGCATCATCGTAATACGGATCCTCTCCGCCTTGAAGTACAAACGTGCGAAAACCTAAATCGTAGCCCTGTTCGCAACATTGAAGAATCTCTTCTCCGGAAAGGCGATAACGATTCACGCACTTGTTGCTTCTTCGGATACCGCAATAAAGACAATCATTTTTGCAGCAATTAGTGAATTCGATCAAACCGCGCTTGAATACCCTTTTGCCATAGCGCTCGTCTCTCACTGCGCAAGCGCGAGATTTCATATCTTCCGCAAGGTCTGGAGTGTGATCCGAAATCAGGCGCTCCCATTCATCACGCGAAAGTGCGTGTTCACATTCAAGCTTATCAAGCAAGGTGCAAAGCGAATCTGGCAACACAGCCTCCGATCATTTCGTATCGTTGCAACGACATACAAAGCAGACAAATAGCCAAAACCTCATAGGCGATATATAACAGGCAGGTCGCAAGGAGCGTCCCGACTAATCAGCCCATCACGTACAATGTTTACCATGAATAAAGAAACCTACAAGAAAATGACGGGATTCCTGCATAGCCACCCTACGCAGGCGAAAATCGTCATTACCACCAATAAAATCATCACCTACGCAATCTATCTCGCCTACCCGTGTCTTCTTCTGTGGCTCATATTTCACAACGGAGCAGCAACATTGCTTGAAGGACGAATCGACCCTCTGCTTTCAAAGGCGATTCTCGTTCCCGCGGTAAGCTTCATCGCGGTAAGTCTATTACGCGCCCTGCTCAACGCCCCACGCCCCTACGAAGTGTTCGCCCTTCCACCAGTAATCGCGAAAGACACCAAAGGTAAATCGTTTCCCAGCAGACATGCGTTTTCCATTTTCGTAATCGGTGTAACCTTCTTGGCAGCATGTCCTCTGCCCCTAGTTGGATGGCTGATCTTGGCGTTAGGGGTCTGTCTTGCAGTGGTACGCGTACTTGCTGGCGTGCATTTTCCCCGCGATGTTGCAGCGGGTGCTTTGCTAGGCATTGCCTGCGGCTGTCTTGGATTCTGGATCGTATAAAACAACACTCATGGCAGCACGCGAAGCTTTGCCATCGACAGCACCCGACAGCAAGAAGAATCTGAATTTGCGCTAAATTAACGAAACATACCTGAAACAAAACTAAGGGCTGGATGCCTTTCACCGAGTAAAAAACAGGTTCAAACGGAGCTTGTTACTCTTTTGTCGCTATTTCGTAAAAAAGTTATTGCGCACACGAAACAAGACGCGCATAATCACCCCACAACATATTTCCGTGAAGCTTTTGGAATCAAACGCGAAACCGAAAGTGGAGAAAACTCTGGAGAATCTCTTAAATGAGTGCCGACGGTGCAAGGCTTCAAGCCAAACGCTCCCAATCAGCGGAGCGGCTTTAAAGCTGAATCTCTCAGGCAAAAGGACAGAGACGGGTTTCAATCCGCCCCTTATCTTATTCAAGGTTTCCCTAGGGTTTTCCTAAACAAGAACCCTAGGAGGTTACCCAACGTGGATGAATTGCTGTTAATCGTCCAAACCATCAACTCGTATCTGTCGAACTACGTATTGATTGTCCTGCTTATTGGCGCAGGTCTGTTCTTCACTATTCGCACCCGCTTTGTGCAGGTTCGCTGCTTTGGCGAAGGCATTAAGCGACTGTTTGGTGGATTCAACCTGAACGGCGAAAAGCACAAGAGCGGCATGAGCTCATTCCAGGCCGTCGCAACTGCAATTGCTGCGCAGGTTGGCACTGGCAACATTGTTGGTGCTTGCGGCGCAATTCTCATTGGCGGGCCAGGCGCTATCTTCTGGATGTGGCTCATCGCATTCCTAGGTATGGCAACCAACTACGCAGAAGCAGTATTGGCTCAGAAGACGCGCAAGGTTGACGCAGACGGCACGGTACATGGCGGTCCAGTTTATTACATTAAAACCGCATTCCACGGCAAATTCGGCACCTTCCTAGCTGGATTCTTTGCAGTCGCCATCATCTTGGCATTGGGCTTCATGGGCTGCATGGTTCAGTCGAACTCCATTGCATCCACGATGAACACCGCATTCGGCATCCCCACTTGGCTGATGGGCATTATCATCGTAGTGTTCGCTGGCTTCATCTTCCTGGGCGGCTTGTCCCGCTTGGCAGCGGTAACCGAAAAGGTAGTACCCTTTATGGCTATCGTGTACCTGATCGGCGGTATCGCGGTTCTTATCGCAAACGCTTCTCACGTAGGCGACGCATTTTTCCTCATTTTCGAATTCGCCTTTAATCCCAATGCGGAACTTGGCGGCGTTACCTTCGGCATCATCGCTGCTCTTTCGCAGGGCGCTAAGCGTGGCCTCTTCTCCAACGAAGCAGGCATGGGCTCCACCCCTCACGCACACGCTATGGCAAATGTGAAGAACCCCCACGAACAGGGAGTTTTGGCACTCATTGCGGTATTCGTCGACACGTTTGTTGTTGTTACCATCACCGCTCTGGTAGTTATCACCGTTCTGTACACCGGCGATGGCGCACTTGCCCAGGGTATTTACGACGGCATCGATAAAACAAATATGGCTCAGATCGCATTCGGCAGCCTGTTCGGCGAAACTGGCGGCAACGTATTCGTCGCAATTTGCCTCTTGTTCTTCGCATTCTCCACTATCCTGAGTTGGAATCTGTTCGCAAAGATCAATGTTAACTATCTGTTCGGCAAAAAAGCCGTGCCAGTGTTTAGCGTTATTGCCCTGTGCTTCATCTTCGTGGGCTGTATCCTCTCCAACGACCTGGTGTGGGAACTCGCCGACATGTTTAATCAGTTGATGGTTCTGCCTAATGTAATTGCGCTTATCGCCTTGGGAGGCGGCGTGTCAATGTGCGCACGCACTCGCGGCAAGAAGTTCGAGCTAAAACAGCAACAGCCAGAAGAAAGCGCTAAAGCAGAATAATCTCAAACAAAAGCTTCACGAAATAGCCTCAACCTAGAGGAAAACTCCCCAACAAAGAAGGCAGCCATTACGGCTGCCTTCTTTGCGTATATCGCAACAACAGCCTATGCCGAGGTCGATTATTCCAAAGCGGCAAGATAGGAAAGGCGATGAGCGAAAGTAGCCCTTACCCATCTACTCTCCTTCGAGCAATCGCAACATAGAATCAGGGCATTGCAGACATACAGACGAAACGTCTTAGGCAAACCGAATAACACCGAACAAGCAATATGGTGTCGATTCAACGCGATAGCCACCAAAGAAACAATACCTACCGCCATACCGCCCCAACGTACGAGCCACAAGATGACCAGTACTACCGTTATGGCTTCCCCGATTGCAATAATGGCGAAGCTAATGCAAAACGGATGCCCGCTTCGATTTATGTGTCAGAATCGCTTCGAATCGAATCAAAACCCCTAATCAGACCCACTACTTAAAAAATAATGATGGATCTGATTATGCGTAACATAAAGCTCATAGAACCCTGGTGATGCTCTAGAACGTGTTCATATCTATTATCGAATCACCGGCGTGAGGTTTAGAGCTTTTAAATAAGCGGGGATCGGCCTTACGTCACAGCCACACAACAAAGGAGGACACAATGGCTGATTACTATGGCACTGATACGGTAGTATCGGAACTTCGCGAAGACGGCTTGCTAATCATTCGCATCAATCGCCCCAATATGGCAAATGCGCTTAACGGAGCGACTTCCAAGGCCATGGAAAACATCATGAACAACGCCGAAACCGATCCGGCTGTTCGTGCAATCATCGTTACCGGCACTGGCAAGGTATTCTGTGCTGGCGAGGATCTCTCCGAGCTCTCCGAAGGCGGCGAATGCCAGACTGTAACCGAGCATGGCTTTGGCGGTCTTACTGCTCGCACCTGCTCCAAGCCCGTTATTGCAGCTTGCAACGGCTCCGCAGCTGGTGGCGGCATGGAAATCGCTCTTTCCTGCGACATGGTTGTTGCTTCTGAGCGCGCTAAGTTCGGTTGCACCGAGGTTGGTCTGGGCATCATCGCATCTACCGGCGGTATCGTTCGCCTCGCTCGCGACATTAACCGCAAGGACTGCATGGAGCTCCTGCTCACCGGCAAGAAGATCAAGGCCGACGAAGCTCAGAAGCTTGGCTTGATCAACTATGTTGTTCCCGCTGAAGAGGTTATGGACAAGGCTATCGAGCTCGCTGAGCAGTGCCTGAAGAACGCTCCTCTCGCTCTGAAGTGGACCAAATACTTGGTACATGCATCTGATCAGATGTGCGAAGAAGATGCAATGCGTTACTGCGACGCGGCATATCGCTTCCTCGAGAAGACCGAAGACGGCATCGAAGGCCCTGCCGCATTCGTAGAAAAGCGCGAGCCCAAGTGGGTTGGCCGCTAATCATCCCCTACTCCTTCCAAAAATACCCTTCCTAATCAAAAATAACCCTTCTTAAAAACCCTTCCTAATCACCCTACATATACCCTCCTAAAAGAAAGGCGCTCGTAATGGGCGCCTTTCTTATTGCCTAAAATGGATCCTCGATCCACTCCACGAACCTCAGCAGGCCCATTACGGCAATCAATCCCCTTTGATTCATTCTTGATAGCCAAACCGCAATGCAAATTCCTGTTTGACCAACAGCAACAGACGACGCTTCGGACAAGGGCCAGACCATTTTTGATTGCGGCATACTCCAAGGCGACACCGTTTTCCTTTGGTGCAAGATTCCGACAATTATCCATAGCTCTATATTCAAGAACCCGAAAACCGTCCGGGTCGAATCGATGCTTAGCATTAAGCGTCACACCCCTAAACGGAAAGCAGCTATTCAAGGGTCTGCAGGGGGGGGCAAAAGGCCTTAGATGAATTCATCTAAG
>OLRR01001053.1_pt1 | contig 18774 bp, 22 predicted proteins | sample 1671941 | NCBI WGS metagenome assembly OLRR01 (sample SAMEA3136628, study PRJEB25190) | human gut metagenome
GCGTAGTGCCGGAAGAAGAAACAGAGAACTATGTTTCCTATATTTCTGAATTTGCAGGAAAAGAAAATGTATATCCGATGAATATCCGCGCAGTTGGTGCAGTGCATATTGCAAAATAATCTGCTAAGAAAATTCATTGCACATCAGATGTGAACATGGTAAGCTAAATATAAATGAAAAAGGCTTTTATTATCTGGAAAATATGATAGTCAGAGAGGTAATTTTATATGATAGATGTACATGAGATCAGTACACATTGTACGCGCAGTGAATTTGTAGGCACAGCAGTTCTGGATACCATCGGACTGGTGATCTCCGGAATTGATGATACTTTGCTTAAAGAGATGAATGTAGGAACGAAGTATCATTGCCTGGGATTGTTCAGTTCCCGTACAGGGGCAGCAGGGCAGCTGACTGCTATAGATGATGCGGTAAAAGCAACCAACACGGAGGTTCTTTCCATAGAATTACCAAGGGATACAAAGGGCTGGGGCGGCCATGGTAACTATATTGTTCTTGGAGGTTCTGATGTTTCCGATGTGCGTCATGCTATATCTATGGCGCTGGAGCTTACTAATAAATATGCAGGAGAGGTCTATATCAGTGAGAGCGGTCATCTGGAGTTTGCTTATTCCGCCAGTGCAGGACAGGCTCTGAATAAGGCTTTCGGAGTACCTATGGGAGAAGCCTTTGGTTTTATGGCTGGTTCTCCGGCTGCAATCGGGCTGGTAATGGCAGATACTGCAATGAAGTCTGCGTCCCTTTCTATTGCAAGATATATGACACCTGACAGAGGAACCAGTCATTCCAATGAGGTGATACTGGCTGTTTCCGGAGATGCCAGTGCTGCAAAAACAGCAGTACTGAATGCCAGACAGATTGGTCTGGAGCTTCTGATCGCAATGGGCAGCTACCCGGAGATCCCCGGGACACCCTATTTATAAAAAAATCTTGACTTTTGTATCCGGAATCCATATAATAATCAACGGTAAATTTAAGAAAAAAGATATTTGGTTTTATATTGGAAACGGTACATCCTCCTGGATGGTTATGAACAACACAAATTTCTGTTTATGTTATTCACACACTATCTAAGGAGGATTTTTTATGCCAAAAAACAAGTTTCAGGAAGTAATTTTTACGATCATCATGGTATTTGTAATGGTTTATGCCATGATCTGCTACAACATTGTATTGAATACAGGGACAATGACAAATGAGACATTTCTGTTAGCTTTTCATGAACTGACATTTATGGGACCGATTGCATTTATTCTTGATTTCTTTATCATCGGTGGTCTTGCAAAGAAGATTGCATTTGGTATTGTGGATATGAGAAGAGATAATCCGTTCCACCTTGTACTTGCAATCTCAGCAGTATCTGTGGCATTTATGTGTCCGTGCATGAGCTTTGCAGCAACTGTGCTGATCAAACATGCATCAGTAAGTCAGATCATTCCCACATGGCTTCAGACAACAGCAATGAACTTCCCGATGGCATTCTTCTGGCAGATTTTTTATGCCGGACCATTTGTGAGATTTATTTTCGGAAAGCTTTTTCCGGAGAAAGAAAAGGCAGCAGCTTCTGCCAGATAACAGAATATTGATTTTGAATCTATAGAATCGCTATCAGGCTGTCGCACCGGTTAATCAGTGCGGCAGCCTGTTTTTTATGTTATTTTTTACAGGAAATTACCTCGTAATATTCCTGTGACATAAAAAAGCCCTCCGGGCAGGATTGCACTGGGGCGGCGAGGAGGCGTTTGGATATTGCATTTATTTCAATACACTATTGACAAATAATGTCATTTCGTGTAATATCATAGAAAACCTATCAAATAACTATGAAAACTAGAAAATATATACTGCGTTAATTCGATAAAGTACATAACAAAGTAAATAATAAATCAAAAATAAAGAAAATGCAAGAGAAATTCTGACAGGAGGGAAAGAGAAATGGCAGATTATGCAGCATTAAAAAAAGGCGGATTCATGCGCCAGAAGCAGAAAAATAATTTTTCATTAAGAATCCGCGTAGTTGGCGGACATCTGGATGCAAAACAGCTTGCAAAGGTAGCTGAGGTTTCAGAGAAATACGGTGAGGGCTATGTACATCTTACTTCCCGTCAGGGTGTAGAGATTCCTTTTATCAAGTTGGATCAGATTGATGAAGTGAAAGCAGCACTGGCAGAGGGAGATGTGGTTCCGGGTGTATGCGGACCAAGAGTTCGTACCATCACAGCCTGTCAGGGCGCAGCCATCTGTCCCAGCGGATGTATTGATACTTACGCACTGGCAGAGGAGCTGGACGAGAGATACTTTGGACGCGAGCTTCCGCATAAATTCAAATTCGGTGTTACCGGATGCCAGAATAACTGCTTAAAGGCAGAAGAGAACGACGTAGGAATCAAGGGTGGAATCAAAGTGGCATGGCAGGAAGAGAAATGTATTCAGTGTGGTGTCTGCGTAAAAGCCTGCCGTGAAGGGGCTATCACATTAGAAGATGGAAAAATTTCCGTTGATTCTTCCAGATGTAATTTCTGTGGACGATGCACCAAAGCCTGTCCTACAGATGCCTATGACAATACACACGGATATATCGTTTCTTTCGGAGGAATCTTCGGAAACCACATCAATAAAGGAAAGACAGTGATCCCGTTTATTGAGGATCATGAAAAACTCCTGAAAGTCTGTGATGCAGCCATCAATTTCTTTGAGAAGAATGCAAATGCCGGTGAACGACTGAAATTTACCATCGACCGGGTAGGTGAGGACAAATTTAATAAAGAAATCCTGGAGGCATATGAAAATGAGTGAAATTAAAATTGATGATACGGTAGATATTACAGATGTTGTGTGTCCGGTAACTTTTGTAAAGGCAAAGGTAGCGCTGGAAGAACTGGATGAGGGACAGATCTTATCCATCCGAATGAATGACGGGGAACCGGTACAGAATGTACCCCGAAGTATCAAGGAAGAAGGACATCAGATCCTGAAGCTTGATGATAACGAAGACGGAACTTACACACTTTATGTGAAGAAAGTTGAAGACTGACAGGAGCGGATCATGGCAGAGAGATTAAGTGGTGAGACTTTTAAGGAAAAAGCTTTTCAGGCCGGAAAACTGACACTGATCGATTTCTATTCTGACAGCTGTGTACCATGTAAGAGAATGGTTCCGGTGCTTGCAAAGCTGGAAGAGAAATACGGTGATCAGATTTTTGTTGGAAAGGTAAATGTAGCCTACGAACAGGAACTTGTAGAGGAATATAAGGTTATGTCAGCACCTACACTGATTTTCCTGAAAGACGGAGAACAGATCGAACGACTGACAGGAGCAAAGAAGGCTGCAGAGCTGGAAGAGATTGTTGACAAGAATTTATAGAATGGAGAATAAAATTATGTTTATTACAGTAGCAGGGGAGAAAAAGGAAGTAAAAGACGGACTTACAGTTACAGAGCTGATTGCTCAGGAGGATGTGGAGACACCTCAGTATGTAACAGTTTCCGTAAATGATGATTTTATTGATCAGAAGGATTTCGAAAACTACGCATTAAAAGAAGGCGACAGCGTTGAATTCCTGTATTTCATGGGAGGTGGAAGATAGTGGCATTTACAAATGATCAGCTCGAACGTTATTCCAGACATATCATTCTGAAAGAGGTTGGAGCAAAAGGACAGAAAAAACTGCTCAATTCCAGCGTCCTGATCATCGGGGCAGGTGGACTGGGTTCACCGGCAGCTCTTTATCTTGCAGCAGCAGGTGTGGGAACTATCGGAATTGCAGACGCAGATGAAGTAGATCTTTCCAATCTGCAGAGACAGATTATCCATGCAACAAAGGATGTGGGAAAACCAAAGGTTCTTTCTGCAAAAGAATCTATGGAAGCCATCAACCCGGATGTGACAGTAAAAACTTACCAGACTTTCGTAGATTCTGAAACGATTATGGATCTGATCAAGGATTATGATTTCATCATTGACGGAACCGATAATTTTCCGGCGAAATTTCTGATCAACGATGCCTGCGTTATGGCAAAGAAACCATTTTCTCACGCAGGAATCCTTCGTTTCCAGGGACAGCTTATGACCTATGTTCCGGGAGAAGGTCCATGTTACAGATGTGTATTCAAAGATCCGCCGCCAAAGGATGCTGTACCTACCTGTAAGCAGGCTGGTGTCATCGGAGCAATGGGAGGCGTCATCGGAAGTCTTCAGGCAATGGAAGCCATTAAGTATATTCTTGGAGTTGGAGATCTTCTTACAGGATACCTTCTTACCTATGATGCACTTACTATGGAATTCCGTAAGATCAAACTTCCGCAGCACGTAAAGAATTGCCCGGTATGTGGAGAACATCCTACAATTACTGAACTGATCGATTATGAGCAGGCAGAATGTGACGGAGTTCTGTAAGGAATGTTTGGAGATTGTGAGACCTGAGAGGATATAGAACGGAGTGAACAGTAACATATTTTCTGAAGAATTGAAGCAGGAGTAAGTAAATGATGATTACAATGTCAAAAAGTGATTACGAAATAATCTTAAAGCATGCCAGAGAAAATCTTCCGGAAGAAGCCTGCGGACTGGTCGCAGGAAAAAAGGAAGGTAAGGACAAATTTATTGAAAAGGTTTACTGCCTGACAAATATTGATCATTCCAATGAACATTTTTCACTGGATCCAAAAGAGCAGCTGGCAGCAGTTAAGGATATGCGTGCCAACGGTCTGGTACCTCTCGGTAACTGGCATTCCCATCCGGAAAGTCCATCCAGACCATCAGAGGAAGACAAGAGACTGGCTTACGACAGCACAGCAAGCTACATGATTCTTTCCCTTATGGACAATGAGAACCCGGTTCTGAATTCCTTCCATATAGAAGGAACAGAATCTGAGAAGGAAGAACTTGTATTGGTGTAAAATCCCAAAGAAGAGACTGAAAAAATCACGGGAATACTCAGGAGATGAAACATGATCAGAAAAATATTTGCATTGAGTCTGGCAGCTGTGCTGGCACTGACACCGGTACAGGCTTTTGGAAAAACAGTATCTATTACCAATGTTTCCTACGACTCTACCAGAGAGATGTTTGAACAGTATAATAAAATATTTCAGGAGCACTGGAAGGAGAAAACCGGAGAGGATGTGGAGATCACACAGTCTCACGGTGGTTCAGGGAAGCAGGCACTGGAGGTAGCCAACGGACTGGATGCAGATGTAGTGACACTGGCGTTAGAATATGATATTGAATCCATAGAGAACGCAGGGCTGATCAAGGCAGGATGGATAGACAACTTTGACAATGACAGTTCTCCCTATACATCCACCATCGTATTCCTGGTTAAGAAAGGAAATCCAAAGAAGATTCAGGACTGGGATGACCTGACAAGGGATGGGGTAGGAGTGGTAACTCCGAATCCCAAGACCTCAGGAGGTGCCAGATGGAACTACATGGCAGCATGGGCTTATGCAGATAAGAAATACAACGGAGACGAGACACAGATGAAAGATTTCATCAGGAAGCTTTACCAGAATGTAGTAGTCCTGGACTCCGGTGCAAGAGGTGCAACCACTTCTTTCGTAGAAAACGGACAGGGCGATGTGCTGGTAGCGTGGGAAAACGAAGCCTATCTTTCTATGCGTGATTACCCGGATGAGTACGAGATCGTTACTCCCAGTGTCAGCATTCTGGCACAGCCCACTGTAGCAGTGGTGGATGAGGTAGTAGACTACAGAGACACAAGAGAAGTGGCAACTGAGTACTTAAACTATCTGTATTCCGACGAAGCACAGGAAATTGAGGCAGAGAACTATTTCCGCCCAACCAATGAGAAAATCCTGAAAAAACACGGTGATGTGTTTGATCTGAGCGTAGATCTGGTAAATATCAGTGAATACGGTGGATGGGATGAGGTACAGAAGAAGCACTTCGCAGATGACGGAATTTTTGATGAAATCTATGAGAGATAAAGAGGCAGACAGGGAAAATGCCGACTGACACAACAACAGGACCGGAACATACGAGACGAGAGAGGTGGTAATTGATTATGAAAAAAAGAAACAAACCAGTGATTCCAGGATTCGGACTCTCCATGGGGATTACCATTTCCATATTAAGTCTGGTGGTTCTGATCCCACTTGCCAGTCTGGTGATCTACACCGCGAAATTAAGCTTTAAAGATTTCATCGAAACCATTACAAGAGCCAGAGTACTGGCATCCTTTTACACCAGCTTTATATCTGCTTTCGCAGCAGCAGTGATAAACGGGATCATGGGAACCATCCTTGCATGGGTGCTTGTGAAATATGAATTTCCGGGCAAGCGGATTATGGACGGAATGATCGAGCTTCCATTCGCACTTCCAACAGCAGTTGCAGGTATTGCACTTACTTCCCTGACTTCTGATTCCGGACTGGTGGGCAGTTTTTTTGCCAGATTCGGTATCAAAATCGCATACACAAGAATCGGAATCACAGTAGCTATGATCTTCGTAGGAATTCCTTTCGTTGTAAGAAGCGTACAGCCGGTACTGGAGAAAATGGACAACTCATGCAGTGAAGCAGCCGGAGTACTGGGAGCGAAGAAATCCACCATTTTCCGGAAAGTTATTTTCCCGGAACTGAAGCCTGCAATTTTCGCAGGAACCGGACTTGCGTTTGGCAGATGCCTGGGTGAATATGGAAGCATCGTATTTATCGCAGGAAATAAGCCATATTATACAGAAATCACACCGCTAATCATTATGTCAGAGCTTCAGGAGTTTGATTATTCCAGTGCGACAGCAATAGCACTTGTGATGCTGGCGGTTTCATTTTTCATTTTGTTTCTCAACAGTATGATCCAGCAGAGAAACGCGAGAATCTTAAAAGGAGGAAATGCCTGATGGACAACAATGTAACCACTTCAGAGAAAATCACAAAATGGCTTCTGATCGGGATCAGTGTTCTGTTTCTGGCAGTAATGCTCCTCCTTCCGTTACTGACAGTAATCACAGAAGCGCTTCGAAGCGGATGGAAGGTCTACGCTGCTGCGGTGACAGATGAATACACCATCAAAGCACTTCTCCTTACTGTTAAGGCTACACTCTTCGCAGTTATCTTTAATACCATCTTCGGTGTTTTTGCAGCCTGGGCACTGACCAAGTTTCAGTTCAGGGGCAAAAAACTGTTGACAACTCTGATAGATCTTCCGGTTACCATCTCCCCGGTCATTGCAGGTCTGATCTTTCTTCTGATTTTCGGGCGACAAAGTCCGGTCTACTTTTTCCTTTTGAAATTCGGAATCAAGGTTGTATTTTCTGTACCGGGAATCATTATTGCAACTGTATTTGTAACCTTTCCTTTTATTTCCAGAGAGCTGATTCCGGTTCTGGAAGCAGAAGGAACGGACGAGGAAGAAGCAGCAGCCCTTATGGGAGCCGGCGGATGGACCATCTTCAGGAAGATTACCTTTCCTCATATTAAATGGGCATTGCTTTATGGCATCGTACTCTGTACAGCGAGAGCAATGGGAGAGTTCGGTGCAGTGTCTGTCCTTTCCGGACATTTGAGGGGAAAAACCAACACACTTCCTCTTCATGTAGAGATTCTATTTAATGAGTTTCAGTATGTTCCGGCATTTGCCGTATCTTCACTGCTGGTGATCATGGCAGTTATTATTCTGGTGATCCGAAGCGTGATCGAATACAAAGGAAAGAAGGAAGCCTGATATGTATGTAGAGTTAAAAAATATAAACAAGACCTATGGTTCCTACCAGGCATCAAGAAATGTGAATTTCGGAATCGAAAAAGGTAAGCTGATTGGTCTTCTGGGGCCAAGTGGAAGCGGAAAAACAACCATTCTTCGAATGATCGCAGGTCTGGAAACACCGGACAGCGGAGAGATTATTATTGACGGAAAAGTTGTCAATGATGTTTCGGCCAGTGAACGCGGAATCGGATTTGTATTTCAGAATTATGCATTGTTCCGTTACATGACAGTCTATGACAATGTAGCGTTCGGTCTGAAGGTTCAGAAGGTGGACAAAAAGAAAATTCATGCCAGAGTCATGGAACTGATCAGGCTGGTGGGACTGGAAGGACTGGAGAAAAGATATCCAAGCCAGTTATCCGGAGGCCAGAGACAGAGAGTTGCGTTTGCCAGAGCCCTTGCCCCCAATCCTCAGGTACTGCTTCTGGATGAGCCATTCGCAGCTATTGATGCAAAAATCCGACAGGAACTGCGAAGCTGGTTAAAGGAGATGATTGAGAAGCTGGGAATCACCAGTATTTTCGTCACTCATGATCAGGATGAGGCTATTGAGGTAGCAGATGAGATTATCATCACCAATGCAGGACGGATCGAGCAGAAAGGTACTCCGGTGGAGGTTTACAGAAATCCTGAGACATCATTTACCGCAACCTTCTTCGGACAGCCATCTGTACTGAAGAATGTGAATGATTTTCATTCTTTCAGTCTGGCAGAAGGGGCAGATAAGATTATTGTCCGTCCGGAATTTGTAAAGGTTTCCAAACTGGATGAGGTAGAGAAGTTCAGAACCTCCGTATCTCAGGGAGTGGTGGAACGGGTTTCTTTCAGAGGAGATAACCTGGAGCTTCAGGTGAGAGTGAACAATTCTGTGGTAACTGCCAGAAGAAGCCTGGAGAAAGCAGATGTCCGGGAAGGTGAGACTGTGAATGTGTTCCTCTACAGGGTTTTTGCACTGAAAGGTGACAGCGTACAGCTGATCGAGAATGAGGCTGTAAGGGATGACTTCGTAATCATCTAAGGAAATTAGAGGAAAGAGTAATAGAGTATGAGGACAGAGAGAATCAAAACAGATGTGCTGATCATCGGCGGCGGTACAGCAGGATGCTTTGCAGCCTATGTGATCGGTCAGAAAAGTCATAAAAAAGTTCTGATCGCAGAGAAAGCGAACATTAAACGAAGCGGATGCCTGGCAGCAGGCGTGAACGCGTTAAACGCATATATTACAGAAGGCAGAGTACCGCAGGATTATGTGGACTATGCAAAAAAGGATGCCCACGGAATCGTAAGGGAGGATCTTCTTCTCACCATGTCAGAGAGACTGAATCATGTGACAAAGGTAATGGAAGACCTGGGGCTGGTTATCCTGAAGGATGAAAAGGGCAAATACGTTGCCAGAGGAAACCGAAATATTAAGATCAACGGTGAGAACATGAAACCAATCCTTGCAAAGGCAGCAGCCGAACAGGAGAATGTTACAGTTCTGAACCATGTAAACATCACAGATTATAAAACAGAAAAGGGAAAGATCACCGGAGCTGTAGGATTCAGTGTCAATGAAGATATTTTCTATGATATTGATGCAGAAGCAGTTCTCTGTGCAACAGGCGGGGCTGCCGGACTTTACAGACCAAACAACCCGGGATTCTCCAGACATAAAATGTGGTATCCGCCATTTAACACAGGTGCAGGATATGCAATGGGACTTCTTTCCGGTGCAGAGATGACAACCTTTGAGATGCGTTTCATTGCACTGAGATGTAAGGACACCATTGCTCCTACAGGAACCATTGCCCAGGGTGTTGGAGCCAGACAGGTGAATGCACATGGTGATATTTATGAGACCAAATATGGCCTGACAACCTCTCAGAGGGTTTACGGTACAGTGATGGAGAACAGAGAAGGAAAGGGTCCGTGTTACCTCAGGACGGAAGGCATTTCCAAAGAACAGGAGCAGGACCTCTACAAAGCCTACCTGAATATGGCACCGTCCCAGACTCTGAAATGGATGGAAGCAGGCAAAGGACCATCTGAAGAGAATGTAGAAATTGAAGGTACAGAACCGTACATTGTAGGCGGACATACAGCCAGCGGTTACTGGGTAGACAATAACAGAGCGACCACCATAGAAGGCTTATATGCAGCCGGGGATGTAGCCGGAGGATGTCCGCAGAAATATGTAACCGGCGCACTGGCAGAGGGTGAGATCGCAGCAGAAGCGATCCTGGAATATCTGGACAGGAAAGATGACGAAGTACAAAATCTATCTGAAATTGCAGCAGCAAAGAAATCAGAATATGAAGCTCACTTAAATGCTCCTCGTTCCCTGATGAATGCAGAGCAGCTTGAGGAAGCCATGCAGAAGATCATGGATCAGTATGCAGGCGGAATCGGTACAGACTACAGATACAGCGAGACAAGTCTTGCAAAAGCAGATGAAAAGATTGCCGCACTTCTTCCTGTAGTGGACACTCTGGCAGCATCAGATACTTACGAACTGATGCAGATTTACGAACTCCGTGAACGGCTGATTGTATGCCAGGCTGTAATCGCACATCTGGCAGCCAGAAAAGAAACCAGATGGCACAGCTTCGGAGAGAATACAGATTACCCTGAGCAGAGTGAAGAGTGGATGAAATATGTAAATTCCCGTATGGAAAACGGGGAGATCAGGATTCTGTACCGTGATCTGATCACAAAAGAAAGTGCAGATTCCAATACAGTAGCGAAAGGAGCAGGTGAAAGATGAGCATTCGGATTCAGAAAAGTAAATGTGTAGGATGCGGCAGATGTATCGAAGCCTGTCCCGGAAACCTGATCAAAAAGGATAAAGAGGGCAAAGCCTTTATCCGCCAGGTCAGAGACTGCTGGGGATGCACCTCCTGTATCAAAGAATGCAGCCGTGACGCTATCCGCTTCTTCCTTGGAGCCGATGTGGGAGGCAGAGGTGCAAGTATGATCGTGTCAGAGAAACCTGACATTTCCACCTGGACAGTGGAGAAGCCGGATGGCACCCAGATTACCATTCAGGTTAATAAGAAAGATGCCAATAAATATTAAATATAGCTGTCCCTTAGACTGCTGACAGTAAGGAGACGGACAGTCAGATATAAACAAACAGAGGAGGATAATGCAATGAGTAACTTATCTCATCTTGATGAGCTTGAAGCAGAAGCAATTTATATTATGCGGGAAGTGGCAGCCGAGTGTGAAAAGCCGGTTATGCTTTATTCTATAGGAAAGGACAGCTCCGTTATGCTCCATCTGGCGCTGAAAGCATTTTACCCGGAGAAACCACCTTTCCCATTTCTTCACATTGATACCACATGGAAATTCCGTGAGATGATCGAATTCCGTGACAGAATCGCAAAGGAAAACGGAATCGACATGCTGGTTTATACCAACGAAGAAGGTGTAAAGGCAGGGATCAACCCATTTGATAATGGTTCTGCATACACAGACATTATGAAAACCCAGGCTTTAAAACAGGCTCTGACTAAATATGGATTTACAGCAGCATTTGGCGGCGGCCGTCGTGATGAGGAGAAATCCAGAGCAAAAGAAAGAATCTTCTCTTTCCGTAACTCAGCCCAGGCATGGGATCCGAAGAACCAGAGACCGGAGATGTGGAAGCTTTACAACACAAAGATCCAGAAGGGTGAAAGCATGAGGGTTTTCCCAATCTCCAACTGGACAGAGAAAGATATCTGGCAGTACATTCAGCGTGAAAACATCGAGATCGTGCCATTATACTTTGCAAAGGAAAGACCGGTTATTTACAGAGACGGCAATATTATCATGGTAGATGATGACAGACTGAAGCTTCGCCCAGATGAAAAAATCGAATATAAAAAAGTCAGATTCCGTACCCTTGGATGCTATCCGCTTACAGGCGGCATCGAATCTGATGCAGATACACTGGATGAGATCATTGATGAGACATTAAGTGCTGTTTCCTCTGAACGTACCAGCCGTGTGATCGACCACGAGGCAGCAGGCAGCATGGAGAGAAGAAAGAGAGAGGGGTATTTCTAGAATGAAAGGATTATTGAAATTTATTACATGCGGAAGTGTGGATGATGGAAAATCCACTCTGATCGGACATATTCTTTATGATGCAAAGCTTCTCTACGCAGACCAGGAGAAAGCTCTGGAGCTGGATTCCAAAGTAGGAAGCAGAGGCGGTGCCATTGATTATTCTCTTCTTCTGGATGGCCTGATGGCAGAACGTGAGCAGGGTATCACCATCGACGTTGCATACCGCTATTTTACAACAGACAACCGCAGCTTTATCGTAGCTGACACCCCAGGTCATGAGGAATACACCAGAAACATGGCAGTTGGTGCATCTTTCGCAGATCTGGCAGTTATTCTTGTGGATGCATCCCAGGGAGTGCTGGTACAGACAAGACGTCATGCAAGAATCTGTGCACTGATGGGAATCCGTTACTTCGTATTTGCAGTAAATAAAATGGATCTGATCGGTTACGATGAAAAGCGTTTCCGTGAAATCGAGAACCAGATTGCAGGTCTGATCGAAGAGCTGAAGCTTGCCAATGTAACGATTATTCCAGTATCCGCTACAGAGGGCGACAACGTTACAACAAAATCTGATAACATGCCATGGTATGCAGGCGAAGCACTCCTTACACATCTGGAAACTGTAGACATCAAAGAAGATACAGAAAAAGGTTTCTATATGCCTGTACAGAGAGTCTGCAGACCGAACCATGAATTTCGTGGATTTCAGGGACAGATAGAGAACGGCACCGTCAAGGTGGGTGATCTTGTGACAACTCTTCCAAGTAAAGAAGAGGCTCATGTAAAGAGCATTCTGGTCGGTGATAAAGAAGCAGAAGAAGCAGTGCAGGGTCAGCCTGTAACCATTCAGCTTGACAGAGAGGTGGATGTTTCCCGTGGATGCGTGCTTACCATTGATTCTGGTGCAGTCCTTACAGATTCTGTGGAAGCAGACATCCTCTGGATGGATGACAACGCCCTTACAGATGGCAAGAACTTCTTTGTAAAAATCGGTACCAAGATGATCCCTGGTCTTGTTACAAAGATTAACTATTCTGTAGATGTGAATACAGGCGAAAAGAAAAACGCCTATACTTTAAAGAAAAACGAAATCGCTTCCTGTACTCTGGAATTTTCAGAGAAGATTGTAGTTGATGAATTTGACAAACACAGAACTCTGGGCGAGCTGATCCTGATCGATCGTGTTACAAATATGACTTCTGCCTGCGGTGTTGTAAGAAAAACACTGGTTTCCCAGGATAAATCCCAGATCGGAAAGGTAGACGAGCAGGTTCGTGCAGGACTGAAAGGTCAGACACCGGTAGTTGTGGAATTCCCGATCGGTAAGGAGGGAATTACCCTGGATTTCGCAGAACAGGTAGAAAAAGGACTGACTGTACTTGGAAGACATACTTATTTGTATCATCCGGCAGCAAGTGAAAACTATGCGGAAACTGTCCGCCATCTTAAGGCAGCAGGTCTGATCGTACTTCTTGTTCTTGATGAAAATACAGCAAAAGATGAGACATTAAAGAATCTGGATGGTTTCTATGCAAACTGGCAGATTGACGGAATCACTGTAAAGGATGCCATTGATTTCGTGAAGAAAAAATCTGCATTTGCAGTACAGAATGCCCAGGACGGAAATTATATCTAAACATAGTCAGGTAGATATTCGCAATCTGCTTTGTTGCCTGATTCGGTTAAATAAGTCTTTCTGCAGAAGCTGCAAAAAAGCAGTCAGCAGTGGATAAAGACTTACAGTAATGTTATAAAATGCCACAGAGAACGAACTCTGTGGCATTTTGTTTTCTTGACAAGTGTTACAGCAGCGGATTATACTTCGGTTATATGAAAATGCCGCGTGTCGGTGATTTTTGACAGAGAAACATTTGCGGCAGTTGCCTTTATTATTCTTTTTGGAACAATGGCGGGATTTTCGATGTATCTGACGGGAGTAAAGATGATAGGTTCCGTAAAAGCCAGCCTCGTTTCCTGCGTGGAACCGGTGGCATCCATGGTATTAACTGCAGTCTGGATGAAAGTCAGTTTTACTACACCAGATCTGATAGGAACTCTGTTTGTAATTGCTACGATCATTATTCTGGCAATTCCAACGAAGAAAAGACAGAAATGAAGATGAGCGAACATCAATCAGAGTGAAGAAGGGGTAATTGTGAAGTGGCATTCAGATTACATATGATGCAGCAGAGTATGATATAATTCATTCTGTATAATGGCATCAGGATTAAGAGCATATTTGTGGATCCTTTATTTGGAAATCATAGTTGCAGACATGTATGTTTTCTGATTCTGATAATGTAATGGGGTGTACATGAGAACAATTTTTTGCAGTGAAAGCTATCTGTATTATATTACAGAAGGTACTGTACAGATAATCAGGAGGTATTTTATGCGTTTGGAAAAAGTGCAGGAAGCGTTAAAAACGAAAAAGATTCAATATGAATATACAGAGGAAAACGGATGTGGAAGTATCGACTTTATGTTTCGAGGTCTGAGATTCCACATATGGGAATATGAAGACCGCGTCTGGGGCGCGGAGACAAACGTATTTGAAGCAGGCAGAAGCCAGGATATTGAGGGAGATTACGAAGAGACCATTTCCAGAGAAATTCTCTCATGGCCGGATATGCTGCCTGGAATGTAGGGGTGTTACTGTTCATTTTGCGATATATGTCGCAGAGTAGAGAATGTGAAAAGTAACGTAAGTATTACAACAGAAGGGAGTGGTATTTACGAAAAAATATAGAACTGGGCAAATTGCATTAGCCACATGTATTGCAACTGTCTGGATGTTTTCGAATGTTCATGGGGCAGAGGTTGCCGGCCCGCCGGCGCCAAAAAACCTGACAGCTACACCGACATCTGCTCCAACACCGGAAATATCAGTTGATACGGAGAAGCAGAATCCGACAGATCAGGGAACCCTAAGTAAGCCAGACCATCCGGATACTGTTTCCGCAGATAAGCTGGTCTTTATCGGAGATTCCAGAACAGAGGGGTTGAGGGATGCAGTAAATGACGACAGTGTCTGGTCCTGCCTTTCTTCCATGGGGTATGACTGGATGGTTTCCACAGGAGTGCCGCAGGTAGAGGATCAGATCGAAGATAATACTGCGGTTATTATCCTGATGGGAGTTAATGACCTTTATCATGTTAATGACTACATCAGCTATATTAATGCCAAAGCTGCTGAATGGGGAGATCGTGGAGCGCAGACTTATTTCGTATCTGTAGGGCCGGTACAGAATGATCCCTATTGCAGCAATGCGGAAATTGAAAGTTTTAATGCAGCAATGCAGGCCAATCTGAGCGGAGTTACCTACATAGATGTATACTCTCATCTGGTATCTGAGGGATTTTCCACTATAGATGGAACCCACTATCCGGACAGTGTATCTGTAGATATTTATAATTATATCCTGGATCATCTGGAAGAACAGAGGAGTGGAATCTGGGGTTAAAAAGTATTTTTTGACTGTATTATTTTATGAAATAGTGGTGTTGTATTGAGCTCAAGCGTTTTTAGTGATATGATTGCAAAGGAAGAAACGGAACAGAGCGGAATTTTCGTTTCTCTGTGAAAAAACTGAATTTCAGCGGAGGAGAATGGGTGGCTGATTGCAGCAATGCTAAAGGAGGAAAGAATGAGAGGACTGTATTCATCCAAAACAGAAATCAGACACAAAATTTTTACAGAAATTGCGCGGATGGCATATGAAGGCCAGGCTCCGGAGACACTGGAGGAGCTTCCTTACAAAATCGTACCCGGCGAGATTGCTTCCTACCGTGACAGTATTTTTCTGGAAAGAGCAGTAGTTGGAGAGAGACTTCGTGTGGCAATGGGAATGTCACTGAGAAAGATCACAGAGCATGCACCGATTTCCAAAGGTGTGGAGGCCAGCGTCATAGAGGAAAAATATTATGAACCGCCTCTTATTAATGTAATTAAATTTGCCTGCAATTCCTGCCCTGAGAAAAGGGTAATGGTTACAGAGGGCTGTCAGGGCTGTCTGGAGCATCCCTGTGTGGAAGTCTGTCCAAAGAAAGCAGTACATATAGAAGGCGGCAGATCCCACATTGATGAGGATGCCTGTATCAAATGCGGAAAGTGCCTGGAAGCCTGTCCGTATAATGCGATCATTAAACAGGAACGTCCCTGTTCAAAGGCATGCGGTATGAATGCTATTGGCTCTGATGAATATGGAAGAGCAGAGATTGACCAGGATAAATGTGTATCCTGCGGACAGTGTCTGGTAAGCTGTCCGTTCAGTGCTATTGTTGATAAAGGGCAGATATTCCAGACTATTATGGCACTGAAAAGTGAGACGCCTGTATATGCCATCCTGGCACCTGCCATTGCAGGTCAGTTTCCTGGTATGGAGAATTCCAAGATCAGAGGTGCTTTTCAGGCACTTGGATTTACAGATGTGAGAGAGGTTGCCATCGGTGCGGATCTTTGTACAGTGGAGGAAGCGAAGGATTTCCTGGAAGAAGTTCCTGAGAAACTTCCCTTCATGGCTACTTCCTGCTGTCCATCCTGGTCCATGATGGCCAAGAAATTATTCCCGGAACAGGCTAAGTGTATTTCTATGGCACTGACACCTATGGTTCTCACTGCCAGACTGATCAAGCAGAAGGAACCTGACTGCAAGATCGTTTTCGTAGGTCCTTGTGCAGCCAAGAAGCTGGAGGCAAGCCGTAAGAGTATCCGAAGCTATGTGGATTTTGTGCTGACATTTGAAGAAGTGGCCGGTATGTTTGAGGCAAAGGGAGTAGACTGGAAAGATATTCCGGAAGGAGAGCCTCTGTTCTGTGCAAGTTCTGACGGAAGAGGCTTCGCAGTCAGCGGAGGCGTGGCAGAGGCGGTTGTACATGCAGTGAAGCGTATTGATCCGGACCGTGAAGTGAATGTAATGAGTGCAGAGGGCCTGCAGAATTGTAAGAAGATGCTCCAGATGGCCAAGATCGGCAAATATGACGGATATCTGCTGGAAGGAATGGCTTGTCCCGGCGGCTGTGTAGCGGGTGCCGGCACCATCCAGACAGTGAAAAAGGCAGCAGCAGCTCTGGAAAAAATGAAGAAAGAAGCTTCATTCACAGAGTCTTATGATTCAGAATATAAAACCAGACTGGAAAGCCTGGAGAAATTTGATGTGGAGTGAGTTTCTGACTGAATCTGAGAAATATTGTTAAAAAAGCCCCAGAGGTGCGAACTCTGGGGCTTTCCTATTCTGTTTCCGAAACCTTGATTTTTTTTCGGAAGTCTTTGGTATAGTGAATCTCATAATCAGAAGTTACGAAAAATGCCTGTACATCGTCCAGAGATTCAGCCAGCTTCATTCCGTCCTCCAGACCAAGGGCAAAGCAGGTGGTACTCAGTGCATCCCCGTCCACAGACTTGTCAGAAATAATAGTAACTGCGATCAATCCATTGTCATAGGGATAGCCGGTTTTGGGATTGAGCAGATGATGATACAAAATACCATCCTGTTCAAAGCATCTCTCATAAATTCCTGAAGAAACCACGGACTTATCTCTGATATCCATAACAGCAATGGTCTCACTGCGGTCTGCAAATGGTTTTTGGATCCCAATCTTAAAAGCAGAATTGTCCGGCTTTCCGCCGATACAGAGAACATTTCCGCCAAGATTGATGATCGCACTTTTCACATTCTGAGAAATCAGATAATCCTTCAGACGGTCTGCGATATAACCTTTGGCAATGGCACCAAGCTCAATTGCAGTATCGTCTGTTTTTAATGTAATCTCATTTTTATCTTTATCAACAGAAATATTGTGATAATCACATTTAGGTAATGCTGCCTGAATCAGACTGTCCTCTGGTACCTGGGGATCTTCGGCAGTGAAATCCCACAGAGAGGTCAGCGGTTCAATGGCAATATCAAAAGCTCCTTTGGACAATTCAGAATAATCAAGCCCCTCAGAAATCAGCTCCGCCAGATCATCCGACACCTGATAAGTATCCTCTGTCCTCTCCACAGGTGTAAGTTTTCGGTGATTTAATTTGTATAATTCACTGTCAGCAGCAGTGCGGCTGAATACTTTTTCATATTTGTCACACAGATTCATACATTTGGTGAGCAGGTCTCTGTCCTGTGAATCATAGATGGTGACAGTAACTACAGTATTTAATTTGATCTCAGTGGCAGAAATAGGTTCTCGGGAATCAGCAGCCGTATTTTCCCCGCTTTTTGTCTGCGCCGAACATCCGGACAAAACAGCAGAACATAATATAAGAGACGCTGTGAACATTGAAAAAGCACAGCGTTTTATTAATTTTTTTGCAGATATATGATATAATGTCATAAATGTAACCTCGTTTTAGTAAAGCAGATAAAAGCAAGTCTTCACTTGTTGCTTATTGTTTTTTATAATTGAAGCAGGGGACTTCCCTGACTTGGTTAAATAGGAATTGCTGCTATAAGTATATCAGAAATGACAAAAGTTGCAAAAGTATCTTTTGGGAAAGGAGATTCTGGCTATGTCCAATGCAGTAAACTGCGAATACTGTGTAAATTACAGTTATGACGATGATTATGAATGCTACACCTGCGAAGTCAATCTGGACGAGGATGAGATGGTGAAATTCATTACCGGAAATTTTCATCAGTGTCCATACTTCAAGATGGGTGATGAGTATCGGATTGTGCGAAAACAAATGTAAAGTAATGAAAATTCTCCCCTTTTGTAAAACAATGCTATGCATTATAATAGGAGAACAGAAAATAAATAAGATACCACCAAGAGAGGAAATAAGATAATGGAAAACGTTTATATTATGGAGCATCCGCTGATCCAGCATAAAATATCCATGTTGAGAAACAAAAACACAGGAACAAATGAGTTCCGCAAATTAGTAGAAGAGATTGGAATCCTCATGGGATACGAAGCTCTCCGAGATCTTCCCGTAGAAAATGTAGAAGTAGAAACCCCTATTGAAACCTGCATGACACCAATGATTT
>OLRR01001058.1_pt1 | contig 18742 bp, 21 predicted proteins | sample 1671941 | NCBI WGS metagenome assembly OLRR01 (sample SAMEA3136628, study PRJEB25190) | human gut metagenome
GTATGTAGATGAAGACTATAATCCCCAAGGAGATGGAGGAGGTTTATCATTTAGTGTTAAGATAAATGCTTATGGAAAAGTAAAAGAAGCCCCAACAGGTAGTAAGATAAAAGCTTATATGACACAAGCTGATTTAGAAGATGGGAACTATCCACAGACAGATTTTCATACTGATGATTACAAGTCAAACATAACAAGTATTATTACAAAAAATGATAACATAGTACCAGAAACAGCAGTTGAAAGTTGGGATATATCAGAAGCCCAAGATGGCTCAGTAATGGCATACGTAGAGAAAAACAATAAAGTGGTGCCAGATTCAGTTAATACTGAGATGCATTCAACTATTTCAAAAGTTAAAGATATATCAAAAACGATATACGCTACACCTCTTGAAAAAACTGAGACTACTAATCCTTATAAGTTAACAATAGGTGGAAAAGGTGGAATTATTGCAAATGAAAATATGATAGGTTATTTTGATGAGTTTAGAAATATAACATTAATAGATTTGTCAGTTATGGACACATCTGAAGTAATAGATATGGGAAGTATGTTTGCTGGCTGCGGTGGTTTAACAAGCCTAGATTTAAGTGACTTTGATACCTCAAAAGTAACTGATATGAGTGGTATGTTTAATAGCTGTAGCAGCTTAACAAGTCTATATGTAAGTAAGTTTGATACATCAAAAGTAACTGATATGAGTGGGATGTTTGAATATTGTATGAGTTTAACAAGTCTAGATGTAAGTAACTTTGATACCTCAAACGTAACAAATATGAGTGATATGTTTTCTGTCTGTAGCAGTTTAACCAGTCTGGATTTAAGAAATTTTGATACATCAAACGTAACAAATATGAGTGATATGTTTTCTATATGTAGCAGTTTAACAAGTCTAGATTTAAGAAATTTTGATACATCACAAGTAACAGATATTGGAAGTATGTTTAGTTATTGTAGCAAATTAACCCAAATAACTGTTTCCAATAAATGGGTAATTGGTTCAGCTACTAATGTGAGTTTGATGTTTAGTAATTGTGGAACAGACCATGTAACTGTTGTTTAAAATAAATAAGATAGAATTGAGTCTAGCAATAGACTTCTTTTCTTTTTAAATGATTAGTAGAAATTAGAAAAATACTCTTGACAAATATCTATTAATTTCATTATTCTAATAAGTAGAATGAGGAGGAAAAATGATGGAAATTGAAAGAGTGATAACTGGTACTTTAGATGAGAATTGTTATATCTTAAAGAAAGATGGTAAGTGTTTATTAATAGATCCGGGATCTGATAGTGATAAGATTAAAAAGTCTATGGGGGATAATAAATTAGTAGGGATACTTGTAACCCATTCTCATTTTGATCATGTAGGAGCATTAAGAGATTTCTTAAAAAGTAATAGAAAATTAATGGTATATAAGAAAAGTAATTTAAGTGATTTAGAAGAGAAAGAAATAGAACCATTTAAGTTTAAGTGTTATTATACTCCTGGACATAGTAATGATTCTGTAAGCTTTTACTTTGATGAGGTTAATACACTGTTTGTAGGGGATTTTATCTTTAAAAATACAATAGGTAGAACAGATCTTCCAACAGGAAATGAAACTGATATGAAAAACTCATTAGCAAGATTAGCAGAATTTGATAATGATACCAAGATATACTCTGGACATGGTGATTTGACTACTTTAGAAGAAGAAAGAAAAAATAATCCATATCTATAATATCTGTGATATAATTTAGTTGAAGAAGAGAAAGGTGGTTACTATGTATATTGATTTGATTGTACTTATAGTATTAATATTACTAGTCATTATGTTTTTTAGACAGTTTTCTAGTTTTGTCTATTTTATTGCTATAGCAGATATATTTCTTAGAATATTAACCTTTATTGGGGAGAATATTCCTCTTGCTGATGTGTCTGCTGTTATAAATAAATATATTCCAAAGAGTATTTTAGCTATTATAGGTAGTTATACTAGTGGACTTTTGTATACAATACTAGCGTGGGTATTTATTGTAATAATGATTATCTTTGAATCATATATAATTAAGTTTTTTATTAAGAAAAAGAAGGTGTAGAATGAAAAATGGTTTATGGACTAAGATAGTAATAGTAATTATTACTTTAGAAATATTAGTAGGGGCTATCTATTATGGTTATAAAAAAATAGTTACTACTGATTCAGGTAGTTTATCTACTAAGAATAAAACTGTTACTACTCTATATAAAAAAATAGCACATGAAGATTTAGAAATACTAGATGTAATGGAGAATAAAGCGATGCTATATTATGCTTATAATAATATAGAAAATAAAGATTCTATTAGTTGTGAAGTAATAAATGTTAATAGAGAAGGATATACTTGTAGTGGTTTAACTACTTTTGTCAAGAAAGAAGCATTAGAAAAAGCAGTTAAAGATTTATATGGAAAAGATATTAGTGTAAATATAGAAGACTTTGAAGTGTCTAAAAAAGAATATGCTTTATATGATGAAGAGCATAAAGGAGTGGTAATTGTTACTAAAGAGGATAACTCTGAACCTATTAATATTAAATTAAAGAGTGCTAGAAAAGAAGATAATAAAATAATATTAACTACTGAAGTATTAGATGGTATCTATGGAACAGTTAAAAATACTTATCAGTATACATTTGAAAAAAGTGGGAAAGACTATTATTTAACTAAGAAAGAAAAAGTAAGGACGTGATAATATGTATGATAGTATTAAAAGTGAAATAGTTAAAGCAATGAAGGAACATAATAAGGAAAGACTTAATGTCTTAAGAATGGTTAAAGCTTCGGTTGATTTAGAACATATTGATAAGAAAGTTGAAATTAATGATGAGTTAGTTTTAAGTGTAGTATTAAAACAAGTAAAGATGAGAGAAGACTCAATTGAACAGTATTCTAAAACCTCAAGAAGTGATTTAGTAGAGAAGGAAACTCTGGAACTTAATATTCTAAAAGAGTTTTTACCAAAACCATTAACAGATAGTGAAGTAGATGAATTAATTAGTGAAGCAATAGATGAAATAAAGCCAGAAGGTATGAAAGATATGGGTAAGGTAATGGGATACTTATCACCTAAAGTAAAGGGTAGAACTGATCAAAAAGCTTTATCTATGAAAATAAAAGAAAGATTACAATAAACTTTTCCTAGTATGTTGGAAAAGTTTTTCCTTGGGAGGTAAAATGGATACATATATATACGAGAGAGAACTAAGAGAAAAAGGAATAAACTTAATAGCAGGAGTAGATGAAGTGGGACGTGGTCCTTTAGTAGGACCTGTAGTAACTGCTTGTGTTATACTTCCAGAGAAGTTTGATTTAGAAGGACTTACTGATAGTAAGAAATTAAGTGAGAAGAAAAGAGAAGAATTATATAAAAAGATAGAAGAACAAGCTTTAGGAATAGGTATTGGTATTGTAGATAATGAAGAAATAGATAAGATTAATATTTTAAATGCTACTAAGAAAGCAATGAAGATGGCTATTGATAATTGTAATGTAAGACCAGAACATGTCTTAATAGATGCCGTTAAACTAGATATTGATATACCAACTACTTCAATAATAAAAGGTGATTTAAAAAGTATTACTATCTCAGCAGCTAGTGTTATAGCAAAAGTAACAAGAGATCATATGTTATATGAACTAGATAAGAAATATCCAATGTATGACTTTAAACATAATAAAGGTTATCCCACTAAGAAGCATATTGAGGCGATTATGGAATATGGTATTATTAAAGAGCATAGGAAAAGTTTTTCTCCTGTTAAAGAATATGTAAATAATAAGTAAATTTTAAAAAACTATTGACAATTAGTAGTAACTTTAGATATAAGAATATGGAAAAGGAGGAATTTCATGACAAAGAACTTAGTAATAGTAGAAAGTCCTAGTAAGAGTAAAACTATTGAGAAATATCTTGGAAAGAATTATAAAGTAGTATCTAGTAAAGGACATATTAGAGATTTAGCAACTAGTGGTAAATTAGGTCTAGGTGTCGATATAGAAGATGGATTTAAACCTAATTATGTTCCTTTAAAAGGGAAAAGTAAATTAATTAAAGAGCTAAAGAAAGATGTTAAAGAAAGTGATCATATAATACTTGCAACCGACCCAGATAGGGAAGGGGAAGCTATCTCTTGGCATTTGAAAGAAGCTTTAAATATAAAAGATGATGATTATTCAAGAGTACTTTTTCATGAAATTACGAAAGATAGTGTTTTAGAAGCTATTAAACATGAAGGTAAGATTGATCAAAATCTTGTTAAGAGTCAAGAGACAAGAAGAATACTTGACCGAATAATTGGTTTTAGATTATCTAAGTTATTACAATCTAAGATAAAAGCTAAGAGTGCTGGACGTGTTCAAAGTGTAGCTTTAAAACTAATTGTTGATAGAGAAAGAGAAATAGAAGCATTTAAACAAGAAGAGTATTATACTATAAGTGCTTTCTTTGATGATGTTGAAGCTAATCTATTTGAATATAAAGATAAAGAGATTAAACTTACTTGTAAGGATGATGCTGATAAAGTAATTAATAGTTTAGCAAGCGACTATAAAGTGTATTCAGTAGAAGAGAAACTAAGAAATAAGAAAAGTAAGGCACCTTTTACTACTTCAACACTACAGCAAGAAGCAGCTAATAAATTAGGTTTTCCTACTAAGAAAACAATGATGATAGCCCAAAAGCTTTATGAAGGAATTGATCTTGGTAGTGAAACTACTGGTTTAATCACTTACATGAGAACTGACTCTATTCGTTTATCTGATGAGTTTATTCATAATACTTTTACCTATATTGAAAAAAACTATGGTAAAGAATATATTGGTTATCCAAAACAAGCTAAGAAAAAAGATAATGTTCAAGATGCTCATGAAGGTATAAGACCAACTAGTATATTAAGACGTCCAGAAGATGTTAAGAGTCATTTATCAAGTGATGAGTTTAAATTATATCGTTTAATCTATTATAGGGCTTTAGCTAGTTTGATGGCTGATGCTAAAGTAAATCAGACAACAGTATTGTTTGATAATAATGATTATCACTTTAAAGCAACTGGTAGTGTTATTGTCTTTAAAGGTTATTTAGAAGTATATCAAGTTTATGAAACAAGCGATGAAAATTATCTTACTGGTTTTGTTAAAGACCAAGTGTTAAAAGCAACTGACCTTGTTAGTGAACAACACTTTACAAAACCACCGGCAAGGTATACAGAAGCATCTCTTGTTAAAAAAATGGAAGAGTTAGGTATTGGTAGACCATCTACTTATGCTCAGACTATTGATACATTAAAGCAAAGAGCTTATGTAACATTAGAAGAGAAGAAATTCCATCCAACAGAGATGGGAGTTGAAACTACTGATAAGTTACAAGAGTTCTTTAAAGATTTAATTAATGTAGAATATACAAGTAAGATGGAAGAAGACTTAGATAAGATTGCTAGTGGAGAATTGGTTTGGAACGAAGTATTAAAAGAGTTTTATGATGAGTTTGAACCACGCGTTAAGAAAGCTTTTGATGAGATGGAAAAAGCACCTGACCAAGAAACAGGAGAGAAGTGTCCAGAATGTGGACATCCACTAGTTATTAGAAAAGGTAAATATGGTGAATTTACCGCTTGTAGTAACTATCCAGAATGTAAATATGTCAAGAAAGAAGAAAAACAAGTAATAGAAGTAGCACATTGTCCTAATTGTGATGGGATGATTCTAGAGCGAAAAACAAGGAAAGGTAAAACTTTCTATGGTTGTAGTAACTATCCTAAATGTAAAACAGCTTTTTGGGATAAACCATTAAATTTAAAATGTCCTAATTGTAATTCTATACTATTAGAACATGGTGATGAAATAAAATGTAGTAGTTGTGATTATACAAAAAACAAATAAAGAAGTTTTATCTTCTCTATTTGTTTTTTTCTTTACTATGATAGATTTTTAAATATCTATCATACTCAAATAAATCATTAGGTGTCATTCCTAGAAAATAACATAACTCAGGAATTAATACAGATGGAAAGCTTAATTTTCCATTTTCATATCTTGAATATAAATCTTGACCAATACCAAGATGAGCTGCTATTTCTACTTGTGTAATATTCTTAACCTTTCTTTGCTCTTTAATCTTTTCATGAAAATCCATTTGCATATAAATCACCGTACTTAAAGTGTAAACTAATAATAAGAATACTGTCAATCAAAATTTGACAATAAGATTAAAAAATAGTACAATATAGACCGTTAATGAATGGGGAAATATAAAATGAAAACAGTATCAGACAATGAAAAACAAGATTTTAATTTGTATGCTATTACTTTTAATAAAGAAGATACATATGGTTATAAAAGAGACCTAAGGGAAGAAGAAATAGAATCTAAAAGAAAAGCAAGAGAATTAGAAAGACAGAAGGTTAAGAAAAAAATAAAAAACCTTAAAATATTAGGTAAAATGGTAGCTTTATCTGCTTTATGTGTAGCATCAGGAAAAACTTATAAACTTATTGATTCTAAGATATTAGAAATAAAAGAAGATAAGGCAATGGATGACTATTATAAGCCTTTAGCAAAAGTGATTGTACGTAATAAGGAATATATTACAGATGAATATGGAGAACTAAATGAAGATAGATATACTTATCATTATGATAAAATAGGTGAGTATATTGATGAAGAGTCAAACAAGGTAGAAAGCATATATAGTCAAAATAAATATGTAGCTTCTAAAGATTTTTATATAGCAAGTGCTACTAAGTATTTTGAAAACCATTATGGTGATATGGATGAAGTTATTGAAAATATGAAATCAACTGGAGATAATGCTACTTTAAAAGATTATGTAAAAACACTAGGATATACTTCAGTAGATGATTATGTAGATTCTATTTATCAAATCAATTATTCATTTAAACAAAACAATATAAACACTGTACCAGTAAAAACACTAAAATAATTAATATTATATAAAAGTCATAATTTTTATCATATTTATGACTATTTTTAATAGACTGGTTTTTAAAAAATGTTTGCTTTCTTAATAACAATATAGTAAAATTATGTTGAAGAGAGGGATAATAATGAATCAAGAAATAGATAATGCAGTAGAGAAGATGAAGTCTACTGTAAATAACTTAGAAAAGAAATTTGGAATTGTTAGAGCAGGAAGAGCTAATCCTTCTAGTTTAGATGGGGTTATGGTTGAATATTATGGTCAAATGACACCTTTAAAACAACTTGGAACTATTTCTGTTCCTGAAGGAAATCAACTACTTATTAAACCATTTGATAAGAGTTGCTTAAAAGATATGGAAAAAGCTATTATTGCTGCTAACTTAGGATATAATCCTAGTAATGATGGAGAAACTATTAGAATAGTAGTACCAGCTCTTACAGAAGAAAGAAGAAAAGAACTTGTTAAGCAAGTTAAAGCTTTAGCAGAAGAAGCAAAGGTTGCTATTAGAAATATTAGACGTGATGCTAATTTAAAAATAGAAAAAGAAGATTTAGCAGAAGATGAAGAAAAATCACTTAAAAATGATATTCAAGATTTAGTTAATGAATATAATAAAGATATTGAAAGACTTCTTAAAGAAAAAGAAGAGGAATTAATGACAATTTAATAAAATTGTGATAACATAAAAATTAAATCAATGAGAAGGAAGTAGTAGGAGAGTAATAAAAGTTAAAGAGAGATTATGGTTGGTGAAAATAATCCTTTTATCCTTTGAATTCATCCTTTGAGTCTTAAAGTAAAACTTTAGGCGTTACTCGCGTTAAGAGATTAGAGTGTATAGAAAACTATAAAATAAGGTGGTACCACGGATATGTTTCGTCCTTAGTTTATAGTTTTTCTTTTGTTAGGGGGGATATTTATGCAAAAATTCATTTGGGATTTGGATGAAACACTTTTAAGTGCTGATTTTAGAAAAGAAGATGACTTTTTTAAAGAACAAATACTTGATGAAAAAGTAGATGAATTTATTAAAAATAAGGTTAAATATTTAATGGAATATGAAAGAACGTTTTTTAAATATGATATAAAACTATTAAGTGAATTTCTAACACTTAGAAGTGGGCTTAAGATAGATGAAAAGATAATAGAATATTGGAATGAACATAATAAAACTATTCCTGATACCATTCAAATGGGAGCAGAAGAAGTACTTTCTTATTTACAAAGTAAGGGATATCAAAATATCCTTTATACTAATTGGTTTAAAGATGTGCAAGAAGAAAGATTAAGAAGAACTAATTTATTAGAATACTTTAGTGAAATCTATGGTGGAGAACTTGCTATTAAGCCCAATGCTATTGGATATAAAAAAATAATTAAAGATGTAAATCCTACTGAAGTAGTGATGATAGGTGATAATATCATAAATGATGTTTTAGTACCAAGAAGTATTGGGATAACTTCATATCATTATGATCCATTAGATAAAAATAACGATAAGAATAAAATTAAAACATTAGGGAAAATAAAGGAGATGTATTAGATGAAGATAGAAGAAATTAAGAAAAATATAGAAGATGAATTAAATAGCTGTAAAGATATGAAAAGTCTTAATGATTTAAAAGTTAAGTACTTAGGAAAGAAAGGTATTATTACAGAACTTAGTAGTAAAATTAAAGAAATACCAAATGAAGAGAAGAAAGAGTTTGGTATGAAGATGAATGAATTGAAGACTAGTTTTAATTCATTATATGATAGTAAGAGAACTTTCTTTGAAGAAGAAGCTCTTAATGAAAAGTTAGCTAGTGAAAGTATTGATGTAACACTTCCTGCTACTCATATAGAAATAGGTAGTCCTAATATCTTAGAGAAACTAGTAGAAGATATGGAAGAGTTATTTATGTCAATGGGATATGATGTAGTTGATGGACCAGAAATAGAAGAAGATAAATATAACTTTGAACTTTTAAATATACCTAAGGGTCATCCAGCAAGAGATGCTCAAGATACTTTCTATTTAAAAGGTGATGAAATCTTACTTCGTAGTCAAACATCTCCTGTTCAAATTAGAACAATGTTAGAAACTAAGGGAGAAAAACCAGTAAGAATGATATGCCCTGGTAAGACTTATCGAAGAGATGATGATGATGCAACTCACTCTCATCAATTTATGCAGATAGAAGGATTGTTAGTTGATAAGAATATTCATCTAACAGATTTAAAAGGTACTTTTGAAATAGTTGCTAAAAGACTATTTGGAAGTGACACTGAAGTTAGATTAAAGCCTAGTTATTATCAGTTTACTGAACCATCTGTAGAGTTAGATATTAGTTGTTTTAATTGCAAAGGTAAAGGTTGTGCTATTTGTAAAAATAGTGGTTATATAACAGTAGCAGGTGCTGGAATGGTTCATCCTAATGTCTTAAGAAACTGTGGTTATGACCCAGCTGTTTGGTCTGGTTTTGCCTTTGGCTTTGGAGCAGAACGACTTGCTATGTTAAAGTATGGTATTACAGATATTAGAACTTTTTATATGACTGATTTAAGATGTAGTAAAACATTTGATAGAAAGGAAGATAATAATGATTAATTTAGAATGGGTAAGTGACTATATTGATATTTCTGATTTAACACCTAAAGAACTAGCTAAAAGAGTAACAGAAAGTGATATTAATGTCGAAAAAGTAATTACTAATCATATAGATAACTTAGTAATCGGAGAAGTAGTAGAATGTATTAATCATCCTGATAGTGATCACTTACATATCTGTAAAGTAGATATTGGAAGTGAAGTATTACAAATAGTATGTGGTGCTCCTAATGTTAGAGTGGGTTTAAAGGCGATAGTTGCACTTGTAGGGGCTGTTTTACCAGGTGACTTTGAAATTAAGAAAAGTAAGATTAGAGGAGTAGAATCTAATGGTATGCTTTGTGCTTTATATGAGTTAGGATTAGAAGAGAAGAATGATACTACTTATAGTAAAGGTATTTATGAAGGAGATAGTCACTTAAAAGTAGGAGATGATGCTTTAAAAGCTTTAGATTTAGAATCAACTGTACTTGAACTTGATATTCATAAACATCGTAATAATGATTGTTACTCTCATATTGGTTTTGCATATATTGTAAGTGCTATTTTAAATAGAAAGGTAACTCTACCAGATACTAGCTTTAAAGAAATAGATGATAGTATAGATAAACATTTTAGTCTAGAAGTAGCAACTAATAAATGTAGTTATTATCTAGCTAAAATGGTTAAAGATGTTAATATTAAAGAATCACCAGACTTTATCAAAAAAAGATTAGTAGCAGCAGGTATGCGACCTATTAACAATGTAGTAGATATTTCTAATTATGTAATGTTAGAGTATGGTCAACCACTTCACTTCTTTGATTATGATAAGTTAGGATCTAAAGTCTTAGTAAGAGATGCTAAAGACAAGGAAGAAATTACTACTCTTGATAATAAGGAAAGAGTTTTAACTAGTAATGATATTGTAATAACTGATACCATAAATCCTGTTTGTATTGCTGGTGTAATGGGTGGAATTGATACTGAAGTAACAGATAATACTAAAACAATTTTAATAGAAAGTGCTATCTTTGATTCTGTTAGTATTAGAAATACAGCTTCAAGATTAAATCTTCGTAGTGAAGCATCTATTCGTTATGGAAAAGGTCTAAACTATGAATATACAGAAATGGCGATTAAAAGAGCTTGCCATCTATTAGAAAAATATGCTGACGCTAAAATCCTAACAGGTATAGTTAAATACGATAACGTTGATAAAAAGCCAAAAGAAGTAGAGTTTAGAGCAAGTGAAGTTAATAATCTTTTAGGAATAGAAATTAGTGAAGCAGATATGGAAAAAGAAATGGATAGATTAGGCTTTAGTTATACTCTAGAGAATAAAGTGTTTAAGGTAGTAATTCCTAATAGAAGACTTGATATTGAACCTAATGTAAATGATATAGCCGAAGAAATTGTAAGACTTTATGGTTACCATAACTTAACTTCATCTCTTCCTGTTGTATCTATCAAGAAAGGTGAATATAAAGGAGATATTAAGTATCGTAAGTTTATCTCTAAAAGACTTAGAATGAAAGGTTTAACTGAGACTAAAACTTATACTTTAACATCACCTAGTATGGCTTCTATGTTTGATTATGAACATAAAGAAAAATTAGTTCTTCCAAACCCTATGAGTGTTGATAAATCTGTTGTTAGAACTAGTATTATTCCATCCCTAATAAATGTTTATAACTATAATAAAGCGAGAAAAGTAGATGACATCTTCTTATATGAAATAAGTAAAACATATGATAAAGATTATAAAGAAGAATCTAAAATAGCTGGTCTATTAAAAGGAAATATTGTTAAATCAGCTTGGAACGGTAATATAAAATGTGATTTTTATGTTACTAAAGGTATAGTAGAAGATATTCTTAATTCGCTAGGATTTAATAATCGTTATACTTTCGTTCCCATGGAGTTACCTAATATTCATAAAGGAATATCAGCTAGTATTTTACTAGATGGAGAAATGTTAGGTATCATTGGAAGAGTTCATCCTAATACTTTAAAAGATGAAGTATATGTCTTTGAACTTTCTTTAAATAAATTAATGCGTAAAGTAAAACCAATTAAGTTTAAGGAACCATCTAAGTATCCTAGTATTGAAAAAGATGTTGCTTTCTTGATTGATAGAAATATTAATTCCCTTGAAATAGAAAAAATGATAAAGAAATACTCATCAAGGTTATTAAAAGATATAGATGTATTTGATGTTTATCTTGGGGATAATATAGCTAAAGATAAGAAATCAATCGCTTTTAAACTTACTTATCAAGATGATACTAAAACTCTAACAGATGACGAGGTAATGACTGATTTTCATAAGATGATAGAGAAAGTTACTAAAGAATTTAACTGTGAGATTAGGGATAACTAATGAATAAAAAAGAAACATTAATTGATCAGTTTAAAACTTATGTAGGTGCATATTATGGCGTAAATAGTATGGATGAATATGACTTAAAAGTATACGTTTTAAAAGAGATAGAAAAAGAAATAATTAATTTTATTGAAGTAAATGATTTAGAAAAAGAAAAATGTTTAAAAATAGCTAAAGAAGTAGAAGATAATGTTTCTCTTAAAACAAAACTACAAGATAGTTTATTAATCCTTTATAAAATGAATGATTATATGGAACTTATCTTTATGATTAAAAGTAAATTAAAAAAATTAAAAGCTTAGCAAATATTACCAGGAAAGAAAATCTAAAAATGAGACATTTTATTAATGGAGGTGTCGAAATTTGAAAAAGATTTTCTTTTTTGTGTTAGTTATTTTTTTGTTGCTATTAATTACTAATACAAAAGCTTTAAATAGATATAGAGGTAGTAAGGAAGTGAAAGTAGTTGTTTCTTTTACTAATAGTAGTGTAACCACTAATGATATTAATGAAAAAATGTTATTTGATTATAAAGTTATTTCTTATAAACCTAAATTAGTACTTTCTTATTGTGATGAATCAATATTAAAGAAGCTTAATGATTTTACTTTTACAGATATAGAAGAAGGTAGGAAAAGATATTTAGAAATACTTAGACAATATGGATTATATAGTGATATAGAAAAAATAGAATGTTTTGGTATACCACTTGCTAGTGTTACTATTTATACTAATATTAATAATCTTAACAAGATAAAGTATGAGAGTAAAATAGTTTGAAAAAGTTAAGTGATTTCAATTTTGCAAATTTAGGACTTAAACTAGTTAATATTGAAATTAATAATCAAATAGAATAACTTCTTGCAAACAAATGTTTTTCTTGTTATACTTATAGTGGAAAACGTGGTGGAAGTATGAATAAAAAAGAACTATTTATAGATGAAATTAATTATTTAAAGAATGATGATATTAAGAAAAGTGTAGCTATTCTTATTGAAATGTTACCAGATTATTTCTTTCATGAAGCAGCCTCATCTACTGGAAAGTATCATCCCAAATATGCTCTTGGTGATGGTGGTTTATTAAGACATACTAAAGCAGCTTGTTATATAGCTCACGAATTACTAAATGATCCAGCAATTGGGGAGAAGTATACTTCAAGAGAAAAGGATTTGATGATAGTTGGTCTTATTATGCATGATGGACTAAAAAGAGGTTTACAGGAAGAAAGATACACTAGATTTGATCATCCATTACTAGCTGCTAACTTTGTGTATGAAAATAGAGAAAAAGCTGGTATTAGTGAAGATGAAGCATTATTCTTAAAAGAAGTTATATCATCACATATGGGACCATGGACAAAAGATTATGATGGTAATGAAGTATTACCATATCCTAAGAATAAATATCAAAATTTTGTTCATATGTGTGACTATTTAGCTAGTAGAAAAGGATTACTTGTTCCTTTTGATAGCAATAACAATATAATATTATAAGAGGAAAGATTATGGGAAAGATAATAGTAATTGAAGGAGTAAATGATTCAGGAAAAGAAACCCAAAGTAAATTACTTGCTAAAACTTTGAAGGAAGAAGGATATAAAGTAGTAGAATTTTCTTTTCCAATGTATAAAAGTCCAACAGGGAAAATATTTAAGAATTGCGTTTTAGGAAAAGACGGTAATGGTTATTTTGAAGAAGGGTATGAAAATTTAGATCCTTATGTTGTATGCTTATATACAGCAGCTGATCGAAAATATCATAAAGAAAAAATAGAAAGATATTTAAAAAATGACTATATAGTAATTTTAAATAGATATACTAGTTCTAATATGGCTCATCAAGGTAGCAGATATAGCGATAGTGAAGAACGCTTTTATATGTATCAGTGGATAGATAAACTAGAATACTGGCTCTTAAAACTGCCAAAACCAGACTGTACTATTCTTTTAAAAGTACCTGCTAAATATCTAAACCAACTATCGGAAAAACAAGTAGCATTTAACTTTCAAGAAGATATCTTTGATCAAGACTCAGTTTTAAAGGCTTATATTGAATTATCAGAATTATATAATTGGGATAGTATTGATTGTGTTTCTAATAATAAGATGAAGTCAGTAGAAGAAATTCATGAAGAAATAATGAAAATAGTAAGAATAAATTTAAATAATTAAGTAAATAATAGTGTTAGGTGATAAGAATGGATTTATTAATAGTTCTTGTTAAAACACTATTTTTTTATTGGATAATCGTTTTAGTGTATCGCTTTATGGGTAAAAGAGAAGTAGGAGAATTAAGTATTGTAGACTTAATAGTTTCTATTTTAATAGCAGAGCTTGCAGCAATGTCAATAGAACAATATAATAAAAGTATCTTTCTAAGTCTAATTCCGATGATAGTATTAGTCTTATTACAAATAGTTCTTGCTAAACTTTCTCTTAAATATCCAAAACTTAGAACATTATTAGATGGAGAACCATCATTTATTATTGAAAAAGGAAAAGTTAATTATAAAGAACTAGTAAAGCAACGCTATAACTTAGAAGATTTATTAACCCAGTTAAGAGCAAGAGAAATTAAAAGCTTGGAAGAAGTTGACTATGCTATATTAGAAACGTCAGGAAAACTATCCGTCTTTCAAAAACAAAGAGGTAGAAGTGTTTATCCACTAGCAGTAATATTAGATGGTGTTATTCAAGAAGATACGTTAAAAGCAATTAAAAGAGATAAGAAATGGTTAGAAGATATGTTAGAGTTTAAAAAAGTTAATTTAGAAGATGTATTTTATGGCTTTTATAAAAATCATCAGTTATTTTTAATTAAAAATAGTGATTGTATCACATAAACGACAAAATAAGTATAAAATACTGTATAAAATAGAATAAGGTGATTAGATTGAGAAGATACCTTATTCTTATTTTTGTATTCATTTTAACACTATTTTTATTATTCTTTCCGAAAGAAGAAAAAGAGGTAAGTAAGATGGATGAGAAAAGATTTATATTTATATCTTATATTGAAATAGCTAAATACTTAAAAGGAAAAGATGAAATTGCTCTTAAAAATACGATTGATGATATGATAAGTCAATGTAGTGAGTTTGGTTTTACAGATATTATTTTACAAGTAAGAAGTTTTTCTGATGCTATATACTATTCGGATATTTATCCTAGTAGTTCTATGATAGTAGCTAAAGAAGGAGATAAACTTCCTTTTGATATTTTAGAGTACTTTATTAAGAAAAGTCATGAAAGTAATTTAAAACTTCATGCTTGGATTAATCCTTACCGCATTAGAAGTAATTTATCTAAAGAAGAGATAACTGATAAGAATCCAGCTTTTAAATATTTAAATACTAATAAAGTAGAAGAAAGTGCTAAAGGAATATTTTATAATCCAGCAGATAGTGAAATTAGAAATTTAATAATTAGTGGAGTAGAAGAAATACTTGATAATTATGATGTAGATGGAATTCATTATGATGACTATTTTTATCCTAGTAAAACAATAGATTTGGAAAATTATCAAGAAGAATTATTAAAAAGAGAAAATCTTACTATAGATGAATATAGACTTGAAAATACTACTAAATTAATAAAAAAAACTTATGAAGTAGTAAAAAAGAAAGATAAAAATATTTTATTTGGTATTAGTCCTGAAGGAAATATTGATAATAATTATACTAGTAATTATATAGATACTAAGAAATTTGCAAGTGAAAGTGGCTATGTTGATTATTTAATGCCACAGATTTATTTTGGCTTCTTTAATTCTATTAAGCCTTTTTATGAAACAGTAAAAGAATGGAATAGCTATATTAAAACAGATACAGTTAAGTTAATACCTGCTCTTGCTTTTTATAAAGTGGGAGAAGAAGATTTATATGCTAAAGATGGACAATATGAGTGGATAGAATACAATAATATAATAGCAAGAGAAGTTTTAGCTAGTAGACCTTTATCAAATTATCAAGGATTTGCTATTTTTAGATATGATTCTATATTTAATGATAATTTAACCTCATACGCTTTTAAAGAAAAAGAAAATTTAAAAAAGATACTTAAATAAGTTCTAATATGTTATACTTAAATAGTAGAGGAGGTTAGCAATGAATCAAAAAGGTTTTACTTTAATTGAGCTTTTAGCAACAATTACTATTTTATCTATGATTATGTTAGTAGCGGTACCTAACATTATGAGTACTCTTGATAAGAGTAAGAGAAGAACTTATGTTGAAGATGCTAAAAAGATGATTTCTTTAACAGAATACAAAATTAGAAGTAATACTACTATAGAATTACCAGCGAACGAAAATACAGTAGTGGCATTTCCACTTTCAAGCTTGGATTTAACAGATTTTAGTGAAGGACCAGAAGGTGGACAATATGATTTGAGAAAATCTTATGTTTTAGTAGCTAGGAAGAATAATGAATATATCTATTTTGCTACTTTAGTAGAGAAATATGGGACAGGTGCTACTACAAAATATCGGGGAGTTGATGCAGTAAGTTATAGTATTTTATTAAAAGAGGATGCTGTAAATAATGTCAAGGATTTTAAAAGCTCTAGCTTACCAACCGAGCCAGTTTCAGGTGGTTCCAAAGTAATATCTAATAAACAATATACTATTAGTAAAGTAATAAGTTAAAAAACAATAAAAAAACAAACTAAAAATTGACAGATAATAGATTGATATGCTATCATAAAATTAGTAAGATATGGAGGATGTAGAGAATGAAGAAAAATAAAATGAATCAAAAAGGTTTTACCCTAATTGAATTATTGGCAGTTATTGTTATTTTAGCAATATTAATGACTTTGGCAGTTACAAGTATGCAAAGATATATTAACAATGCAAAGAAAGATACTTATATTACTACTGCTCAACAATTCATAGATAGTGTTAGATTAGGAATTACTAACGGCGAGTATGATACCCCTGATATTGGTAAATGTACTGCTGTATCAGTTGAAAATATTGAAACAACAACAGAAACAAAGCAAAGTCCTTTTGGAAAAGCTTATAATGGTGCAAAAAGTTATGTTTTAGTTTATAATACAGCTACAGCAGGACAAGAAACTAAACTTGCTTATTATATGGCTATGGATGATACTTTAGATAATGGTTTCCCACTTACTATTGAATCAGGTTTAGATAGAAAAATAGTGTTTGCAAGAAACTCTACTAAAGCTAATGCTATACCATCAATAACAGCAGCTACTTCTACAGAAATTACCTTGGCTGGTTCAACTAAATGTACAGTTACAAAATATTATTAAAATTAAGTCTACAATAGTAGACTTTTTTCTTTTAGTTTGCTATCCTTAAGTAGGAGGTAATTAATATGCTAATAATAGGTAGTCATGTTGGATATAAAAAAGATAGTGGACTAGTAGGAAGCGTAAAAGAAGCGTTAAGTTATAATGCTAATACTTTTATGTTTTATACAGGTGCTCCACAAAATACTAAGAGACTTCCAATTGATTTAGAAAAAGTAAAAGAAGCAGAGCAATTAATGAAAGATAATAAAATAGCTAAAGAAAATGTTATTGTTCATGCCCCTTATATCATTAATCTTGCTACTGATGATTTAGTAAAAAGAGAATTTTCTTGTAACTTTCTAAAAGAAGAAATTAAAAGAGTAGAAACACTAGGATTTTCTTATTTAGTTCTTCATCCAGGAAGTCATGTTGGAGCAGGGACTGATAAGGGAATACAAAATATTGCTGACTCATTAAACAAAATTATAGATAAAGATACAAAAGTAGTTATTTTACTGGAAACTATGGCCGGAAAAGGTACAGAAGTAGGTAAAAACTTTGAAGAGTTAGAAAGTATTATTTCTAGGATAAAACAAAAAGAAAATATTGGAGTATGCTTAGATACTTGTCATATAAATGATGCAGGTTATGACTTAAATTATTTTGATAAGGTACTAGATTCATTTGATAAAATAATAGGTTTAGATAAGTTAAAATGTATTCATGTAAACGACAGTAAAAATATAATGGGATCTCATAAAGATAGACATGAAAATATTGGCTATGGTCATATTGGCTTTGATAACTTAATTAATATTATTTATAATAAGAGACTCGATAATATTCCAAAGATATTAGAGACACCTTATATAGATAAAACTTATCCACCATATAAATATGAAATAGAAATGATTAGAACTAAAAAGTTTAATAAGAATCTAATTGATGAGTGTAAATTATGATATAGATAAGGAGTAATCTATGCAGAAAAAAATAGAATTTATAGTAAAAGCTTTTTTATTAAGTAGTCCTTTTCTTGATATGTTAACAGCTTTTGCTCTTCATGTGCTTAAAACTGATTTGACAATGGGAATAGTTATAAAAATTTTATTCTTAATCTTATCAGTTATCTATTTATTCTTTTTCTATCAAGGTAAGAAGAAAAAACTTTATAAAGGATTTAGTCTTTCTTTAATAATATATATATTATTTTTTATGGGAATAGTATTAGTTAATAAGGGTAGCGATGTCCTGTTTTATGAACTTAAGAATGTTTTTAAGACTTTTTACTTTCCCTTTCTTTTAATTAGTTTTTCAGCTATGTTTGAAGAAAAGTTGGAGATAGTACCAAAGAAATATTTTTCTTATATAATGTTTACCTATCTCTTAGGTATTTTTATACCTTCACTTCTAGGAATAGGGTTTGATACTTATGAAGTAACTAAGAAAGGAAGCTTAGGATTCTTTAATAGTGCTAATGAAGTAGGAGGAATAATCTCTATTCTAATGCCATTTTTCTTTCTTGATTTATATAAAGATAATAATATTATTAAATCAATATT
>OLRR01001059.1_pt1 | contig 18717 bp, 17 predicted proteins | sample 1671941 | NCBI WGS metagenome assembly OLRR01 (sample SAMEA3136628, study PRJEB25190) | human gut metagenome
TGGGCACGTTGATGCCCACGCCGAGCGTGTCGGTGCCGCAGATGACCGGCAGCAGGCCCTGCTGGGCGAGCTTTTCGACGAGCAAGCGGTAGCGGGGGAGCATGCCCGCGTGGTGCACGCCCACACCGTTGAGCAGCAGGCGGCGCAGCGCCTTGCCAAACGCCGTCGTGAAACGCGTGCCCGCGATTGCCTCGCGGATGGCCGTGCGCTGCTCTTTGGTGGAAACGCCGTAGCTGGCGAGCGACTGCGCGCTCTTGAACGCCGCGTCCTGCGCGAAGTGCACGAGGTACAGCGGCGCCTCGTCCGCGCGCAGCGCGAGCTCGACGGTAGCCTCGAGCGGCGTCTCCACGAACTCGTACTCGAGCGGCACGGGGCGCGGCGCATCGAGCACCAGGTCCACGTCGGAATCGGTGTGCGCCCTAAGCGATGCCGCGACGTCGCTCATGTCGCCCAGCGTCGCGCTCATCAGCAGGAACTGCGCGTGTGGCAGCGTGAGCAGCGGCACCTGCCATGCCCAGCCGCGCTGCGAATCGCCAAAGTAGTGGAACTCGTCCATGGCGACGCAGCCGATGTCGGCATCCTCTCCCAGGCGCAGCGCGTCGTTTGCCAGAATCTCTGCCGTGCAGCAGATGATGGGGGCGGAGGTGTTGATGGTGGAGTCGCCGGTGATCATGCCGACGTTCTCGCGCCCGAACAGCTCGACCAGGTAGAAGAACTTCTCGCTCACCAGGGCCTTGATGGGCGCGGTGTAATAGGCACGGCGGTTCGTGCATATGGCGAGAAAGCACATGCCCACGGCGACGAGCGATTTGCCCGAGCCGGTGGGGGTGCCCAAGATGACGTGGTCGCCGGCGGCCATGTCCATGAGCGCGTCTTCTTGATGGGGCCACAGCTCGATGTCCTGCCCCACGGTCCAGTCGTAGAACAGCTCGAGCGCTTCTTCGGGTTCGATGTCGGGCCAGGCATCGGGGTCTTCGGGCCAGGGGATCAGGTCCCCCAGCGTGGTATGTTCAGTCTCGTTCATGTGGCTATGATAGCGTCCTTTCTCGAAAAAGCTGCCCAGCCCGGTCAGTTCGTGCGCTAAACTTTCCTCAATTGGCAAAGGCTGGCGACGAGGCTCGAGGGGAAGGGGAGCATCTTGGCCACGAGCAGCGAAGAAGACTACCTAAGAACCATCTACGAGCTCGATGTCGAGCGTGGGGCAGTCCGCTCCGTCGACGTTGCGAAGATCTTGAACGTGAGCAAGCCGAGCGTCAACAAGGCGCTGTCGCGCCTGGAAGAAGAGGGCATGGTCACGCGCCTGCCCTACAGCCCCGTCGTGCTCACCGAGCAGGGGCGCAAAAAGGGCGAGCGGCTGCACCAGCGCTACAGCGCCATCAGGCGCTTCTTGATCGAGCAGCTCGAGGTGCCCGAAGAGCGCGCGAACGAAGAGGCGCACGGCATCGAGCATGCCCTCTCGACAGACACCGTGCAGCGTCTGTGCGCGTATATGGACGACAAGTAGGCCTCGTTCGGGGCGGCGCTGCGACGATGCGGCCGCGCGCTTGCCCGCACGAGGCGTGCATGCCCGGAGCTGCGAGCCATCCGGGAGCATATCCAGTCATAACGGTGTCTCAGCCGTGCCGCATACTGCGCGATGCGCTATCTTGTCTGCCGTGGGCGAACGGCTCCGGGTTACGGAACGAGTTGGCGCACGTGGTTTCGATTGGGCAATTCCTGTGAGGGGACGTATGGATCCGGTATTCCAAGAAGAGCAAGAGCACCTGTCCGAGGCGTACGCCAAGCTTCTGGCGGCGCGCGAGCGGCTGTCTTCGCGCCTCGATCGCAACCGCGAAGAGGCGGCAAAGGACCTAAGCGACATGCGCGACGAGCTCGTGCTCGACAAGTCGAGCGACGTCCATACCGAGACCATGGCAGAGCTCGAGTCCATGAACCGGCTCGTCGACGTGTACAACCGCACCGATTCCATATTCGTCGAGGAGCTGCGGCACGTGGAGCTGCTGCTCAAGCAGCCGTACTTTGCCAAGGTGCGCCTCAAGTTCAAGTCTGGACGCGTGCGCGACGTCTACCTGGGCACGGCGGGCGCCACAGACGAGTCGCAGCGACACTTCATCGTGGACTGGCGCAGCCCCGTCGCCGAGACCTACTACAACCAGTCCAACGGCCCCACCTCCTATGTTGCCAACGGCAAGACCATCGAGGTCGACCTCGAGCTGCGCCGGCAGTTCGACCTCACCCGCGACAAGCTCAACGCCTACTTCGACACGACCATCGCCATCGAGGACCCGCTGCTTTTGCAGTCGCTGTCCAAGCGCCATTCCGAAAAGCTCACGGCCATCACGGCGACTATCCAAAAAGAGCAAAACGAGGTCGTGCGCCATGCAGACGTGCCCGCGCTCGTCGTCAACGGCATCGCCGGCTCCGGCAAGACCTCGGTGCTCCTGCAGCGCATCGCCTACCTGTTCTACCAGGAGCGCGAGAATCTGCGTCCCGACCAGGTCTACCTGTTCACGCCCAACCCCGTGTTCGAGAAGTACATCGACCATGTCCTCCCCGACATGGGAGAGCGCAACCCGCAGATCTTCACGTGGAAGGGGTTCATCGAGCGCTTGGGGCTGGCCGACCGTGGGCTCGGGCTCGACGCGCCCGAGGAAAACCTGCGCACGCTCGAGCGCGGGATGGAGACGCTTGCGCTCGACGTACACGACTTTCGCGATATCCGCCGCGGCGATGTCGTGCTGCTGCGCGCCCAGCAGTTCCAGGCGCTGCTGCGCAAGTACAGCCACATCCCGCCCAGCCCGCACCTGTTCGCCGTCGTCAACGAGGAGCTGCATGACCGGCTCGACAGCCGCCTGGGGCAGCTCGTCAAAGATGCGCGCGTGCAGGGGAACATGCTCGACCTCGACGTGGACTCCAAGATTCAAATCTTCGGCTCGTACGTGGACCCGCAGACCGACGAAGAGATCGCCGACTGCGCGAAAACCTACGTCGACTATATGTATGCAGGTGCGCACGAGGACATCGACGCGTCGAGCTGGGTGCGCATCGACCGCATCGGCATGAGGCTGCTCGGCAAGGAGACGCTTGCCTCGACCGAGTGGATTTACCTGAAGATGCTGCTCACGGGCGAGTGTGAGCGCGACGCACGCTACGTCATGCTCGACGAGGTGCAGGACTACACCGTGGCGCAGCTCATGGTGCTGGCGCGCTATTTCCCCAACGCGCATTTCTTGCTGTTGGGCGACCAGCATCAGGCAATCAACGAGGGCACGGCCACGTTCGACGATGTCAGGCGCGTGTTCGCGGAGCTGCGTGGCAAGGTGGACGAGTGCCGCCTCATGACGAGCTACCGCTCGTCGCCGGAAATCACCGCGCTGTTCACGGGCCTGCTCGAAGAAGACGAGCGCATCAAGACCTCCTCGGTGCACCGGCCGGGCATCCAGCCGCGCATCGAGGCGTTTGCGGGGACGGGCGAGTACCTGCAGGCGGTGCGCGCCGTCGTCGACGAGGCGCTGGAGGCAGACGGGCTCACGGCTATCGTCGTCAACAGCTGGGAGGCCATGAAGTGGTTGTCGAGCCACCTCGACGAGCGGGTCAAGGTGCTGCATTCGGATGAGGAGCTTCCGGCGACGGGCGTGATTCTGCTCGATTTGCCGCTTGCCAAGGGCCTGGAGTTCGACCACGTGGTCGTGCCCGATGCGACGGGCAAGTCCTATCCGGATACGCCGCTCGCGCGTCGTCGTCTCTACACGGCGCTTTCGCGCGCGACCCACAAGGTGACCGTCCTCGCTCACGGAGAGCTGACCCCGCTGCTGAAGTAGCCCTGCATGCGCGGTATGCACGGGGTCCACCCCGCGCGAGAAGCGTGGCACTGCCACACATCCCACGTGTAGTGCGCGAGAAGCGTGGCACTGCCACACATCCCATGCGCGGGAGCGGGCAGGAGCGCGTCGACGGAGCTAGACGGCGTTTTGCTCGGCGGCTATCTCGAGGAGCGTCTCGTGCACGCGCTTGGACAGCCCGGAATGCAAGATCTCTTCCATCGGCACCTCGATGTTGCTGTCTGCGCAGTACGCGAACACCGCCAAGGTCCCGCCGAGCAGGTAGCTGACGATCACCTTGTCCTTCTTGGTGAACTTGGCGGGATCGACGTGGACAATCTTGCACCATGCCTGCTCGAGCGCGTCGGTGAGCATCGTGCGCAATCCGTAGCTGCTGTTCTTGCCGGCGATGAGGCAGAACCGCTCGACGCTCTGCTTGAACTCCGGGGTGCGCGTGACCGCGAGGTCCTCCTTGCCGTTCATCGCGTCGACCATCACGCTGACCGCCGCCGGGTTCATGCTGTCCGTCACGGCGATGTGGGCCAGGTCGTCCATGTTCTCGAAGTGGTAGTAGAAGCTGTTGCGATTGAGGCCCGCAAGCTTCACGACCTGCGCGACGGTGATGCAGGAATAGCGCGTCGTCTCGAGGAGCTCCCAAAACGCGTCTTCGATTTTCTCGACGGCCGTTTTCTCGTTTTTCTTGTATTTCGGGCGTGGCATGGGTGTCTTCTTAAATTAGGCAAACAAATTCTTGTGTCTATTTATTTAGACTGCATATCTATTTACTCTAGCCACAGTAACTAATAATTAATCTTTTTGCAGGCTAGTATTAAGAAATTTAATGCGCACAATTATATGTGTGCAACTTATGAAGTTGAGCGTTATCGGATTTAGGAATAACATCAGTCGCAAATAGAGCCGTTACAGGATAGCAATCGCGGTCAGGGCATGATCGGCCCTGTCTGTTACGCATTACCGCACAGAAGACGAGGTGTAATTATGGTCAAGGAAGAACTTGCCGATCTGGGCATCAAGTCGGTCCTCAAGATGCTCCACTCGAACCCCGAAAAGGCAATCCCGCGCCTTCTCAAGATTATCAACATGGTCGGCAAAAAGCTGTTTCCCTCGCAGCTCAAGATTATCAACGAGTACATGTCCGGTCCTGACAAAAACGTCTACCAGCTCGTCATGCGTGCGCTCAACCAGATCAACCCAGACGTCCTCGACAACATCTTGATGAACTTCTACTTCAACGTCAACGTCAAGGGCTGGGCAAAGCAAAACGAGCTGCGCGCCAAGTACCAGTGCAACATCCCCTGGGCAATTCTGCTCGACCCGACCAGCGCCTGCAACCTGCATTGCAAGGGCTGCTGGGCTGCCGACTACGGCAACAGGCTCAACCTGAGCTACGAGGACATCGACTCCATCATCGAGCAGGGTAAAGAGCTCGGCGTCTACATGTATATCTACACGGGCGGCGAGCCGCTGGTCCGCAAGGACGACCTCATCAAGCTGTGCGAGAAGCACGACGACTGCATCTTCCTGTGCTTCACCAACGCCACGCTCATAGATGAGCAGTTCTGCCAGGACCTGCTGCGCGTGAAGAACTTCATCCCGGCCATCAGCCAGGAAGGCAGCAAGGAGACCACCGACTTCCGCCGCAGCGTGGGCGTCAACTACAGCGTGTACGACAAGATCGAGCACGCGATGAACCTGCTCAAGGAAAACGGCCTGCCCTTCGGCATCTCCTGCTGCTACACCTCCGAAAACTACGAGGCGGTCTCGAGCCCCGAGTACATCGACCAGCTCATCGACTGGGGTGCGCTGTTCGTCTGGTACTTCCACTACATGCCGGTCGGCTCGGATGCGAACATCGAGCTCATGGTCACGCCCGAGCAGCGTGAGGAGATGTATCACAAGGTCCGCGAGTATCGTGTCACCAAGGCTATCTTCCCGATGGACTTCCAGAACGACGGCCAGTACGTGCAGGGCTGCATCGCCGGCGGGCGCCGCTACCTGCACATCAATGCCAACGGCGACATGGACCCGTGCGTGTTCATCCACTTCAGCGACACGAACATCCACGAGCATACGTTGCTCGAGGGCCTGCAGGCGCCGCTGTTCATGGCGTACCACGACGGCCAGCCGTTCAACGACAACATGCTCAGGCCGTGCCCGATGCTCGAGAACCCGCAGGACCTGCGCGACATGATCAAGCGCACGGGCGCGCACTCCTCCAACCTCGAAGGCGACGAGACGGTCGAGCTGCTGTGTTCGCGTTGCGACAAGTACGCCAAGGAGTGGAAGCCCACGGCCGACAAGCTGTGGGAAATCGACCACGCAATGGGCGAGTTCACGCACTAGATTGCATTGCGACGCCTCGCTTCTAAGCGGAGTGGGCGGCACGCGCAACAGCACACGAGAGAGGGCTGCGGGCACATGCCTGCGGCCCTTTTTTCATGTGCCATCCAAAAGACTGCGCTAGCTGTTCGAAAACCTCGATAATCCCCGCACAAGCGCGAGGTAATGGTGTAGTCTTCTGACAATTATTAGCATCGGCATCAAAGGAGTATCTCGTTGAAGGTTCTCTATAACGATGGTCATGTCGACGAATGCCCGGAGGAAGAAGAACTCCACGTCATCCGACATACCGCAGCACATATTCTTGCCCAGGCGGTCGGGCGCCTGTACCCGCAGGCCATGTTCGGGTACGGTCCGGCGACCGAGAACGGCTTTTACTATGACATCGACCTCGGTGACGCGAAGGTATCCGTGGAAGACCTCCCTGCCATCGAAGCCGAGATGAAAAAGATCACCAAGGAGAACCTCAAGATCGAGACCTTCGAGCTCCCGCGCGAAAAAGCCGTCGAGTTCATGGAGGAGCGCGGCGAGAAGTACAAGGTCGAGCACATCGCCGACCTGTCCGAAGATGCGCGCATCACCTTCTACAAGCAAGGCGAGTACGTCGACATGTGCGTCGGCCCGCACCTCACCTACACCAAGGCGCTCAAGGCGTTCAAGCTGAGCGCCGTCTCCGGTGCCTACTGGAAGGCCGACAGCAACAACACCATGCTGACCCGCATCAGCGGTACCGCTTTCCGCACCAAGGCCGAGCTCGCCGACTACGAGAAGCTCATGGCCGAGGCGGAAAAGCGCGATCACCGTAAGATCGGCAAGGAGATGGACCTCTTCATGCTCACCGAAGAGGGCCCGGGCTTCCCGTTCTGGCTCCCCAACGGCATGCGCCTCAAGAACTCCCTCATGCGCTACTGGCAGGAGATGCAGACCAAGTTCGGCTACGAGCAGGTCGAGACGCCCACCATGCTTTCGCGCAGCCTGTGGGAGACCTCCGGCCACTGGAACCACTACAAAGAGAACATGTACACGACCACCATCGACGACGAAGAGTTCGCCATCAAGCCGATGAACTGCCCTGGTGCATGCCTCATCTACAAGAGCAAACCGCGCTCGTACCGCGACCTGCCGCTGCGCCTCGCCGAGGCCGGCCATGACCACCGCCACGAGCTGCACGGTGCGCTGCACGGCCTGTTCCGCGTCCGCGCCTTCACGCAAGACGATGCGCACCTGTTCATCCGCCCCGACCAGATCACCGAAGAGGTCTCCAAGACCGTCGATCTGATCACCTCGTACTACAAGCAGTTCGGCTTCCCGTACAAGGTCGAGCTCTCCACGCGCCCCGAGGACTCCATGGGTACCGACGAGGAGTGGGAGCATGCGGAAAACGCCCTGCGCGAGGCGCTTGACTTCATGCACATGGACTACAAGCTCAACGAGGGCGATGGCGCCTTCTATGGCCCCAAGATCGACTTCCACCTGCGCGACTGCCTGGGCCGCACCTGGCAGTGCGGCACGGTCCAGCTCGACTTCCAGCTGCCGCGCAACTTCGAGCTCGAGTACACTGCCCCTGATGGCAGCAAGCAGCGCCCGATCATGATCCATCGCGCCGGCTTTGGCTCGTTCGAGCGCTTCATCGGCATGCTGACGGAGCAGTACGAGGGCAAGTTCCCCACGTGGCTCGCCCCGACGCAGGTCAAGGTCCTTCCGGTCTCCGAAAAGAGCGTCGATTACGCCAACACCGTCGGCCAGGCGCTGCTCGATGCCGGTATTCGCGCGACAGTCGATGCCCGCGACGAGAAGATCGGCTACAAGATTCGCGAGGCGCGCAGCGTCGACCGCGTCCCCTACATGCTCATCTTGGGCGAGCAGGAAAAGGAAGCCGGCAACATCAGCGTGCGCGACCGCTCCAACGAGACGCATCCCGCCGAGCTGGCCGATTTCATCGAGGACATCACGGCAGAAATCGCCGAGCGTCGCGGCTAGGGACGAAGGCAGAACGTGCGTGGCTTGACGCCGTCGAGGGGCGCTGACCATGCGCGCCGGTGACAGACCGGCAAGGCATTGGCCGTATACGTGACAGACTGGAGAGGCATTGGCCAAAAATGGTCAGTGCCTCTCCGTTTTGTCAGCTATGTGGTCAAAGCCTGACCGACTTGTCATGAGGGGATGCCCAGCGGCCGTGCGGTCCATGACGCGGCTGGCCAGCAGTCCCGGTGCTGCGGGAAAGAAAGGAAAGGCAAATCGATGTCGCTTTTCGAGGATATTGCGGCTTACGAGCCGTTTAACGAGCAGGAGGAAGTCGACAAGCAGGTCATCCTCGCGTACATGCGCGAAAACCCCGATTGCTTCGAGCGGTCGTCGCTTGCGCATATGGCCTGCTCCATCTGGACGGTTGACCCTACGTTTACGCAGACCCTGCTCGTCTACCACAACATCTACGATTCGTGGTCGTGGATTGGCGGACATGCGGACGGGGAGCGCGACCTTGCCGCCGTGGCGCTGCGCGAGCTGGCCGAAGAGACCGGCGTCGAGCACGCGCAGCTGGTCGATTGCGGCATCTACTCGCTCGAGGTGCTCACCGTGGACGGGCACATCAAGCGCGGCTCCTACGTGGGGTCGCATCTGCACCTCAACGTCACCTACCTTGCGGTGGCAGACCCCGCCGAGCCGATTCGCATCAAACCGGACGAGAACAGCGGGGTGAAATGGGTGCCTCTGCAGGATGCGATCGCGCTTTCAACCGAGCCCTGGATACGCGAGCGCATCTACACGAAGCTTATCGAGAAGCTCGGCACGATCGAGCGCGGCTAGAGCCAGCCGTAGTAGGGGCGCTGGGCGACGCTTTGGTGCACCCAGTCGATGAGCGTGACGAAGTCGAACACGGGAAGCCCCGTTGCCGCCTGGATATCCGCGGCGTACGGCGGCAGATCGCTGCATTCTAGCAGAAAGGCCCCGATTTCCGGGTGCTCTGCGGCAAGCGACGTCGCGACTTGTTGCAGGTCGGCGATGAGCGCGCCGTTGTCGAGCGTCGTCTTGCCCCAGCGGATGGGGGCAAAGCTCTCGAGGCTTCCGATGTCTCTCACGATGAGGCGGTCGGGGCGCGCGTTGACGTGCGCGAGCAGCTCGGGGGTCACGCTTGCCCCGTCGGCTGCCAGCACGGCGATCTTCTGGCCGGGCTTGAGCCCGACTTCGATGAGCGGCGCCTGCACGAGGCTCGACATGAACACGGGCACGTCGACGGCGGCGGCCACGCTGTCCTGGAAGTGCGCGAAGAAGCCACATGCGCCCACGATGGCGCGCACGCCCTCGCGCTCGAGCTTTCTCGCGGCGTCGATGACGAGCCCCTCGATGGAGGGGTCGCCCGCGAAGAGCCGCTCGATCTCGAACTCGACTTTCTCGTAGCGCACGGGGTAGTCAAAAGTCGTCGCGTTGGCGACGTTGCCGGGCAGCTTGGGATAGTCCAGGTCGACGGTCACGATGCCGATTGTCTGCCCGGAGGTGAAGTGGGCAGGCACGGTAAAGCTGCCGTGCCTGCCGGTCTCGTCGGCAAGGGGTGCCTGCCAGGTCATGCGCGCTCTCCTACGCCTCGACGTAGGTGCCGTCGTTGAGGTAGGCGAGCAGCTGCTCCTTGGTGAGGTGCGCGATGCCCAGGTGCTCGAGCGTCATGCCCGTCTCGAAGTAGTTGGTGTGGTTCATGACGCCGCCCAGGACAATCATCGAATCGATGATGGGGGTCGGGACGCCAAACTTCTTGCCAAGCTCGTGGTACACATGGCAGCCGACCGGGACATCCTCGGTGACGTAGCGGTTCTTGATGGTGAACGGGCCGGTGCCGTAGCCGACTTCCCACTCTTCCTCGAACGGGACGTTGCAGCCCTCGCCCATGTACTCCTCGCCCAAAACGCTCGTGCGCTGGAAGAAGACCTCCTTCTTGAACTCCTGAATGCCGACGCCGATTGCCTTGGCCAGCGCGATCTCCTCGTTGTAGAACTGGTACTGCACCTCGGAGATGGACGGGCAGAAGGAGTGGCTGTAGATCGAGTAGTCGTGGATGTTGCTGCGCAGCACGGTGGAGAAGTTCTCCATCGTGGAGACGCCGAGCAGCGTGCCGGGGACGTGAATGACCGGGTTGACGTTGGAGAACCCGATGTCGAGCACGGTTGCGCCGCTCGTCACGCCGTCGCCTTGGGTGATTGCGTCAAAGCAGCCGAGCGCCTTGGAGCTCTCGAGGAAGTTTTCCTGGTCGGTCATGGGCAGCGCGGCGCCGCGCAGCGTGATGGCGCGGTAGACGAGTGAGACGTGCGCGTTGGGCACGCCGCCCTCGGTGTCGACGCGGGTGCCATATGGCGCGCTCGACCAGCCGCCGATGATGACCTTCTTGTCGCAGCCGGCCTCCCTCATCATCTTGCGGAGCTCGAGGCTGCCGTAGTTGTCGGGGATGATGTGGATGATCTGGCCGTCTTCGAGGTAGGGGATGAGCTCCTTGAAGAAGGTCTCGTGCGCGACGCTCGGGATGCCCACGATGATGAGCTTCGCGCCCTTGACGGCTTCGGCAATGCTGTTGGTGGCAAGCGCGAACTTGGCCTTGCCCCAGCGCTCGAAACCGTACTTGGTCTGGGTACCGGGCAGCTTGGGGCCAATGGTCACGCCGGTCTTGTCCACGTTGCCGAGCGTGCTCTCGAAGAATGGGTCGAGGTCGCAGATGCGCACCTCCTGGCCGGCAAGCGCGCAATCTGCTGCGCAGGTCTTGCCAACTGCACCACCGCCGAGCACGGCGATCGGCGCGTTGCGTAGCTCCTCAACATTGATGGTCATGGGTTCCTCCTCTTGTTTTACGCAGGTTGTTCCTGCGCTCTATGGCAAATGTTCAGACACGATTATGTCGGGCCGCGCTCGAATTGCTCCTCTGCATATCTTGTGGCTGGCCATAGATACTATGAAATGATGGGTACACGGCTCAAAAACTACGCAATAAAGCGTAGAAATGCAGACAATCCGCAGGTAGAAAGCGCGTTGCGCAGACTTTCCGAGTCCTATCTATTTTATCGATGGCCAGACGTGAAATTCTCCCATCACCAAACCCCTTGAAGCCCAAATCGTTCTCCCGTAATCTGCTCACCCGTTGCGTCGCAGCAGCTCAACTGCATGACTCGGCATCGTGAGGGCTGCTACGCACATATCGGCAAAATTAAGTGCCCTGTGGGGCTCGATTGGCAAAGGAGGTAACGGTGCAACTGACGAGGAGCCTGGGCGGCATCGCCCGAATGCATGGGCGTAGGGCGGCCATGGCTGGGCACCGCCTCTGTGCCCGCGCTGTGCACGAGCGGCGCGATTCCAGCACTACCACGATGTATTCGAAACAACCTATCTAGGGGAGAACCATGAAACTCAAGAAACCATCTAAGAAGCTCATCGTCGCTGCGGCTTGCAGTCTCGCCCTCGTCGGCACTATTGGCCTGGTCGGCTGCGGCGGCAGCCAGCAGTCCGGCTCCAACGGGGCGAGCGGGGACAAGACGGTCACCGTCGCCGCCGTACCCACGCCGCATGCAGAGATCCTCAACGACGTGGTCAAGCCCATCTTGGAGAAAGAGGGGTACACGCTCGAGGTCAAGGAGTTCAACGACTACGTGCAGCCCAACACCGTCACCGAGGAAGGCGACGTCGACGCCAACTACTTCCAGCATGAGCCCTACCTCGACAACTTCAATGCTGAGAACGGCACACACCTGGTGAAGGTCACGGCCGTGCACTACGAGCCGTTCGGGCTGTACGCCGGCAAGACCAAGTCGCTTGCCGACCTTAAAGACGGCGCCATCGTGGCCGTCCCCAACGACACCACCAACGAGGCCCGTGCGCTGTTGCTGCTCGAGCAGGAGGGTCTGATCAAGCTCAAGGACGGCGTCGGAGTGACGGCAACCACCAAGGATATCGCGTCCAACCCCAAGAACCTTCAGTTCAAGGAGCTCGAGGCAGCGCAGGTGTCCCAGTCGCTGCAGGATGTCGACATCGCGGCCATAAACTCCAACTACGCGCTCCAGGCCGGCCTGAACGTCAACAAGGACGCGCTCGCAACCGAGGATGCCAACGGCACCGCGGCCCAGACCTACGCCAATCTGCTCGTCGTCAAAGACGGCAACCAGGATTCCGACAAGATCAAGGCGCTCGCCGCTGCTCTGAACTCCGACGAGGTGCGTGATTACATCAACAACACGTACGACGGAGCCGTCAAGCCAGTTTTCTAGACAGTCAGCACCATACAGGCTGCTGGGCAGTGCGGGGCGTGCAGCGCTCCGCACTGTTGCATGTAAGAAGGTAGAAATGATCGAAATCAAGAACTTGAAGAAGGTGTACAGCACGCGCGAGGGCGATGTCGTGGCACTCGACGACATCAACTTGTCCATCAAGAGGGGCGAGGTCTTCGGCATCCTGGGCGAGTCCGGCGCGGGCAAGTCCACGCTCGTGCGCTGCATCAACCTGCTCGAGCGCCCCACCGAGGGCAAGGTCATCATCGACGGCGTCGACGTGACCAACTACACGGGACGCGACCTGCGCAAGCTGCGCACCAAGATCGACATGATCTTCCAGAACTTCAGCCTGTTCCAGCAGCGTACCGTCTTGCAAAACGTCACGTTCCCGCTCGAACTGCAGGGTGTCGACCGCACCGAGCGCATCGAGCGCGCTAAGAATCTCATCGAGCTCGTCGGGCTTTCGGGCAAAGAGTCCCGCTACCCAAGCGAGCTTTCCGGTGGCCAGCAGCAGCGCGTGGCCATCGCACGTGCGCTCATCAATCGTCCGGAGGTCATGCTGTGCGACGAGGCGACCTCGGCACTCGACTCGCGCACGACCATCCAGATCCTCGACCTGCTCAAAGACATCAACAGGCGTATGGGCGTCACGCTCGTCGTCATCACGCATGCGCTGTCCGTCGCAGAAGAGATCTGCGACCGCGTCGCGATGATCGACGGCGGTCGCATCGTCGAGCAGGGCACGACGCATGAGGTCTTCTCCAATCCGCAAAGCGACATCGCCAGGGAGCTGCTCGCGCACCACGAGGTCAGCTCCACGATTTCTGTCGGCGCGGGTAAAGAAGGCCTGCTCGATGCCGAGAAGGGGGAGGAGCAGTAATGGAGTACCTGTCCGAGTTCTTTGCCGAATACGGTGGGCTTCTGGCCCAAGGTACGGTCGACACGCTCGTCATGACCGTCGTCTCGTGCCTGTTCGCCTATGTGATCGGCCTGCCCGTCGGCGTTGCCTTCGCGGTGACCACGCCCAACGGGCTGCATCCCATCCGCTGGCTCAACACGGTCCTCGGGTGGATCATCAACATCGGCCGCTCGATCCCGTTCGTCATCCTGCTCGTCGCCATCATCCCGTTCACGCGCCTAATCGTGGGCACGTCGCTCGGCGTGCCGGGCGCCATCGTCCCGCTCGTCGTCTCCGCCGCTCCCTTTGTGGCGCGCATCGTCGAGCAGTCCATCGCCGAGGTCGACCCGAGCCTGGTCGAGGCGGCGCAGAGCTTTGGCGCGAGCAGCTTCCAGATTGTCTACAAGGTGCTGCTCAAAGAGGCGCTGCCCTCCATCGTGCGCGGCGTGGCCATCACGTTCGTGAACCTCTTCGGCTACTCCGCCATGGCGGGCACCGTCGGTGCGGGCGGCCTGGGCGACATCGCCATCCGCTACGGCTACCAGCGCTGGCAGGCAGACGTCATGCTGGCCGCGGTCATCCTGTGCGTCATCCTCGTGCAGGTCTTCCAGAGCGTGGGCGACTTCACCGCGCGCAAGATTGACCGGCGTCGTATCGCCGGCTAGACGCCGCGGCAGGGCGGACAACGCAAAGCGGGCTGCACCCGGGGGAATCTCCCCAAAGGTGCAGCCCGCTTTTTCATGCAGGTGTGCATGGAAGCGTGCGTGACACGATGCCTGCGGCCCCTCGTGTCAGGTGCGCGCATGGGCGCGCGACGCGTGCCCAAGCTCCCTGCGGGGGCCTTATTCCTCGTCGCCCTCGTTGCCGAACTCGATCAGGCGGCCGTTCTTGTCGTAGAAGTCGAGATGACGGCCGTTCTCGTCATAGTACTTGTCGGCGTTGGTGGAATGCGGGCCCCAGTCCTGGTCGTTCGGACGCGGCATCCAGCCGCCGCCAAACAGGTGCACGTGGAAGTGCTTCACGCTCTGGCTCGCGTCGTCGCCCGTGTTGACGAGCAGCCTGAACCCGTTTTTGAGGCCCTTGATCTCGGCGACCTTCTGCACGGCGCCGAACACGTGGCCAAGCGTCTCTTCCGGCACGTTGTCCGCGATGTCGGAGTAGTGGTCCTTCGGAATGATGAGCGTGTGCACGGGCATCAGCGGCTCCATGTCGTCGAACGCGATGACGTGCTCGTCTTCGTACACCTTCTTCGTGGGGATCTCGCCTGCGCCGATCTTGCAGAAGATGCAGTTCTCGTCAATCATGTCCACTCCTTCGTATGGTTTGGGTTGCAAATGCAGAATACCAGCAAGTGCCGGGGCTGGTCGCGCCGTGCCTGGAAATGGCCATAGATAATCGCGAGACATGATCATGCCAAGAATAGAAATCCGATTGGCAACGTTGCACGTGACGGGCTGGACACTTGCACTATCATGGCAAAAAACCAACTCGACTTGAGGATGCGAGAGCACATGTTCGACGGAATCGAAAGCCCCGGCCGCAACGACGATTGCTGGTGCGGCAGCGGCAAGAAGTACAAGAAGTGCCATCTGCACAACGACCAGCGCATGCAGGAGCTGTGGGAAGAGGGCGAGGAGGTCCTCCCGCGCGATCTGCTCAAGGGCCCCAAGGACATCGAGGGCATCAAGTACTCGGCACAGGTCAACGTCGGCTCGCTCGACTACGTCGCCGCGCACATCAAAGAGGGCGTCTCTACGGCAGAGATCGACAAGTGGGTCTACGACTACTGCATCGAGCACGACGCCATCCCGGCTGACCTCAACTACGAGGGCTTTCCCAAGAGCGTGTGCACGTCCATCAACGAAGTCGTGTGCCACGGCATTCCCAACGAGCACGACATCTTGAAGGAGGGCGACATCGTCAACGTCGACATGTCGACCATCCGCAACGGCTACTTCTCCGACTCCTCGCGCATGTTCTGCATCGGCACGGTAGACAGCGAGTGGAAGCGTCTCGTCGACACGACCAAGGCCGCCGTCGAGGCGGGTCTCGCCGCCATCAAGCCATGGATTCACCTGGGCGATGTCTCTGCCGCGGTCAACAAGGTGGCGACGGATGCCGGCTTTTCCGTGGTCGCGGAGTTTGGCGGGCACGGCATCGGCCACGAGTTCCACGAGGACCCGTTCGTGAGCTTTACCGCCGAGGCGGGCACCGGCCCCATCTTGGTGCCGGGCATGTGCTTCACCATCGAGCCCATGGTCAACCTGGGCGATGCGGCCATCGACATGAACGATCCGAACGGCTGGACCGTCCGCACCAAAGACGGCCTGCCCACGGCGCAGTGGGAAGTGCAGGTCGTCGTGACGGAAGACGGATACGAGCTGCTCTCCTGGTAGCTGCCCGGTCCAGCCGCAAAGCAATCTCCACTTGTGGGGCGCCCCTTTCGAGGGGCGCTTTTTTATGGCGAAAAGCGGCGAATCCAGATTGTAAACAGCAATACAACAGATATAATAAACGAGCCGAATATATACCACATAGACATACAACACAGATTAAACGCACCCTAAGGCACAAGCTTATGATGAAGTCGACGACAATACGGATGGACGACGGCCTCAAGAGAGAGGCGAGCGAGAAGCTCGAGGCGCTGGGCCTGAACTTCAACACCTTCGTCGTGATGGCGACCAAGCAGCTCGTCGCCCAGAACCGCATTCCGTTCGACCTGGTCGTCCCGGACGCTCCGGACGACCGCGATAGGGCCTGACCGCCTGGTCGCGACTTTCATCAGGTAGATAGACGGCATGGCGGCGAGTCGCACCGAGGGGAGGGACGCGCGGGTTTTCGGCATCGGGGGAGAGCTCGCTCGATGCGGGCGTCCGGACAGGCCAATTGTTGCCGTCCGGCGCGGTCAATCGGCACACTTGCAGACATCAGGGTGATTGGCATGTGGTTTTCAAGGCTGTTCAAAAAGCAAGATGACGCGATCTACGTGCGGAGCCACTGGATCTTCTCCAACCGGAGCTCGAACATCATGGTCATCGGACGTCGCTACAACTAGACACCTCCAAGCGCTTTTGCTCCACACACGACTGGGCGCCCCCGCCTCGCAGCGATATTGCTGCGACAAGGCGGGGGCGTCTGTGCTTTTATGCACATCTATCGACAAATACCGCACGCTTGACCTGCCCACGCGTGGAAAGCGCGGTATGAATAGGGCAATCGTGCTAAAGTTTTTGTTTCGAAATCGACGGTTTTCTACATACGAATAGGTAACACATGGAACTTGGACAAATGCTGCCGATCTGGAGCATCATTCCTTTTGTAGGCATGCTCCTTTCAATCGCGATCATGCCGCTGGTGAAAGGCGAGTGGTGGGAGAAGCACCAGCTCCTTGCCGCCGCGTTTTGGGCGCTCGTGTTCCTGGTGCCGTTCACCATCGGTTTTGGCCCCGAGACAAGCGCGGAGCAGCTCGCCGAGACAATCGTCGGCGACTACATCCCGTTCATCGTGCTGCTGCTGGGCCTGTTCGTCGTCTCCGGCGGCATTCTCGTGCGCGGTACCATCGTCGGCACGACGAAGAACAACGTCATCTTGCTGCTTATCGGCACGTTCCTTGCCAGCTGGGTCGGCACGACGGGCGCCGCCATGTTGCTCATCCGCCCGCTGCTTCGTGCCAACCTGTGGCGCAAGCGCAAGGTGCACATCGTCGTGTTCTTCATCTTCATGGTCGCCAACATGGGCGGCTGCCTGACCCCGCTGGGCGACCCGCCGCTGTTCCTCGGCTACCTGCGCGGCGTTCCGTTCTTCTGGACGCTGCAGCATATCTGGCCGATTCTGCTGCTCAACACCATCCTGCTGCTCGTCGTGTTCGTCCTCATCGACCGCCGTATGGTCATGAACGAGGGCAAAGAGGGCCTCGAGGCTTTGCAGCTTGAGGCGACAGCCGACAACCGCGTGCCGATCCGCATCGAGGGCTGGCACAACTTCTTCTTCCTGGCGCTCATCATCGTGGCCGTCATCTTGAACGGCGCCATCCCCCAGATGGACGCGTTCATCGACCCGGCGACGGGCAAGACCTACGGCATCAGCGTGTTCGGCACGCACGTCGGCATCGACTATGTCGTGCAGGTTGCGCTGATCTTCATCGCGATGGGGCTTTCGTGGGCGACCACGAGCAAAGACCTGCGCGAGCGCAACAACTTCGAGTGGGGTCCCATCTCCGAGGTGGCCAAGCTCTTCATCGGCATCTTCATCACGATGATTCCCGCGCTTGCCATCCTGCGCACCTATGGCGGCAGCATCGGCATCGACTCGCCGCTCAAGTTCTTCTGGGCCACCGGTGCGCTCTCGTCGTTCCTCGACAACTCGCCCACCTACGTCGTGTTCATGACGGCGGCAGGCTCGCTCGGCGCAGACGGCATGCAGTACCTCACGACGGCAGTCGGCGATGTGGCGGTTCCCATGCTCCTCGCGATCTCTGCCGGTGCCGTCTTCATGGGCGCGGTCACCTACATCGGCAACGCCCCCAACTTCATGGTGAAAAACATCGCGGAGAAGGCAGGCGTGCAGATGCCAAGTTTCTTCGGGTACATGAAGTGGTCGTGCGGCATCTTGGTCCCGCTGTTCATCATCGACTCAATCGTGTTTTTCCTGTAGCCGAGTCGTGAGAATTCAGCTGGTACAATGAGGGCAGTAGATTACTGCCCTCATTTTTTTGGGAGGTTCACCATGTTTGCCCATGTGCTTGTTCCTTTTGATGGTTCGGTCCAATCGCAGCATGCGCTGCATGCGGCGCTCGAGATGGCAAAGGGCGACGAGCCCGCGCACATCACCGTCTTGGAGGTTGCCCCTCCCATGAGCTTCGACGACACGACGTTCGAGGTGGCGGCGCGTATGGCGGGCGTTCCCGAGGTGAGCGAGGCCGCCAAGGACGAGACGCGCAAGAACTACGCCGAGAGCCAAAAGCACGTCATCCAAGACCAGATCCAGGGGTTCTTCAGCTCCGTGCCCGACAACGTCGGCATACAGATCGTCATCAAGAACGGGCGTCCGCACGAGGTCATTGCCGACTACGCGAAGGAGCAGAAGGTCGATTGCATCGTCATGGGGCGTCGCGGACTGGGTGCCATCCGCGCGGCGCTCGGCAGCGTCTCCTCTGCCGTGCTCAGGTCTGTCGACCTGCCCGTCATGGTCGTCAAATAGGCTAAAGCGGTCGCGAGGCGTTGCGTGACATGAACGTTTTCACCAGACTCAAGAAGTGGTTCATCCGCCTATTCGTCTTGATCAGGAAAAACCTGCGCAAGATGGAGGCACATCTGGACAGACGGCAGCCACACCCCGCATTCGGGGCGCTCGTTATCGTCGCGGGCGTGCTCGTCGCGCTCGCGGGCGTGGC
>OLRR01001064.1_pt1 | contig 18638 bp, 16 predicted proteins | sample 1671941 | NCBI WGS metagenome assembly OLRR01 (sample SAMEA3136628, study PRJEB25190) | human gut metagenome
CGCGGTCTCGACCTTGGCAAGGTCGCGCGTTACCAACTACGCCACTATCGCATATGCCTTATCGCTTCACATATTTCCCTCAGCGACAAGACATATATTAGCATAGATTTTATATTCTGTCAAATGTTTTTTGGAATTTTTTTGAAATTATATACAACATATAAAGTTTATTCCAGACATCTGAAATAGAACTTGTATATGACAATATTTCGGTGGTTTATGAGTTATTGTCTAAGTGGTAATAGCGCAAAACATGATCCGGATAGTATTGGTCACCATAGTCCCATGGACCGGCAGGATCATGAAGGGGATCATCTTCATCACGTTGTGTGTTGCCGCTTGCCATCTGAGCAAAGGCCTGAGCACTTTGGGCCGTCCACACAGTCTGACCGTTTTCTTCCAGATAAGCAAAATAGGAATCGGCTCCGAAATTGTATGCCTGCAGAGCCAGACGGATCTTGGAAAGATCAGTCGGACCGGTACAGCCGGCTTTATCCAGAGCATATTTCAGCTCCTGGATGCCACAGGAAATAGAGTAAGAAGGATCTGTGATACCATTGGGCTGCTGCGGATATCTGGTGTTGTAGGCTCCTTCTGAAGACTGCATGGGATCAGTACCCTGCCCGGAGCTTTCCTGCATCATCACAGCCAGAATCAGGTCTACATAGTCGGACATATCATATTGTGCGGCTTCGCTGGAAACCTCATCGCGATAAGTTTCACAGGCTGCATTGATCTGATGGGCTTCCTCCTGCCTGCCGGAAAATTTGGAAAAACGCAGAAGGATACAGCCCACGATCAGCAGAAAAAGACATGTCAGAAAGATCTTCTGCCTTCGCACCTGCTGTACACGGAGTCTGTGGCGCTGTTTTTTAGTAAGGGTTGGTTTCTTGTGTTTTATATTCATATAAGTATTGTATCCGTTACGGATAGATTTGACCAGTTAAAAAATATGATCTTTTTGTTAAAAATTTCTGAAGACTGTCCTGTGAAATTGCAAAATATGATCTGATATGATATGATAGTCGGGACAAACCGTAGAATGCCGGAAGAAAGGAGGCAAGATTTCATGCGAAAAAAGCTTCTGGCAGTTATTTTATGTGCTTCTATGCTTTTCCCTGCATCAGTATCAGCAGAGGTACTGGGATATGAAGCAACACTGGATACATATACAAAGGAGAAAAAAACACCTCAGCAGTTTCAGATCGATGATGGGGCGGGAAATACAGTAAATGTTTTGGCGAAGAGTGATACGCTTTATGTTACAGCGAAAAATACGGAAATCCGGTCCAATCCGGGAGACAGTGGTACAGAGCTGCGTTCTGTGATCCTGGGAACGAAACTTGAAAGAGTTGCAGTCTGTGACAATGGCTGGAGCAAGGTGACCTTCCAAAAGAAAGGTGAGGACAAGATCATCGGTTATGTTTCGGACAGTGTGCTCAGTGATACGGAGATCGTAAATAAATTTACGGATACAGTTACAGCGGCACAGGACAGTGATATCCTGAATTATCCCGGCAAGAAGGACGGAGAGGTTGTAGGAGAGGTCCTTCAGGATGATGAGCTGAAAAGAACAGGTACGGTAGATGCTATCTGGAGCAGGATCGTTTACACAGATGACAGTGGTTCAGATCACGTCGGCTATATTCCGACCAGCTGTCTGGAAGGTTATCAGGCTACGGAAGTGGCCAAGGCAGAGCAGGAAAAGAATACAAAAGCAGGATCCCTTACTAAGAGTTCCGGGGAGGGCGTTTTTGCGGATGCGGTGGATGGTGTAACTTCCACAGGTGGTTCCGGAAGTACCGCAGCTGGCGTACAGATCGGAACGCCGGTATCAGTATCTTCTGACGCAACATTGAAACCACTGGGAACATTCCGGATCACGCATTATTGTCCGTGCAGCATCTGCTGCGGACCATGGGCGAATGGAATTACTTCCACAGGAGTAACGGCCACTACCAACCGTACGATCGCAGTGGATCCGAGTCAGATCCCATACGGTTCCAAAGTAGTGATCAATGGACAGGTTTATGTTGCAGAGGACTGCGGAGGAGCGATCCGGACCAATTGCATTGATGTATATGTGGCAACACACTCCGAAGCAGAGCAGAAGGGCGTGTTTTATACAGAAGTTTATTTGCTTCAGTGATCAGAAAAAGACTGCTGTAGATTCCACAAGGGATTTGCAGCAGTTTTTTGTATAAAAAAACTCTGACCAGCAGAGGCTATTCTGCGATCAGAGTAAAAAAATAATGCCCAGAGCCGGAATCGAACCAGCGACACGAGGATTTTCAGTCCTCTGCTCTACCAACTGAGCTATCTGGGCATGTCTCTTTCGAGTACTTTGTTACTTTAACACATTTATGTAGAGAATGCAAGGAAAAAATAAAAAAAGCAGATGTTTTTCTGAAAAATCTGATTTTCAAAAAAACATCTGCAATATTATGGCTACAGATTTATCTGGCAGCAAGATAGATTTTTTCCATATCTTTCATGTTCAGCTGTTTGAACACACCGATGGTACGGGTGTCTTCAAAGCTGCATTTAAACGCCAGATCATGAATCTCCTTTTCTGTAAGATCAAGACCAAGCTCATGAAGGCTGGTAGGCATCTGGATGGAACGGAAATAGTCTTCCATGGCTTCTATGCCGGCAAGAGCAGTTTTGTTGAAGTCGGTACTGCAGGGAATGTCAAAGATATTGACTGCAAACTGGGCAAAGCGTTCCGGATTTGCATCATAAACGTAACGTGCCCAGCTTCCCCACAAAGCGGCAAGACCGGCTCCGTGAGCCACATCGTAGGTGCCGCCCAGTTCATGCTCCAGCTGGTGACAGGCCCAGTCACCACCGCCGGTTCCGCAGCCGGTAAGTCCATTGTGGGAAAGACTGCCGGCCCACATGATCTCTGCCCGTGCAGTATAATTATCCGTCTCCTTCATCAGGATCCGGGAGTTATAGATCACGGTCTGCATCAGAGATTCGCTGATACTGTCGGTGATCTCCATGGTTTCGATATTTACAAAGTACCGTTCCATAGTATGCATCAGGATATCCACACAGCCGCTTTCGGTCTGATATTGCGGCAGGGTATAGGTGAGGCGGGGATTTAAAATAGCAAAACGTGGGCGGCACAGATCGTTGCGGGCACTACTTCGTTTCAGCCAGCCCTCTTCATTGGTGATCACACAGGATCCGCTCATTTCACTTCCGGAAGCTGCGATCGTCAGGATAACGCCTACAGGAAGACAGGCTTTTGGGGTTTCGGTGCGGAGAAAAAAGTTCCATACATCTGTATCCGGATTGGCAAGTCCATAGCCGATGGCCTTGCAGGAATCAATAACGCTGCCACCGCCAACAGCCAAAAGAAAATCAACCTGTTCTTTGCGGCAAAGCTCAATACCTTCACGTACCTTGGAGAGACGGGGATTGGGAACCACACCGCCAAGAGTGACATAGGAAATTCCAGCTTCATCCAGAGAAGATCGGATCTCATCGATCAGACCGGAGCTTACTGCACTGTGGCTGCCATAATGGATCAGTACTTTGCTGCAGTTCTGCTCTTTTAGAACAGTGCCGATCTTAAGGTGTGTATCTTTTCCGAAAATAACCCGGGTAGGGGTAAAATATTCAAAATTTCTCATAGAGATTAGGCTCCTTTTTATGATTCATGATCTATTGATAAATATAAGGAATCTGTTTCCTTACAGGTCAAGCAGATATTTATGATCCCGCAGGGGTATCATCTTGATTCATTTAATTGGTTTAAAGTCGTTATAATAATAGCATAGAAGAGAAACAGACGCAAATAAAAGCTATTGAAAAAAAGGTGTAATTTTGGGGGAATGTGATATAATGACTTCTGTGAAGGAAAAGTGACCTGATCACAGAAACAGACCAATGCGAAGCGTATATTATAGAACAGATCCAAACGAAGAAGAAAGCAGGTGTCTGAAATGGAGAATATCATTATCATAGGAGCAGGTCCGGCCGGGATCTCGGCAGCACTTTATGCGGCAAGAGGAAATATGGATCCGCTGATCATAAATACAGGAATCGGTTCACTGGAAAAAGCGGAGAAGATCGAGAACTATTACGGACTGGAGCAGCCGCTGTCCGGCAGAGAACTTTTCGAAAGAGGTCTTGCCCAGGCAAGAGCACTTGGAGTACGGATCCTGGATGCCCAGGTTGTGGGAATGGGTGGTTTTGATACTTTTGAGGTGAAAACTACCGCAGGAGATTTTGAGGCACGCAGCGTGATCCTGGCAACCGGAAGCAGGAGAGCTTCTGCCAGGATTCCGGGAGTAAAGGAATTTGAGGGAAAAGGTGTCAGCTACTGCGCAGTATGTGACGCATTTTTTTACAGAGGAAAAGAAGTGGCAGTGCTTGGAAACAGTGATTTTGCTCTTCATGAAGCAGAAGAACTTTCTCATACCGCTTCCCGTGTGACGATCTTTACAGATGGAAAGAAACCGGAATTTTCAAGAGAAAATCCGCTTCCGGTTAACACCATGAAGATCCAGGCGATCGAAGGGGATGAGCGTGTTTCCGGCATCCGCCTGAAAAGTGATGTGTCCATGCAGGAAGCAGGTACCGGAGCAGATTCTTTTGTGCCGGCAGAGGGAGTCTTTGTAGCACTTGGTACAGCCGGAAGCTCGGAGATGGCCCGCCAGATCGGAGCGGAATTGAATGAAAAAGGAAATATCCGGGTCAATGAAGAGATGGAGACTACAGTTCCGGGACTGTATGCAGCAGGTGATTGCACCGGTGGACTTCTCCAGGTGGCAAAAGCTGTTCATGACGGTGCCCAGGCAGGACTTTCCGCCTGTCAGTATGTGCGGAAGCTTCTGAAGGCGTAAGCATAAGCATAAGCTGATACTAAAAATAAATACAGAATCAAGGAGGAATTTTATCATGGCAAAAGTTTTTACAACAGACAATTTTGAAACTGAGGTATTAAAGGCAGAAAAGCCGGTACTGGTAGATTTTTGGGCAACCTGGTGCGGACCATGCAGACGTCAGGCTCCGGTCGTGGAAGAGCTTGCAGAAGCCGGATATGAGGTTGGCAAGGTTGACGTAGACAAAGAGCCATCACTGGCACAGCAGTACAAGATCATGAGTATCCCCACACTGCTGGTATTCAAAGAAGGAAAAGAGACCGCACGTTTTGTGGGACTGACATCAAAGGCAGAGCTTGAGGCAGCGCTTCAGTAACCAAAACAGAAAACAGAAAAAACAGATACAGCTCTGGGAACCGAAATGGTTTCCGGAGCATTGTTGGTTTACTGAAAATTTTAGATAAGGGTTAATAAAAATATGGATGAGAAAATAATAAAAAAGAATGCAGTGCCTGTGATCGCGGCAATGATCACAGCGCTGGCCTTTTCTTTTACGGGCCTTCCAATGGATGGAAATACTTCTGTAGAAAAAATGAGCGATGTTTATAATGGATTGGGATGCACGAGCTTGCTTGCATGGATCCTGCTTCTTATTTTATACGTGAAAGGATGGGAGGGCTACCGGAAATACAGAAACTGGCAGGCACATGTTTTGGCAGTGATCTTTTCGGCGGGAATGCTTCTTGGAACTTCTTATTTTACAAATGGAAACTGGGATTTTCTGTTTGGCGCAAAGAAACAGATCCTGATCTCAGCCGGATGTTTTATAGGATTTTATATTATCTGTGATATGGGAATCACTTATTTCTGGAGGATTCCTGAGATGGAGTTTTTCCGAAAGGCCTGCGGGCGTATCCCGGCCAGAGAGGAAGAAGTAATGTGGTTCCGCCTGGCAAAGATATCTATGATCATTGGATGGACACCGTTTATCCTGGCATTTCTCCCAGGTTCGATCCCGGCAGATGGATTTCGGCAACTGGATGTATTTTTGGGAGCTATGCCGCTGGACAATCATCATCCATGGGTCCTGACGATGATCATGGGTGGACTGCTGACACTTGGAAAAACTATCTGGTGTTATAATTTTGGAGTATTTTTGATCGTCATTGTGTTTACTTCTGTGGAAATCTGGTGTTACAGTGCGGTAGTCCGCTATCTGTACAGATGGAAGGCTCCAAAATGGATACTTTTTGGTACTGTTCTGTTGTTTGCATTTGTTCCCATATTTGGAAGCTATGCGCAGGCAGTGATCAAAGATGGATTATATACGGCAGTCATTACTTTGTATTTTGCAGTGTATATAGATATTTGTCATTCCTTTTCCAAGAGAAAGGCAGTATATTTATTTCTTCTGGGAATCAGTGTTTGTCTTACCCGAAATAATGGCATTCATCTGGTCCTGCCTTCTTTGATCCTTTTGTTTTTCTTCCTGGTAAAGGGCGCGAGGAAATATGCATTTATTGTGGCTGTCTGTGTTTTTGCCTGTTATCTGGGCGTAGAAAAGGGGGTAGCACCTGCCCTTGGCGTGGCACCTGGATCCCGATGTGAAATGCTTTCGGTACCGTTTCAGCAGACTGCCCGATATCTGAGAGAATATCCGGATGATGTAACCGCAAGTGAGAAGAAAGCGATCAACAGGATCCTGGATTATGATGTTCTTGCCGAGAAGTATAATCCGGAACTGTCGGATCCTGTGAAAATTACATTTAGGTTCAGAGATGATGATAATGATCCTAAATTGGATGGATACATGAAAGATTATTTTAAAGCCTGGTTTGCCATGTTCCGTCGTCATCCGGGAGTATATGTCCAGGCGACATTGAATAACACCTACAGCTATAATGATCCGTTCCATATGGGAAGAGGACAGCAGGGCGTGTACCGGTTCTACATAGATAAACTGTATCAGAAAAAATCCGGGATCGATGTCAGTTTTGTTGGGCCAAAAAAAATCCAGTATATATTCCGGCTTTATGATGAATTATGGATGCGTGCACCTGGGCTGGGACTTATCTTAAGTGCAGGAACGTATACCTGGCTTACTCTGTTGCTGATGGGGTATCTTCTGGTGAAGAAGCAATGGAAAAAACTCCTGATCTTTGCCATACCGGTGCTGAATATACTGATATGTCTTGTGTCTCCTGTAAATGGGATGATCCGTTATATGTGGCCGGTAATGACTATTATGCCGATGCTGTTCTGGTGGATCCTGCAGCCGGCACCTAAAACATCTTCAAATTAAAAAGTATTCATCATTTCATAAAGACGTCTTTTATCCAGAATGCGGATCGATCCCCGTGAGATCTGGATAGAGCCGTCTTTATTCATTTTTTTAAGGCTGCGGCTGACAGCTTCTCTGGCACTTCCGATGGAGCGGGCGATGGCTTCCTGTGTGAGAGCGAGCTCATCGGAACCGGTATCTGCAGCTTCATCCAGAAGAAAGGCTGCGATCCGCTGAGTCAGGGTCATAAAAAATGTCCGTTCGATTCCTGCGATCACATCTGAGAAATGTTCAGTTGTCCGTTTGTAGATGAAATTTTCCAGATAGATATTGTTTTTCATCAGCCGGGAAAAAGGAACTGCCGGAAGCAGAAGCAGATCACAGTCTGTTTCTGCATCGATCTGTACATCAAATGTAATGGCAGAAAGCATGCAGGAGGCGGAAAGAGTGCAGATGTCACTGTCCCTTAAACGGTACAGGGTTGCCTCTTTTCCCTGAGCGGACAGTAGATAAACACGGAGAACTCCCTTCAGAAGAAAAAGAGTTCCCAGGCATTGGCGCTCTTCAGACTGTACGGCAGCACCTGCCGGGTAATGAAGCTCGCGAATGTTATCAAGAAGAAAATTCCGATCTTCTTCCGTCATATGTTCCCAGAAGGGAAACGCCTGAAAATAATTCAGACAGCTGTTTCGATCCATAAAAAGATTACTCCTTTATAAAAATATATAGTACTCATTTTAACGCTGTTTGGATGGAAATACAACAAAAACGGCATTTTTGCGGCAGGAGGGAAATCCCTGTTTGTTACTGTTCACTCCGTTCTCAGCAACACGCTTCGCGATGCACAGAATTTATGCTGATCGCATAAATTCGCGCGGTATGTCTCGGGTTTTCTGTGATCTTCGCTCACAAAAAACACCTCGCGGAATATTACCAGTGAACAGTAACCCCTGTTTTTCTATTTACATCCGGTGGCGGGAACGTTATAATCATAAAGCGAAAAGGATCAACAGAGAAATAATGAAAACTGCCGGGGAAAGAAATTATCCGACAGAAGTTAGGAGAATATAAAATTTGAAAATCTTACTTGCAGCATGCAATGCAAAATATATCCATTCCAATCTTGCGGTATATAACCTGAAATCCTGTTCCGGAGAATACAGCTCCAGGGTTGTGGTCAAAGAGTATACGATCAATCAGATCAGGGATGACATTTTAAAAGATATTTATCTGGAGCAGCCGGATGTGGTCTGCTTTTCCTGCTATATCTGGAATATTTCTTTTGTCAGGGAGCTGGTGCCGGATCTTAAGAAGATCCTTCCACAGGTGGAGTTTTGGGCAGGAGGCCCGGAGGTATCCTACGATGCGGTGGAATTTCTGAAAAAGAATCCTGCGTTTTTTGGAGTGATGGTGGGAGAAGGAGAGGAAACCTTCCATGAACTGGCAGGTTATTATATAGAAAGAAAACCGGAAACTTTGAGCGGGATCCGCGGAGTGGCTTTTCGTGATGAAAACAAAGGCAGGGATATTGTACACACGGGCTGGCGGGAATTGATGGATTTAAGTAAAGTTCCGTTTGCATACAGCAATCTTACAGAGTTTAAAAACCGTATTATTTATTATGAGAGCAGCAGGGGATGCCCCTTTTCCTGCAGCTACTGCCTTTCTTCCATAGATAAGAAGCTTCGGTTCCGTGATATTGAGCTTGTAAAAAAGGAATTGCAGTTTTTTATTGATAATAAAGTTCCTCAGGTCAAATTTGTGGATCGTACCTTCAACTGCAAGCATGACCATGCCATGGAAATCTGGAGGTATATTACGGAGAATGATAACGGGATCACCAATTTTCATTTTGAGATTTCAGCAGATCTTCTCCGTGCGGAGGAGCTGGCGCTGATGAAAACCATGCGTCCGGGACTGATCCAGCTGGAGATTGGTGTACAGTCCACCAATCCTCAGACCATCAAAGCCATTCGGAGAACCATGGATTTTGAAAAGCTGAAAGGGATTGTAGAGCAGATCCACAGCTTTGGAAATATCCACCAGCATCTGGATCTGATCGCAGGACTTCCCTATGAGGGATACGACAGCTTCCACAAGTCCTTCTGCGATGTTTACGCACTGCGTCCGGAACAGTTTCAGCTTGGTTTTCTGAAAGTGCTGAAGGGATCACACATGATGGAAATGACAGGGGAATATCAGATTCTTTACAAGGATCGGGAACCCTATGAGGTACTTTCCACAGCCTGGCTGACCTACGGGGAGATTTTAAGGCTGAAAATGGTGGAAAGTATGGTGGAAGTGTATTATAATAGTGGGCAGTTCAAAAATACCCTTGTATTTCTGGAGAAGTATTTTGACGATCCTTTCCGGATGTATGAGGCACTTGGCAGATTTTATGAGAAAAAAGGATACTCGGAGATCTCTCATTCCAGGATGAGGCGCTATGAGATCCTTATGGAGTTTGCCGGAGAACAGAAAGAGATCCCGTCGGAAGCACTTTCCGATGTAATGCTCCTGGATCTTTATCTTCGAGAGAATTTAAAGAGCAGGCCATCCTTTGCTTCAGACCAGAAGCCGTATGAGCGGCTGATCTGGGATTACCGGAAAGCGAAAAAAATCCCGAAAACCGCCCATATCGAGGTGTTCCGGGATGGAAAGAAGCTTCTTTTTGATTATACAGACAGGGATCCTTTGACCAACAATGCGCAATTAACGGATATTACAGATGAGGTGAATGATAATTATGGGAATGTTTGATCCGAAAAAAAGAAAAGTGATCACAGCGATCATCGCAGTTATTCTGGTACTGGCAATGGTAGTTCCGACTGTGCTTTCGCTTATCCTTTATTAAGGCGGCAGTTATGAAACTTGGAAAAAAAGCACTGGAGGCGCTTCAGGCAGAGATAGACGGACGGCTTATGCCGGGAGACGAGCTGATCGTGGCAGGCCCTGTGGCAGCAGAAGGAACTGCATGGATCACAAAGAATTATTATGACAGGCTGCGGGAGTTTTTTGCAGAACGGTTTCTCGAGGATGCTGTAAAGCTTCCTGAGGTTTACGGAACAGGAACAGAGAATGATAAAATTTGGAAAATGGCGGAAGAATCCGGAGCCAGTGCCCGATATCGGATGGGAGAAGGCGGCTTTCTTGCTGCCCTCTGGAAAATGGCGGAGGCATCCGGAGTAGGCCTTAGTGCAGATCTTCGAAGTGTGCCCATCCGACAGGAAACCATAGAGATCTGTGAGATCTTTGATGTGAATCCGTACAAGCTGCTTTCCGGCGGAAGTATTCTTATGGGAATCCATGGCGGTGATGCGTTTGTGCAGCAGTTGCGGCGAGAGGGGATCATGGCAGCAGTGATCGGGCAGACCGATTCCGGAAATGACAGGCTTCTTTACAGCGGCGGAAATGCCAGATATCTGGAACGCCCGGCAGAAGATGAGACCAAAAAGCTTGGCTTTTTGATCTCATGAGCAAGCAGCGAAGCGGATTGCGAATGCATATTTTGTATATTTAATGCTATGTAGAAAAGAGGAAAAATAAATGGGAGTTTTGAACATTGTGCTCCATGAGCCGGAAATTCCGGCAAATACAGGAAATATCGGAAGAACCTGTGTGGCAACAGGAACCAGGCTGCATCTGATCGAACCGCTTGGTTTTCGCCTGAATGAAAAGGCCATCAAGCGTGCAGGTATGGATTATTGGGAACATCTGGATGTGACCAGATATCTGGACTATGAGGATTTTCTCAAAAAGAATCCGGGAGCAAAGATTTATTACGCAACCACCAAGGCACCTCAGACTTATACAGATGTGCAGTATGAGGATGACTGTTTCATTATGTTTGGCAAGGAGAGTGCGGGAATCCCGGAGGATATCCTGGTAAACAATCAGGAAACCTGCGTGCGGATCCCGATGATCGGAGATATCCGTTCCCTGAATTTAAGCAATTCAGTTGCCATTGTGCTTTATGAGGCGCTGCGACAGCATAATTTTACGCATATGAATCTGGAAGGCCATCTGAGAAATTACGACTGGAAATAAGCCTGCAAAGAGTAAATAAAAACCTCTGATCCGGAAATACTGTAGGAGATATTGAGAGATATTTCTTTTACAGCCTTCCGGATCAGAGGTTTTTTGATGTTTTATTTTGCTTTTTCCAGTGTAAAGATAAATTCTGTTCCAACACCTACGGTGCTGATCACATTGATATTCTGCTTATGAGCGTTGATGATCTCTTTTACAATGGCAAGGCCAAGCCCGGTACCCTTGCGGTCTTTTCCACGGGAGGCATCGATCTTATAGAAACGATCCCAGATCCTGGAAAGACTTTCCTTTGGAATTCCGCTTCCATGGTCTTTGACTGAGACAAAAACCTTGCCATGATTGACTGTGGTTTCCAGTGTGATAGAAGAATTGTCGTTGCTGAATTTTACTGCATTGTCCAATAAATTGTACAATACCTGCTGGATCTGTTCCATATCTGCACGGACAAAAAGCTCTTTTCCCGCAAGGAGGAGCTCCAGACGGATGTTTCGTTCTGAACAGGTTCCCTCAAAGGTGGCGGCTGTGGTACGGATCGTTTCATTGATATCAAAACGCCGCATATGCATCATACGCTTTTTGACATCCAGTTCGTTTAAGGTAAGGAGACTTCGAGTAAGCTTCTCCAGACGGGTGGATTCAAAAGCAATGACTTTCAGATAACGTTCTTGCATTTCCGGTGGGATGGTACCGTCCAGCATGGCTTCCACATAGCCTTTGATGGAGGTCAGAGGCGAGCGGAAATCATGGGACACATTGGAAATGAATTGTCGTTGATACTCTCCGTTTTTGTTCAGCTTGTCTGCCATGTAATTCAGGGAGTGGGAAAGATATCCCATCTCATCTTCAGAATCTACGGGGATCGTGTAGGTAAGATTTCCGTTGGCAAATTCCAGGGCACCCTTCAAGATTTCTTTCAGAGGTTTGTGGACTCTGTAAAAATAGATCAGAAGAAAACTGAAAAACAGTGCATAGATCACAATAAAGATCAGGATCATAACCTCTACGATATTGCTGCGGCTTTCGTAGAGGTTTTTCATAGGGTAGTGGATCACCAGATAACCAGTCACCAGATCCGTATCTTTTATGGGAACGACTGTGCTTAGCTGTGTGGTTTTTAATGTCCCGTAAAACGTACCGGAGGAATAGCAGGTATCTTCGTAATCTTCCGGTCGGAAGTTCCTGACGGTGATATTACCGGAATCAGAGGGCTGCTGGTTTGTGTTTATCAGAACGTTCCCATCTGTATCCATAACCCAGAAATCTGCATTTTGAAAGGCTGCTGCAGAGGAAAGAGCCAGGGTGAGGGATTCGTTTTTGGGGCTTTTTACAGCCTGACGAAGTTCATTTTTGGAAACCATCTGGCTGGCAGTGCGGTAAAGGGACTCTCCGGTAGAGCGCTCCAGCCTTTTTTCTACCAGGTAGGAGCCACCGGAGGAAAGCAGCAGAAAGCAGATTCCGCCCAGCATAAAGTACAGGATCAGCAGTTTAGTATAAAGATGCTGTTTCATGAATCCTTTACCTCAAATTTGTAACCGATTCCCCAGACTGTGGAAAGAGCCCAGTTTGGGTTATCCTTGATCTTCTCACGTAGACGTTTGATGTGAACGTCTACGGTTCTGGTATCGCCAATGTATTCATAGCCCCAGATGTGATCCAGAAGCTGTTCTCTTGTGAAAACCTGATTGGGAGAAGCTGCCAGGAAATAGAGAAGCTCCAGCTCCTTTGGCGGCATATCGATCTGGTGTCCCATATAAGTTACAGAATAGTTGGTCAGGTTGATCACCAGATCCGGATAGGAAACACATTTTTCCTTTGGCGCGGCAGACGGAGATTTTACATGAAATCTGCGCAGTACCGCACGGACACGTGCCACCAGCTCTTTGGAGTCAAAAGGCTTGATGATGTAATCATCCGCTCCAAGTTCCAGTCCCAGGACTTTGTCAAAGGTTTCTCCCTTGGCGGAAAGCATAATGATCGGTATATCGGAGGTGTGACGGATCTCACGGCATACCTGGTATCCGTCAATGCCCGGAAGCATGAGATCCAGAAGGATCAGATCCGGATGAAAAATATGGAACTGCTTCAGGGCTTCCTCGCCGTCATTTACGATCTTAGTCTCAAAGCATTCTTTTGTGAGATAGAGAGCAACCAGCTCTGCAATGTTGTTGTCATCGTCAACAATGAGGATTTTCTGTTTTGTAGCCATGGCTTCAGCTCCTTTTTATTTCTTGAATTCTACAATGGTCACGCCGGCATCGCCTTCTCCGAATTCGCCGAGACGGAAGGAAGCTACGTGCTTTTGGCGCTTCAGGTAATTGTGGACACCTTTGCGGAGGGCACCGGTACCTTTTCCGTGAACGATACGGACGGATTTCATGTGTGCGATATAGGCGTCATCCAGATATTTATCCAGCTCTGCAACTGCCTCATCTACGGTTTTTCCCAGAAGATTGATCTCTGTGGAAATGCTGGCTGCCTTGGACATACGGATCTTTCCGGCGCCGGTACGCTGCATGGACGGAGTGGTGATCACCGGCTCGTCCACAAGCTCCAGATCGGAGATATGAACCTTGGAACGTATGATACCCATCTGCACAAAGAGATATCCTTTGGAATCCGGATGACTGGAAACTGTTCCTTTCAGATTCAGGCTGAGCACCTTTACAGTATCGCCAAGAGAAAGATCGGATGGCTTCAGCTGTTTCTTTGGCTTTTGCTTCTGCTGTCTGGAAGACATGCCTTTTTCAGCCTTTGACATACGTTTCTTCAGATTCTGCCGCTCTTTTTCCACAGAAGCGGTATCTACGTGATCCTTCTGGAATTTATGAAAAAGTTTCATGGTCTGGTCTGCGTATTCCTTGGTATCACGGAGAATCGCATGTGCCTGTTCATTGGCTTCTCTTAAGATGCGTTCTTTTCGTTCGTCCAGTTTTTCTTCTTTTTCCTGGAGGGATTTTTTCAGTTCTTCTACCTGCTCTTTGTAACGGGCAATTTCCGCACGTTCGTTTTCAATGGTGACACGGCTCTGCTCCAGGGATGTCAGAACATCTTCAAAAGATTCATCCTGCTCACTGATCTGCTCTTTTGCCTTGTCGATGATGAAATCCGGAAGTCCCAGTTTGGAAGAAATGGCAAATGCGTTACTTTTTCCGGGAACTCCGATCAGGAGACGGTAGGTGGGGCGTAAAGTTTCCACATCAAATTCACAGCAGGCATTTTCCACACCCGGGGTAGAGAGGGCATAGATCTTCAGCTCGCTGTAATGGGTGGTCGCCATGGTGCGGATGCCCTGTTCGTGAAGATGGGACAGGATAGCAATGGCAAGAGCGGCACCCTCGGTTGGATCGGTACCTGCACCAAGCTCATCGAAGAGGACCAGGGAATCCTGATCTGCGGATTTCAGGAAGGAAACCACGTTTGTCATATGAGAGGAGAAGGTACTTAAGGACTGCTCAATGCTCTGCTCATCTCCGATATCAGCATAAACCTCGCGGAAAAGTGCAAGTTCGGAACGATCCAGCGCCGGGATATGGAGACCCGACTGTCCCATCATGGTAAGAAGACCTACGGTTTTCAGAGAAACAGTTTTACCACCGGTGTTTGGTCCGGTGACAACCAGGAGGTCAAAATCATCCCCGAGACGGATGTCAATAGGAACGGCTTTTTTCTTATCGATCAGTGGATGACGGGCCTGGCGAAGCCGGATCCGGCCTTCTGTGTTGAAAACAGGTTCACTGGCGTTCATGTCCATGGCAAGTGCGGCACGGGCAAAAATAAAGTCCAGCTGTACCATGATGGAAAGATCTGCGTGAATAGCCTCCAGCTCAGCAGCTACCTGCTGGCTTAAGGATGCAAGGATCACTTCGATCTCTTTCTGCTCTTTCAGCTCCAGCTCGCGGATATCGTTGTTCAGCTTGACAACAGCCATGGGCTCAATGAAAAGAGTGGAACCTGTGGCGGACTGGTCGTGAATCATACCGGGAACCTGGCCTTTATATTCAGCCTTTACCGGGATACAGTAGCGGCCGTCGCGCATGGTGATAACGGAATCCTGAAGATAATTCCTGGCACTTCCTGCAACCAGAGAAGAAAGCTGGGTGTGTATCCGGTCATTGGTGGCCTTGATGCTGCGGCGGATCTGGCGAAGCGTGCTGCTGGCATCGTCACTGATCTCATCCTCGGAAAGGATACAGCGGCGGATCTCTGTGCTGAGTGGTGTCAGAGGTTCCAGTGCCGCAAACATTCCGTCAAGGGAATCGGTCATTCCGTCATCACGGTCACTTCTGGAATAGGCCTTTACACGACCGGTATTCTCAAGAAGACTGCAGACAGAAAGCAGCTCCGGTGCATTCAGGGCGCTGCCAACAGTAAGACGTTTTAATGTGCCACGGATGTCCTTGACACTGCCGAAGGAAATGCCGCCTTTTTTGAACAGGCGTGCAAGGGCATCGTGTGTCTGCAGCTGCATGGACCGGATCTCTTCAATGTCTGTGGAAGGGGTAAGCTTCCGACAGAGATCCTTTCCCATGGGGGAGGAGGCCTTGTCTGTGAGCAGATCTATGATTTTATAGTATTCAAGTGCTTTGTATGCTTTTTTGTTCATTGTTGCTATAGTTACTCCTTTTTGTTACTTCTGTTGATTCCGTGTTTTTCTGCGTAACACAGGATATGCAAAAAAACACTTCGTTTCCTATTTTACATGATTTCCATAGCAAAGGAAAGTAAAATGTGTTATGATACTGAATAAAGCCCGGAAGTAAGTGGAAACTGTGCAGAAATGCCAGAAAGCCCGGACCGGGATGCGGCCAAAGATCATAAAGAAAGTCTGGCTATGAATGCAAAGTGTGAAGCGGATGTGTTTGTGAGTATGTCTGCTTTGAAAGTAAAAAGAACAGAAAGGCAAGAATTTTATGCGTTTTTTAAATGAATTACATGAGGGAGACAGAGTAAACGGGATCTATCTCTGCAAACAGAAACAGGCAGCTACAACGAAGAATGGCAAGCCCTATGAGAATCTGATCCTTCAGGATAAAACAGGTGTGATCGATGGTAAGATCTGGGATCCCAATTCTCTGGGAATTGATGAGTTTGATACTCTTGATTACATTGAGATCATGGGAGATGTGACAAGCTTTGCAGGCGCCATGCAGCTGAATATCAAGAGAGCACGCAAGGCAGGAGAAGGGGAGTATGATCCGGCAGATTATCTTCCTACCAGTGAGAACAGTGTGGATGATATGCAGAGCCAGCTACGAGAGCTTATCAACAGTGTGAAGAATCCCTATCTTTCCCAGCTTCTGAAGAAGCTCTTTGTGGAAGATCAGGAATTTATGAAGATATTTGAGGGACATTCTGCAGCCAAGACCGTACATCACGGCTTTATCGGCGGACTGATGGAACACACTCTTGGAGTGACACGTCTCTGTGATTACATGGCAAATGCATATCCGGTTTTAAACCGTGATCTTCTGATCACAACCGCACTTCTTCATGATGTGGGCAAAACGAAGGAGCTTTCTGCTTTTCCGATGAATGATTATACAGATGAGGGACAGCTTCTGGGACATATTGTGATCGGGGCACAGATGGTACATGATCTTGCAAAAGAGATCCCGGATTTTCCGGAGAAGCTTGAAAATCAGGTGATCCACTGTATTCTTGCACATCATGGTGAGCTGGAGTACGGTTCTCCCAAGAAGCCGGCACTTGCAGAGGCAGTTGCCCTGAATCTGGCAGACAATACAGATGCAAGGATGGAGACACTGACAGAAATTTTCCACGCAGACAAAGGCAAAAAAGAATGGCTTGGTTTCAACCGGCTTTTTGAGTCCAATTTAAGAAGAACAGGAGATATTTAATACATGGAATTCCGTAAAAACGATATACTCACTTTAGATATAGAGGATTGCGGAGTTGACGGTGAAGGTATCGGGAAAGCCGATGGCTTCACCGTTTTTGTGAAAGACGCCGTGATCGGAGACCGGATCAAAGCCAAGATCATCAAGGCAAAAAAGAACTATGGCTATGGCCGCCTGATGGAGGTGATCACACCGTCTCCATACCGTGTGAAACCTGCCTGCTCCATTGCCCGCCAGTGCGGAGGATGCCAGCTTCAGGCATTATCCTACGAGCAGCAGCTGAAATTTAAAGAGAAAAAGGTTCGTGGACATCTGGAAAGAATCGGAGGTTTTCAGAATCTTGATATGGAACCGATTATGGGGATGGAAGACCCCTATCATTATCGAAACAAGGCACAGTTTCCGGTAGGAAAAAATAAAGACGGAAAGATCATCACAGGCTTTTATGCAGGAAGAACCCACTCCATCATTGATAACCGAGAATGTATTCTGGGAGTGAAACAGAATAAAGAGGTTTTGGACCGTGTGATCGGACACATGGAAAAATATCATGTACAGCCCTACGATGAGGCCACGGGAAAAGGTCTTGTACGTCATATTATGATTCGTTATGGCTTCCATACAGATGAGATGATGGTCTGTCTGATCTTAAACGGAGATAAGATCCCTGCAGAAAAGGCTCTTGTGGAATCACTTTGTGAAATTCCGGAAATGACCAGCATTACCATCAATGTTAATAAAAAACGGAACAATGTGATCCTGGGTGATCAGATTCGCCTCCTTTGGGGACAGTCCTATATAACGGACAGCATCGGAGATATTTCCTATCAGATCTCTCCCCTGTCCTTTTTCCAGGTCAATCCCATACAGACTGAAAAACTGTATGGAAAGGCTCTGGAGTACGCCGGCCTTACGGGAAATGAAATTGTCTGGGATCTGTACTGCGGAATCGGAACTATCTCCCTGTTCCTGGCCCAGAAAGCAAAATTCGTCCGCGGCGTGGAGATCGTACCACAGGCCATTGACAATGCAAGAGAGAATGCGAAGCTCAATGGCATTGAGAATGTAGAGTTTTTTGTCGGAAAAGCAGAGGAAGTGCTGCCGAGAGAGTATGAGAAGAATGGCGTTTATGCAGACGTTATCGTGGTAGACCCGCCACGGAAGGGCTGTGATGAGGTACTTCTGAATACGATCCTTAAAATGAAGCCGGAGAGGGTTGTGTATGTGAGCTGTGACAGTGCGACACTGGCGAGGGATCTGAAGGTGCTATGTGCGGAGGATTATGAACTGGTGCGGGTTTCTACTACTGATATGTTTCCGCAGGGAGTCCATGTGGAGACTGTGGTTCTTTTGTCCCAACTGAAACAAAAGCCGGCATGAAGGTTTCCAATCTGTATATCTCACAGGTAAAGAGAAAATGCGGAATTGAGGTTGGAAAGAATTATAATTTACCTAAAAATGAAGATAGCAGGCAACCGCAGTGTCCAGAAGATAAAGAGAGTGCAATTGTGGAGGCATTGAAGCATTTTAAGATGAATAGTTAATAAAGAGAGGTGCAGATGCTATGCCAGGTATACTCGTGGTTGAAGATGATGAAAATTTAAATCGTGGAAT
>OLRR01001067.1_pt1 | contig 18527 bp, 14 predicted proteins | sample 1671941 | NCBI WGS metagenome assembly OLRR01 (sample SAMEA3136628, study PRJEB25190) | human gut metagenome
CGCTTCCCGCGTAGGGCAGGACGTTGAGGCGACGTTCTAGAAGCTCTGCTTCGAGGTAAGGCCGAGCATGAATGCCGTGACGCCTTCGATGATGAGCGAGATGCCCACGAACTGGACGACCATCGGCGGCCAGATGAGGGCGAACAGGCCGAACAGCGCCATGACGGCCGTGCTCGCGATTGCCGCGGCGCGCATGGGGAAGCTCCCCATGGCGATGAGCGAGGCGATTTGCGCAATGCCCGCGATGAGCACGCACAGCGCAACAAGCCACGTGAGCGTCGCGGCAAGTGCAAGTGGGTGCACGAAGCACACGAGCGCGAAGATTATGCTCAGTATCCCGAAGAACAAGACGCCGCCACCGCCGCCGAACTCGCGCGTGCCCCACCATGCGGCGATTGCGCTGATGCCCCCTGCCAGAAACCCGATGCCGGCGAGTACCGTGAAAAACGACATGGTGAAGCCCGGGAATGCCAGGAAGATGATTCCCAGCACGACCATTACGACCCCGCCTCCGAACAGCGTCCCGCGATTCTGCATCTGCATGACTGCCTTCTTGTTCGTGCCTAGCTGCTACTGTCAGTGTACTCGCACGCGCCTGCTGGCGGGGGCGCGTCCACGGGTTTGTGTAACGGCGCCGTTGCCAATGTCACCAAAATGACATTCGGCTGATGCCCACATGCAATATAAAGTATCCTACTATAATCGATGTAAAAAGATATGAGTCAATAAGACTTAGATATGACTCACACCGAAGTAACCACTCGATTGGAAAGGATCGAAATCATGAGTAGAGAAATCACTGGCTACAACCCGTTCCGCGCAATCGATGAATTTGAGAAGCGCATGTTCAGGGAGCCGTTCACGCCCTTCAACGTCGCTGGGCCCGCTGCCATTTTCAAGGCCGACATCAAAGAGGATGACGGCAAGTTCGTGCTAGAAGCCGACCTGCCCGGATTCAACAAAGACGACATCAACCTCGACGTCGACAATGACATTCTGACCATCAAGGCGGAGCGCCATTCCGACTACGAGGACAAGGACAAGCAGGGCAACTACGTGCGCTGCGAGCGCTCGTATGGTACGTACAGCCGCAGCTTCGACGTGTCCGCCATCGACGTCGACCACATCAGCGCCAAGTTCGAAAACGGCGTGCTGACGCTCGACATGCCCAAGAAGGAAGAACTCCTTCCCAAGAAGACGCACCTCGAGATTCAGTAAGCCGCGTCGCGTGCCCATGCGGGCGACTCCACATGGGTGCATAACACCATAGCATCTCCCTCTTTCCTCTCTCCTTTTAGGAGCCGGACTTATCCCCAGGTCCGGCTCCTCTTCTTTTTTCGGCTCTTGAGATACAATAGGCGCCATGAATACGAGAAGAAACGCCATACTACTGTTTTCGAAAGTTCCGGAGCCGGGCAAGGTCAAGACGCGCCTCACGCCGCTCAAAGACGGCTACTTTGACCCGGAAACGGCGTCCCGCCTGTACCACTGCATGCTGTTCGACGTCGTCGAAGCATGCTGCGACGCCGTCGACGACCTCGAGCGTGCAAATCTCGAACGCCGCGCGTACGAGGGCACCTGCGAGCACATGCCCGTCAACGACGAGTACAGCATCGTCATTTCCTCGCCGGGTGAGGAAGGCGAGCGCAAGATGCGCGAGCTGTTCGCGCAAAGCGGCACCTGGTCGCATGAGCTCACGTTTATCCACGATGACGGCGCGAGCTTCGACGAACACTACAACGGGGCATTCCAGCAGGTCTGGGAACGTGGATTCGATACGATCTTGAGCATGGGGTGCGACATGCCCGCCTTGCGGCGCAGCATCATCGTCGAGGGGTTCGGCCGCTTGCACGAGCTGTGCGAGCGAGACGGCGGCGGCATCGTGCTCGCTCCCGACCAGGAGATGGGCGTCAGCATGGTGGGCTGGACCGCGAAGACGGAGTTCGACCATACCGGCGTGTACTACAACCGCGACGGGCTGACGGTCCTGCCCGCGTACATCCAGAAGGCAAGTCGCCTGGGGCTTCCTGCGCTGTATTTGCCCGATGTGCCCGATGTGGACACGATTGCCGACCTGTACCACAACGTGACGCTCGTCCAGGCGCTCGAGTACTGCGGACAGTTCCAATCCGATATCACAATCCCACACCGCACCGCCAAGGCGTTCCGCGAGATGGGATTTGGCGACATCCGCGTGATGCCCAACGAGCTGCGCGACGACCGCAGCGAGATCGACATCGCCTAGCGGCGGCGTACCTTCTCGGCGATGCGCCGCGCCATGGTTGCCACCTCGGTAATCCCGAGCATGCGGCAAAGCACGAAGATGAGCGCAAGCCCGATGCCGCCGGCGACGACGAGCGCGACGAGGCTGCCTCCGATGGTCTGCAGGTCGAGTGCGAGCCCGAGCGCGGCGATGAGGGCGGCGCTGACGGCGCCTCCGATAATGCTCGCGATGAGCACCTTGCAGGTGGAGACGAGCGTGCTCTTGAATTCGAACCCGCCGATCCTGCGGCGCAATACGAGCAACAGCAGCACCATCATGAGGGCGTAGAACACGATATCGCCGCAAGGGATACCGATGAGCCCCAGCGCGAGTGTGGGAAGCCCCGGCAGCGTGATGACCCCGGTGAGCAGCATGTAGAGAAACACCTGCACAATGGTCAAGAACAGGTTGCACAGCGCGATGGTCTTCAGGTCCTTGAGCGAGGAATAAGCACGGTACAAGAACATGTAGCCAGCGTAGAGCGGCAACGCGATGGCCCATCCGCGCAGCAGGTTCGCGATGGGGGCGATATCCTGTGCCGTGAAGCGCCCCGCCGAGTACAGGCCGATGAGCTGGGCAGCGCACACGAACACCATGACCGCCATGGGGATGATGAGCAGCCAGGTCGTTCGGAGCCCGAAGTTGAGCTGACGCTTGAAGCGTTTGTAGTTGCCACGCGACATCGCGTCGGACATCTCGGTGAACATGGCGGTCGACAGCGCCACGCCAAGAACGCCGTAGGGAAACTGGTACCACATCCACGCGTAGCTGACGGAGGAGGGCCCGTTGTCGGCGACATGCAGGGCGGTCGAGTTCATGAAGCTCAGGGACACGAGGTTGATTGCCGTGCACGCGATGGCGGGCAGCGCGAGCTTGACGGTGTCGTGCAGCCCCTCGCCGCGCAGGTCGATGAAGAAACGGAAGCGGTACCCGCTTTTCACGAGCGCGGGAACCTGGACGAACGCGAGGACGGCGATCGAGAGCGTCGTCCCGACGGCGAGCCAGGTAATGCCCGCCTCGGTGCCCATGCCGTTGACGAGCGGGTAGCCGAAGAACGTGGCGATGGTGATGATGTTCATGAACACCGAGCTCACCGATGGCCAGAAGTACCTGCGCTCGGCGTTGAGGACGCCGGAGAAGATCGCGCTCAGCCCGTAGAAGACAATCTGGAACGCAAAGAACCTGAAGAACCAGACTGCAGCCTCTACGGTGTCGTTGCTCGCGGACGAGAACAGGCTTTGCGTGACCATGACCTGCGGGGCGAACACGCTTGCCGCAAGCGAGACGAGCCCCAGGAACACGGCCGCGATGGAGAGCAGGTTGCTCACGTAGTCGTTGGCCGCCTCGCGCGAGTGCGCGTTGCGCTGCTGCATGTAGATGGGCAGAAACGCCGTCGAGAGCACGCCGCCCGCGACAAGCTCGTAGATCATGTTCGGCAGGTTGTTTGCCAAGGAGTAGGAGGCGGCGAGGAAGGTGTTCCCCAGGGCGAATGCCATAGCCCAAGTGCGGATGAAGCCCGTGATGCGGGAGACGAGAATGAGTGCGGACATCATCCCCGTCGATTTTGCGATTGAATGTGCGCTCGACGAGGGCTGCTCGTCTGTTTGCGAAGTCTGTGAAGTGTTCATGGATAGACATAGTACTGGCATATGCGGCAACGTGCCACGCCTTTATGCAATATCCACGTCGAGGCTTCTCGAGCAGTTTCATTAAGTTTTTGTTAAGCCTGCTGCTTGAGACGGGTCACGCTTGTCCAAGACTCTAAGATAGGCAAGGCCTATGCATTGCTGCGTGGCCATATTTTTTGTAATGATCTTGGCTGTGAGGAGCATGCTGTATGGCAAAGCACATTTTTGTAACCGGTGGCGTCGTCTCGTCTTTGGGCAAGGGGATCACGGCGGCATCGTTGGGCACCCTCCTCAAATCGCGTGGCTATAAAGTAACCATGCAGAAGATGGATCCCTATCTCAACGTCGACCCGGGCACGATGAGCCCGTTCCAGCACGGCGAAGTGTTCGTCACGGACGACGGGCTCGAATCCGACCTCGACCTGGGGCATTACGAGCGCTTCATCGACGAGAACCTCACTCGCGAGTCAAACGTCACGCAGGGCTCCATCTACCAGGCGCTCATCGCCCGCGAACGCCATGGCGACTTCTTGGGCGGCACGGTGCAGGTCATCCCGCATGTCACGAACGCCATCAAAGAGCGCATCAAGCGCATCGCCGACCAGACGTCTGCCGATATCGTCATCACGGAAGTGGGCGGCACGGTCGGCGACATCGAGTCGCAGCCGTTCATCGAGGCGGTCCGCCAGTGGCGCCGCGAGTGCGGACCGGAAAACGTCGCATTCGTGCACTGCACGCTCGTCCCGTACATCTCGGCAGCTCACGAGCTGAAGACCAAGCCGACCCAGCACTCCGTTAAGGAACTTCAATCGCTGGGCGTCCAGCCCGACTTTCTGGTGCTCCGCTCCGACCGTGACATCTCGGACCGCATCAAGTCGAAGATCTCGATGTTCTGCGACGTCGACGAAGAGCACGTGTTCGCCTGCGTCGATGCCCCGAGCATCTACCAGGTTCCCATGAGCCTGTACCGGCAGGGCTTCGACGAGCGCGTGCTGCGTCGCCTGGGGCTCGAGGTGCGCGAAGCCAATCTGGAGACCTGGGAGAAGTACCTCCACCAGGAGGCGACGTGCGACGCGCCCGTCGACATCGCGATTGTCGGCAAGTACGTCGGGCTGCCCGACGCCTACCTCTCCGTCATCGAGGCGCTGCATCACGCGGGCGTCGCGAACTGCCACCACACCAACGTGCGCCTCGTCGACGGCGAGAACCTCAACGACGGAAACGTCGACTCGATACTCGGCAACATGGACGGCATCCTCGTGCCGGGCGGCTTTGGCGTGCGCGCATTCGAGGGCAAGATCTGCGCCGTGCGCTACGCACGCACCCACAACGTGCCGTTCCTCGGCATTTGTCTGGGCCTGCAGGCGGCCGTCTGCGAATACGCACGCGACGTGGCGGGTATGCCGGGCGCCTCTTCGGGCGAGTTTGGAGACGACCTAGAGTATCCGGTCATCGACCTGATGCCGGAACAGGGCGACGTCGCGGATATGGGCGGCACGCAGAGGCTCGGGTCGTACCCGTGCAAGGTCGCGCCGGGCACGCTGGCAGAGCGCCTGTACGGCTCGCCCCTCATCTACGAGCGCCATCGCCATCGCTACGAGGTCAATAACCAATTCAGGCAGCGGCTCATCGAGGCTGGCCTCGTCGTCAGCGGCGTCTCGCCCGATGACCGCCTCGTCGAGATGATCGAGCTCGAAGACCATCCCTTCTTCATCGCGAGCCAGGGGCATCCCGAGTTCAAGTCGCGCCCGACGCGCCCGCATCCGCTGTTCAATGGCCTGGTCGCGGCTGCCATCGAAAGGCGCGAGGCCTAGTATCCCTCCGATTTTGATTGCCCCTTGCTTTCTGCCCGTCATATGCGTGAAGATTGGGCGAAAGAAAGGGGCATTTTCATGAACAGCGAACGTCTACTCAACACGTTTCTCGACCTCGTCACCACCAGCTCCCCGTCGGGGCACGAGGGGGCGGCGGCAGAATACTGCGCCGCCGCGTTGCGCGCGTGCGGATGCACGGTCGAGATCGACGACGCGGGCGAGCGCATCGGCTCGGACACGGGCAACCTGTATGCCGTGCTCCCCGGCACCGCTTCCGGGTCTGTCATCATGACGGCGCACCTCGATTGCGTGCAGCCGTGCGAGAAAGTCACCCCCGTCATAGAAGACGGCGTCATCCGCTCTGACGGCACGACGGTCCTAGGCGGGGACGACAAGGTTGGCGTTGCCTCCATTATCGAGGCGGTGCGCACCTTGAGCGAGGGCGACGAGCCCCATGCGACTGTGAAGGTCATCTTCAGCATCCAGGAAGAGGTCGGGTGCTGCGGCGCGAAAAACCTCTCGGTCGGAGCCTTCGAACAGGGCGAGCCCTGTTACGTCTTCGATGGGGAAGGGGATGTGGGGCTCGCGTGCCTCGCGGCGCCGTACCACTACACGTTCGAGGCGGAGTTCATGGGCAAGGCCAGCCATGCGGGCGTCGCACCCGAGAAGGGCATCAGCGCCATCGAGGCGGCTTCGGTCGCCATCGCGGACATGCGCGCCCATGGGCTGCTCGGCGCTGTCGGGGACTACTGTGCGGCGAACATCGGGACGGTGCGGGGCGGGACGGCCAACAACGTGGTCGCGCCTTCTTGCATGCTTACCGGCGAGTGCCGTGCCATCGAGAAAGAAGACGTCGACCGCGTCCACGACGGACTTGACGAGGCGATGCGCAGCGCAGCCTCGCAGACGGGGGCACGCGTCCGCATCGACTGGAACCTCGAGTACTCCGGCTTTTGCCTGGATGCAGATGCGCCGGCGGTCAAGCTGTTCAACGATGCCGCGCGCTCCGTCGGGCTTTCGCCTGATACCGTCAAATCCGCCGGCGGCACCGATGCGAACATGTACATAGATCTGGGCGTTGAACCCTTGGTCGTCTCGACGGGCATGACGAACTTCCACTCGGTGAACGAGTGCCTCAAGGTCGAGGACCTCGAGAACACCGCCAGGCTCGCCGTCGCTCTGGGGTTGCAGGCGGCAAAGCGGTGAGCAGCCGCGAGGTGAAAGCGCGCCCCCGTGAAGACCTCGGGGGCTTTTCTGCATGCCTCGACGAGTACCTCATGTTCCTGACCGTCGAGCGGGGGCTGTCCAAGGCGAGCGTCGAGAACTACGGGAGAGACCTCGCCGACTACTTCGGGTTCGTGCGCTCGGACGGTTGCGAGCAGCTCGAAGACATCGAGCGCGACAGAGTCACCGACTACATCGAGGACCTGCGCCGCCGCGCGTATGCGGCAAGCAGTGTCGAGCGCCATGTCGCTGCCGTCAAGGGGTTTCACCGCTTTTGCGTGCGCGAGGGCATGACCGAAAAGGACCCGGCTTCGTCCGTGCCGCTCCCGCGCAAGCCCGCCCGCCTGCCCGAGGCGGTGACGGTCGAGCAGATTGCCGCGTTGCTCGACCAGCCGTTTCCCGCAACGCCCGCCGGCTTGCGCGATAGCGCCATCCTCGAAGTCCTGTACGGCTGCGGGCTGCGCGTGAGCGAGCTGTGCAGCCTCGACTTTTCCAGCCTGCTGCTCGGCGAAGGGCTCGTGCGCGTGCGCGGCAAAGGCGGCAAGGAGCGCATCGTGCCGCTGCTGGGCACGGCGAGGGCGGCTCTGGAGAAGTACCTCGACGAGGGACGGCCGCACCTGCACACCAAGGGGCAAGACGCGCCCAAGGAACCGGCGGCGGTGTTTCTCAACGTGCGCGGTGGACGCCTGACCAGGCGCGCGGTCTGCAAGATGGTCGAAGCGTACGGCAGGCGCGTAGGGCTCGAAGGCCTGCACCCGCACACGCTGCGCCACAGCTTTGCGACGCACCTGCTCGAAGGCGGGGCGGACCTGCGCATCTTGCAGGAGATGCTCGGGCACAGCGATATCTCCACGACGCAGATCTACACGCACGTCGACCGGGCGCACATTCGCGAGGAATACCTCTCGACTCACCCCCGCGCTCATCTGAGATAGGAAAAGCCCCGCGCCTGTATTGGCGCGGAGCTTTAGGAGCGAACCTGTGTCGATGTGGGGGCTACTCGTCTTTCGCGAGTGCCTCTGCTGGGTCGTGGAGGCACACGGGAAGGTCGGGGACCTCGATGCCGAGAGAATCGCAGGCGATCATGCGCAGTTCCTGGATGCTCGCGCTGTAGCAGGCGAGCGCGTCGACCCAGCGCCGCAGGCACGCGCGACCCTCTTCGGTGAGGCTGTAGCAGCGCTTGGCAGGGCCAGATTCCGAAGTGTCCCAGGCGCTCGTGACCAGCCCGTTGTTCTCCATCTGCTTGAGGATGCGGTAGACGCCCGTCGGGTCGGGGGAGCTCCCGCCAAACATGGGGCTCTTTGTCATCTCCTGAATGATGAGGTAGCCATGCTGCGGCTTGTCAGAGCGCGCGAGCGCCGCGAGAATCGAGGGCTGGGTCAGTCGACTCAGGCTCTTGCCGAGCTGCGAGCACTCGTTGAGCTCTTTTTCGGATTTCGGGTGGCAGGCAGACCACATTAAGGTTTTCCTTTCGTTGATTTTGACTGCCATAATACTACGCCACTCCCTCTGGATAGTTGAAGAAACATTGTCGCCGGGGCGACACGTGTCCAAGTGCAGCGCACGCCCTCGGGCGCGTCGAACTGCATCCGGATATGAAAAAGCCGCCAGGAGGCGGCTTACTGGTCCGTGTTTCGAAGCGGGGTACCCCAGCCGCCTACCAGCCGAGATACCCCGACCCGTTGCGGCTGAACTGCGCTGCGGAGAACAGCCGCGAAAGTGCGGAATATGAGTTGACATCGCCTAGTATAAGATAACATCCAATATATGCGCAAGCCTTAATTTGGATGAGGCACGTGTGCGGAGCGTGCGGCCTCGGGGCACACGTGGGAAAAGTGAGCTGCCACCTGCGCGAGAACGAAGTAGCATGGACGAAACGACAATTCCCAAGCATTGGAGCCGCCATGATTCAAGACATCGCGCCTCACGCGTTCGATAACCAGATCGTCTTCACGAAGCCCGCGGCGCATGACCGCGTGCTGGTCTACCGCGACCGCGTGGCGGCAGATCCCCATAACTCGGTCCTGGCGCGGCGCGGGGATGCTGCACGGCTGGAATTCCCGACGTTCGCCCAGCTCGACACCGATTGCCCATGCGTCTACGCCTTTTCTGTCGATGGCGAGCGCTTCTTCGTTGCGCGCCCGGAAAAAGACGTGTTCCGACGCCTGCCGCCACAGGCGGAAGGATACGGGTTCGTTCACATGAAAGACGTGCGCGAGTCTGCGGACCGTGCGCGTGCGTTCGCGGCGATTACGGGCTTTCACCTGCACGAATGGTATCGGGACAACGTCAGGTGCGGGCGCTGCGGAAAGCTGCTGGCATATTCTCACGCCGAGCGCGCGCTCGAATGCAGGAGCTGCGGCAACATCCTCTATCCCAAGATCGCGCCCGCGGTTATCGTCGCGGTGGTGGACGGCGAAAAGATCCTGCTCACCAAGTACGCGTGGAACACGGAAAGCCCGAAGCGCGCGCTCGTCGCGGGGTTCGTCGAGATTGGCGAGACGGCCGAGCAAACCGTCGAGCGCGAAGTACGCGAAGAGGTGGGCCTGCGCGTCAAGAACATCCGCTACTACAAGAGCCAGCCCTGGGGGTACGCGAGCAATCTGCTGCTCGGATACTTCTGCGAGCTCGATGGGGATGCCACCATCACGCTGCAGGAAGACGAGCTTGGCTATGGCGCATGGGTTTCGAGGGACGAGATCACCGAGGAAGAAGACGGCGTGACCCTCACGAGCGAGATGATCGCCCGATTCAAGCGCGGCGATCTGCCGTTCTCGAAATAGCGGCAAGACAACGAGTGTAACGTTCTAATAGTAGATACGGTGCTATAGTAGACCGATAGTAATTCAACTCGAGATGACAGCTCGTGAAGGGGCGTGACGTGGAAAAGATTGAGTTTCTCGTGGTGAGCGGGTTTTTGGGCGCGGGCAAGACGACGACGATGATCGCGCTCGCCGAGTACATGGACAAAAACGTCGAGAAGGTCGGCATCATCGCCAACGACCTCGGCGCACAGCTCGTGGATACCAACCTGACGCGCGAGAACGGGTGCACGGTCGAGGAGATCTCCTCTGGGTGCATCTGCTACCAGATGGACAACACGGTAGACAAGATCAGGCGCATGCGCGACCGGGACGGGGCAAAGCTCGTCATGAGCGACATCCCGGGGTGCGGCGTCGGCACGGTCGAGCACGTCTACAAGCAGATCCTGCGGGACAACGCCGACGAGTTCGAGCTCGGTCCGCTCGCCGTCATCGTCGACCCCGAGCGCCTTCGCATGATCATGCCCGAGCAGGCGGACATCAACCTTCCGCAGGAGCTCAAATTCCTGCTCGAGCAGCAGGTCGAGGAAGGCGACGTCGTCGTCTTGAACAAGATCGACACGCTGAGCGACGAAGAAGTCGAGCGCTACCTGTCGTTTTTGCGGCAGAGCTGCAACGTCCCCGTACTCGCCATAAGCGCACGGGAGAGGACGGGCATCCCCGAGCTCGCGGACTTCCTCATCCACAACGCAACCGCCTGCCGCCACGTCGAGATCGATTACGCGGGGCCCGACTACGCGCAGGCAGAGGCGGTGCTCACGTGGTACAACCGCCGTCTGTACTTCAAGACGCTCGACGGGGGAGAAATCGACTACAACGAGGTCGTGGACGATTTCATCGAAGAGATCAGGCTCGGACTGATCGAGCGCAAGGGCAACGTTCCGCACCTCAAGCTGTACGGCATCTGCGACGACGACTACGTGAAGGCATCCCTCATCGGCGTCGACTACGATATCGAGTACGAGCACAAGACCGAGGCTGCGCACCGCAACCTCAGCGTGATCGTGAACGCGCGTGCCGTATGCCCGTCTCGTAAGCTCGCGCGGCTCATGGACGACGCGCTCGACGAGGTGTGCGAGCGCTACGACCTGGATGCCCAGGTGTTTTTCACCGAATGCTTCGGCATGGCGGACGAAGGGCGTCGCTAGGCACAATCGCCGCGTCCGCATGACACGTCATGAGACGGCACGATACCCACGGCCCTCGTCTCATTTTTTTTGCGACGGGGGACGTGCCCGTTTGCCGTACGTGGCACTATTTCTGAAAAGCTATTGCGCGGGCGATACATGAAGTGCATAATTCCCGCTGTGTTGCTTCAGCGATCCGTTCGGAATCCAAAAGAGACCGGGCGGGGAGAAGCCTCTGGAGAATCTCTTAAATGAGTGCCGAAGGTGCAAGGTCGGGCATATAGCCAGGCTGAATCTCTCAGGCAAACGGACAGAGCCGACGCGTACATAGCGTGCATCATTTGTGACCTTCTCTGGATTGTTTCATTGGACTAGAGGGGGTTATTTTTTTCATGGAAGCAGTGCTTCTCACCATCGTACAGACCATCAACTCGTATCTGTCGAACTACGTGCTAATCATCTTGCTCATCTCGATGGGCGTGTTCTTCACCATCCGCACGCGTGGCGTGCAGTTCCGCTGCTTTGGCGAGGGCATGCGCCGCGTCTTCGGCGGCTTTTCGCTGCATGGCGGCAAGCATCACGGCGGCATCAGCTCGTTCCAGGCGCTTGCGACGGCAGTCGCCGCGCAGGTCGGCACGGGCAACATCGTCGGTGCGTGCGGTGCGATCTTGATCGGCGGCCCGGGCGCCATCTTCTGGATGTGGCTCATCGCCATCCTCGGCATTGCCACCAACTACGCCGAGGCGGTCATGGCGCAGAAGACCCGGCACGTCGATGACGACGGCCGTGTCCACGGCGGCCCGGTCTACTACATCCGCACTGCCTTCAAGGGCGCCGGCGGCAAGTTCCTCGCAGGCTTCTTCTCCGTGGCCATCATCTTGGCACTCGGCTTCATGGGCTCGATGGTCCAGTCGAACTCCATCGCGGCGACTATGAACACGGCCTTTGGCATCCCCACCTGGATTATGGGCCTTGTCGTCGTGCTCATCGGCGGCTTCATCTTCATCGGCGGCGTCACGCGCATCGCCGCGGTCACCGAGAAGCTCGTCCCGATCATGGCACTGCTCTACATCGTCGGCAGCCTGGTGGTGCTCGGCATGAACTGGCAGAACATCATCCCTGCGTTCGAGCTCATCTTCACCTGCGCCTTCAACCCGCAGGCATCGGTCGGCGGTGTGACGTTCGGCATCATCGCGGCGTTGAGCCAGGGCGCCAAGCGCGGCCTGTTCTCCAACGAGGCCGGTATGGGCTCCACTCCGCACGCCCATGCGATGGCGAAGGTAAAAGATCCGCACAACCAGGGCGTCGTCGCCATGATCGGCGTCTTCATCGACACGATCGTCGTCGTCTCCATGACCGCGCTCGTCGTCATCAGCGTGCTCTACTGCGGAAACGGCCCGATGACGGCCGACGCCACGGGGGTTGCCGCCGGTCTCGACAAGACAAACATGGCCCAGGCAGCGTTCGACGCGTTCTTCGGAGGGGGCTTCGGCAGCGCGTTCGTGGCGATTTGCCTGCTCTTCTTCGCGTTCTCGACGATTATCGGCTGGAACCTGTTCGCGCGTATCAACGTCGAGTACCTGTTTGGCAAGAAGGGCGTCATGCCGTTCTTCGTCATCGCGCTCGTCTTCATCTTCATGGGCTCGCTGCTATCCAACGACCTCGTCTGGGAGCTGGCAGACATGTTCAACCAGCTCATGGTCATCCCCAACGCCATCGCCCTGTTTGCCCTGTCTGGTGCCGTCGCATCCTGCGCCAAGGCGCACCGTGGCGGCAAAGAGGCAAAGGCGCGCATCGCCGCGGAAGAAGCCGAGGAAGAGGCGCAAGCCTAGCGACACTCTCCCCTTGCCGGAACCTATGGGAAGCCCGCTCTATAGCGGGCTTCCTGTATTTGCGCGATACTGTTACCTGCATTGCTCTAAGAGGCGCGTACAATGGCGGATGACTTTTTTCGCATGAAGGGGGACCAATGGGCACGATCAAGACCGATGAAGAGATTCGCCGCATGGTGAGCGACTACTACGATTCGCTCGAGGACGGCGAGTCGCTGCGCACCAACGCGTGCGATTGCGCCTCGACTCCTCCAAAGTACGTGCTCGACGTCCTGAAGGACATCGACCCCGACATCATCGCGCACTTCTACGGCTGCGGCTCCCCGTTGCCGCCGGCGCTCGAGGGGTGCACGGTGCTTGACCTCGGATGCGGGACGGGCCGCGATGTGTATGTCGCGGCAAAGCTCGTCGGCCCGAACGGGCACGTCATCGGCGTCGACATGACCCCAAGCCAGCTCGAGTTCGCCCGGAGCCACGAGGCGGCGCAGATTGCCGCGCTCGGGCTCGAGAAGAGCAACGTCGAGTTCATCGAGAGCTACATCGAGGACATGCGCGCGGTTCCCGACGAGAGCGTCGACGTGGTCATGTCCAACTGCGTCGTCAACCTGTCCCCGTTCAAAGAGCAGCTGTTCAGGGAAATCTTCCGCGTGCTCAAGCCCGGCGGCGAGCTGTACTTTTCCGACATCTTCAGCGACCGGCGCGTGCCGGAGGGCTTCTACGATGACCCGATCTTGAGAGGGGAGTGCCTCTCGGGCGCGATGTACATCGAGGACTTCCGCCGCATGCTCGCGGCCAACGGCATCAACGCCTTCTTCGACGTCGAGGAAGAAGAGGTGCACATCGGCGATTTCCAGATTGCGACCAAGCTCGGCTGCATCGGCTTTTCCTCGCATACGGTACGCGCGGTCAAGTGCGCGGACTTCGAGGACCGCGAGGAGGACTATCAGCAGACGGCGACGTACCTGGGCACCATCCCCGAGAACAGGCGCTACTTCGACCTGTCGAAGGAGGTGCGCCTCATCAAGGGGCGCCCTGTGGCCGTCAGCGGAAATATGGCGACGTACCTGCAGTCGAGCCGCTACGCGAAGCATTTCCTCGTGACGCCGCGCAAAGACAACATAGGCCCGTTCGACTTCGAGCGGGCAAACGAGGCACTGCGCATCGCGCGGGGCAAGGAGGGAGTCGACCTCGAGTCGCTCGAGCGCTCCTGCGCGAAGCTCGGCATCGAGCCGTTTGGCGACTTCATCCATGACGATCAGCTGCTCTACACCGCGCAGCTGCGCACCATGCAGGTGAACCTCGGGTACCGCTGCAACCTGGCGTGCAACCACTGCTTCTTGAACTGCGGCCCTGCCCGCGACGAGACGATGTCGCGTGAGACCATGGAGGCGTGCCTCGCCGCGTTCAAGACCGGCGGCTATGCGGTCATGGACATCACGGGCGGCTCGCCCGAGATGAACCCCGACCTCGAGTGGTTCATCCAGCGGAGCACGAAGATTGCCGACGAGGTCATCGTGCGCAGCAACCTGTGCATCCTCGACATGCCGGAATACGAGCACTTCAAAGACGTCTACGTGGACAACAAGGTGAGAATCGTCGCCTCGTTGCCGTACTTCAACGCTGCCGGGGCCGACGAGCAGCGCGGCAACGGCTCGTTCGGGCGCATCATCGCCGTGCTGCGCGACCTCAACGAGCGTGGCTATGGGCGCGATCCCGAGATGCAGATCGATCTCGTCTACAACGTCGACGGGCCTTTCCTGCCGCCGGACCAGGGCGACCTCGAGGAGTTCTACCGCTACGAGCTCGCGACTACCGAGCAGGTCGACTTCAACGGGCTGTACGCGTTCAACAACTACAACCTGGGGCGCTTTGCCAACAAGCTGAAGTCGCAGGGCAAGTTCGACTACTACCTCAAGCTGCTGGCCGACAACTACAACGCCGCCGTCGTCGCGCGGATCATGTGCCGCACGCAGATCAACGTCGACTACGACGGGGGACTGTACGACTGCGAGGCCAACCACGTGCTCGGCTTGCCCATCGACGGGCCGAAAAACGTCCGCGACATCGTCGACGTCCCGCTTGCGCGGCGGCGCATTGCGGCCAACCCGATCTGCTACTCGTGCGCCGCGGGGTGCGGCTCGTCCTGCGGCGGCAGCCTGATGGAAAAATACGCTCGCTAGGCGCATGCGTGCGGGTGCCCGAGCTTTGCTTGCTACAATGCTTGCAGAACTGTTGACCGAGTTTGCCTATGATTCGGGAGTGATGCACGCATGCCGACGTTCCAAGAAGCCGTCAAGCTGGCCCGCCTGTCCGTCGAGGACAAGACGAGCTCGAAGCGCATGCGCGAGATTTTCAGGATCATCCGCAAGTACAAGGTGACGACGCAGGGGCTGACGCCCAAGAAGGCAGTCGCCATCTTGCAGGAGCTCGGCCCGACGTTCGTCAAGCTCGGGCAGATCGCCTCCACGCACCCCGACGTATTGCCCAAAGAGTACTGCGACGAGTTCGGCAAGCTGCGCGCAGATGTCGAGCCGGTCGATTTCGACACCGTCGTCAAGACGATCAACGAGGAGCTCGGCTGCCCGTACACAGACGTGTTCTCCGTGCTCGACGAGCATCCGCTGGGCTCGGCGTCCGTCGCGCAGGTGCACCGTGCCATCCTCAAGGAGACGGGCGATGAGGTCGCGGTCAAGGTCATGCGGCCAGGTGTCGCCGAGGTCGTCGCAAAAGACATCGTACTCATGCGCCGCCTGCTCGCCACCTACGAGTTCATCAACACGAGCTCGGCGCAGATTTCGTTCGAGCAGCTCCTCGACGAGTTGGAGCGCACGTCCAAAGACGAGATGGACCTCACCATCGAGATGCGCTACCTCGCCCGCTTCCACGGCAACAACGTGTCGCGCGAGGGCATCAAGTCCCCGCGCGCCTTCGAGAAGTACAGCACATCGCTCATGCTGACGATGGACTTCGCGCGCGGGCCGCGTCTCGAGCAAGACGGCGTGCTCGAGCGGATACCGGAGGACAAGCGCAAAGACCTCGCCCATCTCATCGCGAAGAACTGGATGGAGCAGGTGCTCGACGACGGCTTCTTCCATGCCGACCCCCACCTTGGCAACATGATCCTCACGAGCGACGGAAACGGGAACTTCGACGGCATCGAGTGGATCGACTTCGGCATCATGGGCATGCTTACGGGCGTCGAGCGCGAGGCGACGAAAAACGTCATGACCGCCATCGCGCGCAGGGATTCCCACGGCCTCATGAAGGCAATCCAGGTGCTGGTCCGCCCGATGGGCCCCATCGACCACACCGTCTTGCTCTCCACCTGCGACCTGCTCATCCAGCAATACGCCTCGGTAGACTTGCAGAGCCTCGATACCGGCGCGCTTTTGCAGGACCTCATCGGCAACATGGCCATGGGGGGCTTCGAGTTCAACCCGTCGATTCTGAACGTTGCACGCGGGCTCGTGACGCTCGAGGGGTCGCTCCACATGGTATCCGGCGACGTCAGCATCATGTCGGCCATTCAGGAGTACATGAACGCGCATTTCGACGACGGCATGATCGAGAAGTACCTGCGCGACCTGCTCAACTCGGGCGTGGACGGCGTCGAGGCGACGGTCGGGCTCCCCACGAAGATGGCAGACACGCTCGACATGCTCCAGAAAGGTCAGGTCAAGGCCGCCATGAGCTTTAGCGCCGACAAGGTCACGCGCGAGGACCTGGGCAGCTCGATTGACCACTTCACGTTGGCCCTGCTGGCGGGCATGCTGTTTTTGGGATCGTGCGTTCTGTGCACGACGGGGCTCGAACCGGAGATTGCCGGCGTCCCGGCGTTCGGTTTCTTCTGCATCCTCGCGGGCATGGTGCTCGCCATCTGGGACCTGCTGTGGATGCGGCGTGACCACAAACGGCGCAAGTAGCCCCATCGCTTTTCGCATCGTGTCTTACGGCGCAAATCGGGGAACGTGTATTATTGGATGACGTCTACTAATGCGAAGGGACGCTCATATGCTTTTCAGCAACATCGATATTCTTGACGAGAGCCTCGACTACAAGAAGGACATGTTCGTCGGGGTCGAGGGCGACACGATAACCTATGTGGGAGATGCGGAGCCCGAGCGGCCCGAGAGGTTCGGGGAGCGCTACGACGGCGCGGGCAAGCTCCTCATGTCTGCCTTCTACAACACGCACGCGCACACGCCCATGACGCTTTTGCGCGGGTATGCCGAAAACCAGCCGCTGCAACAGTGGCTCAACGAGACGGTCTGGCCGTTCGAGGGCAAGATGGACATGGGGCGCAAGCACCACTACTGGGGCACGATGCTCTCCCAGGCGGAGATGCTGCGCTACGGCGTCGTAAGCTACACGGACATGTACTTTGCGACTATCGACCGTGCCAACGCGACGCTTGAGGCGGGCATGAAGGCAAATCACACCGACGGCGGAACGATGTGCTTCGTCGAGACCGACTATGACAGCCTGCCGGTCGCGGCGGTCAACCGGGAGCTCTTCGCGAATTACCAGAACGCCGGGGGCGGGCGCGTCAAGATCGACATGTGCATTCACGGCGAATACACGACGCCCGAGGGCATGGTGCGCCGCGTGGCGGAAGAGGCGCGGGCGCACGACGCCAACATCCACCTGCACCTTTCCGAGACGAAAGCCGAGCACGAGGAGTGCAAGCGGCGGCACGACGGCATGACGCCTGCCGCCTGGTTCGAGCACTGCGGCGTGTTCGACAGCCCGACGACGGCCGCGCATTGCGTGTGGGTGGAAGACTCCGACATCGACATCTTCAAGCGCAAGGGTGTGAACGTGAGCCTGAACCCTGCATCCAACATGAAGCTTGCCAGCGGCTTTGCGCCCGTGCAAAAGATGCTCGACGCGGGCGTGAACCTCTCGATGGGCACCGACGGCATGGCGTCGAACAACACCCACAACATGCTGCAAAGCGCCTACCTGCTCGCCTGCAGCCAGAAGGGCAACGCTCTCGACCCGACGGTCATCCCCGCCAAAGACGTGCTCAGGATGCTCACGGCAGGCGGCGCGAAGGCCCAGGGGCGCGACGACTGCGGCGTGCTCGCGCCGGGCAAGAAGGCAGACCTCATCGTCATGGACATCGACACTCCGTGGATGACGCCGGTCTACGATATGGCGGTCAATCTGGTGTACAGCGCGAACGCGGCGGATGTGGTCATGACCATGTGCGACGGCAGGGTCCTCTACCGAGACGGCGAGTACCTGACCATCGACATCGAGAAGACGAAGTTCGAGGTCAAACGTTGCGTGGGAGAGATCTTGAGCGCTCTTGACGAGCAATCCGAGTAGCGGGGCGCCGTATGCGAGGCGCGTTTTGCGTGGAGCAGCCGCGGGCAGGGTGCCGGGGCTGTTTCCGGGCAATCCACAGGTGGTGAGTATGGCGCAGCAGACAATGCGCAAGATTCCCGTCCTCCTCATGGTGTCGGGCGGGTCGGACTCGACGGCGCTTCTCGAGCTGGCGGTCCGCTACGTGCACGGAACGGGCACGGTCATGTTCAAGCTGGACGAGGCGCAGCAGGCAAAGGACCGTCTCGTGCGGATGCTGTCGCGCTCGCTCGTGCCCGCGCAGCGCTGCGACCTTCACGTGCTGCACGTCAATCACCAGCTCAGGGGGGCAGACGCCGATGACGACGAGGAGTTCGTCGTCTCGCAGTGCAGAAACCTCGGCGTTCCCTGCGAGGTGCGGCGCGTCAACATCGCCGCGCTCGCCGCGAAGGGCCGTGGCGGCATCGAGGCGGTGGCGCGCGAGCAGAGATACCGGCTGGCAGGCGAGGT
>OLRR01001090.1_pt1 | contig 18341 bp, 13 predicted proteins | sample 1671941 | NCBI WGS metagenome assembly OLRR01 (sample SAMEA3136628, study PRJEB25190) | human gut metagenome
CCAGCCATAACCTGTGCTTCCTGGTGCCCGGCGAAGATGCCGAGCAGGTGGTGCAAAAACTGCATAGTAATTTGTTTGAGTAAATACTGTATGGCCTGGAAGCTATATTTCGGGCCGTATTGATTTTCTTGTCACTATGCTCATCAATAAACGAGCCTGTACTCTGTTAACCAGCGTCTTTATCGGAGAATAATTGCCTTTAATTTTTTTATCTGCATCTCTAATTAATTATCGAAAGAGATAAATAGTTAAGAGAAGGCAAAATGAATATTATCAGTTCTGCTCGCAAACGAATTCCCGTACACTGAACTCTCTGGCTCACTGAGGGCACCATCATGGCACTCCCCCGTATTACCCAAAAAGAGATGACTGAACGCGAGCAGCGTGAACTTAAAACACTGCTGGATCGGGCGCGGATTGCGCATGGTCGCGTATTGACCAACTCCGAAACCAACAGCATTAAGAAAGATTACATCGATAAATTAATGGTTGAGCGTGAGGCTGAAGCGAAAAAAGCCCGCCAGTTGAAGAAAAAGCAGGCTTATAAACCGGATCCTGAAGCGTCATTTAGCTGGTCAGCAAATACGTCGACGCGCGGCAGGCGCTAATCCACAATCAACGCCTGAGATTTTCACTCGTCAGTGTGAACACAATTTTCCCCTCACCCTAACCCTTTTCCCGAAGGGGCGAGGGGACTGTCCGGGCACTTTTGGGCCGTTTTCATCAGTCTGAGGCGTTAATCAGCGCCCCTTCTTTTTACGCCCCGGCGAGGTAAAACGCTTACCGTTGGACGCCGGGCGACCGCCTTTTTCCGCCGTTTTTTCCATCTTAACGACTGGACGTTTGATGCCCGCTGTTTTCGGTTTGGCCTTCACTTTAGGTTTTGCCTCGGAAGAGGAATTTTCGATGAGCTTAAAGAGGTCGATTAACTCATCATCAGTTAAATCGCGCCACTCACCCAGCGGAATGCCGCTTAAACTGACGTTCATAATGCGCGTACGTTCCAGCTTTTTCACTTCGTAACCAAAGTGCTCGCACATGCGACGGATCTGACGGTTCAGCCCCTGCACCAGGGTAATGCGGAAGACAAACGGCGCTTCTTTTTTGACTTTACACTTTTTAGTCACTGTCCCGAGGATTGGCACCCCCGCCCCCATACCACGAATAAATTCATCGGTAATCGGTTTATCGACCGTAACCAGATACTCTTTCTCATGATCGTTACCCGCACGGAGGATCTTATTCACCAGATCGCCGTGATTGGTGAGGAAAATCAGCCCCTGGGAGTCTTTATCCAGGCGGCCAATCGGGAACACGCGTTTGCTGTGGTTAACGAAATCGACAATGTTATCGCGCTCGCCATCTTCGGTGGTGCTGACAATACCGACGGGCTTGTTCAGGGCGATAAGTACCAAATCTTCGGCTTCCCGAGGCTCAATCAACTGACCGTTTACTTTCACAACGTCGCCGGGTTTCACCTGATCGCCAATGGTGGCTCGCTTGCCATTAAGGAACACATTGCCTTGCTCGATATAGCGATCCGCTTCGCGGCGTGAGCAAATTCCGCTTTCGCTGATGTATTTATTTAAACGGACTGATGAGTCGGGCAGCATAAATTCTCCTGTAAAAAACGGAATATACCGTACCTTTGGGTTGATAAAAAATAGTCATGAGCGAACTATTTGTTATTTCCATTGGCTTGAATTCGTTACCTGCTCAAATCACTTTCCAGAAGCAATGTGCGACATCGTGAGCCATGTCAGTAAGTGGTTAAATTCGCAGTGGTAGCATGCCTCCCGTGATTTCTTACTAACCGGAGAAGTAATGGAACTGCTTTTATTGAGTAACTCGACGCTGCCGGGTAAAGCCTGGCTGGAACATGCGCTGCCGCTGATTGCTGAACAGTTGCAGGGTCGCCGTTCAGCGGTATTTATTCCTTTCGCTGGCGTAACGCAGACCTGGGATGATTACACAGCGAAAACGGCTGCGGTTCTCGCTCCGCTGGGTGTTTCTGTCACCGGTATTCATAGCGTTGTCGATCCCGTTGCCGCTATTGAAAATGCTGAGATCGTGATTGTCGGCGGCGGTAATACTTTCCAGTTGCTGAAACAGTGCCGCGAACGCGGGCTGCTGGCACCAATTACTGACGTGGTGAAACGTGGCGCGCTGTATATTGGCTGGAGCGCAGGCGCTAACCTTGCTTGCCCAACTATTCGTACCACCAACGATATGCCGATTGTCGATCCGCAAGGTTTCGATGCGCTAAATCTGTTCCCGCTGCAAATCAACCCGCACTTCACCAACGCGCTGCCGGAAGGCCATAAAGGTGAAACCCGTGAGCAGCGTATTCGCGAACTGCTGGTCGTCGCGCCAGAACTGACGATTATTGGTCTACCGGAAGGTAACTGGATCACAGTGAGTAAAGGTCACGCTACGCTGGGTGGCCCGAACACCACTTATGTGTTTAAGGCTGGTGAAGAAGCGGTTCCGCTGGAAGCTGGTCACCGTTTTTAAGTGAATTGCCGGATGCATGATCCGGCATCTTGTTCATAGTGCCTGATGCGACGCTTGACGCGTCTTATCAGGCCTACAGGATTCACAATATTAATACTCGTCCCGTCCTTCATCTTCATCCGGCTGTTCCAGCACACTGTAAGCCACCGAACAAAACAGCGAGTTCAGGCGCTGCATATCTCCCAGTAAGCCTAAATGTAGCGAACTGGTTTCAATGCTCTGCACGTTTTGCTGATGCAGGCGATCGACGTGGGCGTGGGAATAGCGGCGATTAAGAATGCGAAAACGATGTTTGCTGCGACGCAAACGACGAGCGCTGGTGACATCGCCAGAGAAGAACACCGACATTGCCAGTTTTAAATTACTGAGCAATTGCTCATAGAGCGCATCCAGTTCCTTCAAGCCATCAAGCGAAAATGCCCGCCGTGCTGCCAGCGATTTATCAGCAATTTCGCTGCCCATGCGCTCGACGATATCGGAAGCCTGTTCAAGGTTGAGCGACATTTCAATAATCTCCGCCCAGCGACGCGACTCTTCTTCTGCCAGTTCCTCTTTTGGCATCCGCGCCAGATACAGCTTAATGGCGGTATAGAGAACGTTGATATCATCTGCCAGCTTACGCAGCTCTTTCTCCTGCCGTGGCTCGCCGTGCATCACTTTATTCAGCCCTTCCATCATCTGTTCCATGGCGTCGCCAATGCGCAGGGTTTCGCGCGCGGCGTTCGCCAGAGCAAGCGTGGGCGTATCCAGCGCGCTGACATCCAGATGTTTAGGCCGTAGCTGGGTATCCAGTTCCGGTTCATCGCGAATAATCGTTTTGCAAAACCGTGCCATCGGGTCAACAAATGGCAGCATGACCAGGCAACGTACAAGGTTGTAGAAGACGTGGAAATAGATCACCAGTTCCGCTTTTGGCAATGACAACTTCCCCATTGTCTCTGCCAGCAAATGGACAAACGGCAGGATAATCAGGCTACCCACCAGCTTAAACAGCAGACTACCCAGCGCGACACGGCGGGCTGCGGCATTGGCGGCACTGTTGTTGAGCATTGCCAGCAGACCGGAACCGAGGTTAGCACCAATCACCAGACAGAGCGCCACGGGGAAGGAGATAATGCCTGCGGCGGTCAGAGTCGCGGTCAGCAGTACAGCAGCAAGGCTGGAGTAGCTGATAATGGCGAACATCGCGCCAATCAGCGCATCCAGCAGAATATCGCCGGTCAGCGAGGCAAAGATCACCTGAACGCCGTTTGCCTGGGTGATCGGCGTTACGGCCTGCACAATCAACTCCAGCGCTAGCAAAATCAGCCCAAGACCAATACCGACGCGGCCCAGTTGCCCGGCGCGTGACTGTTTGCGTCCGAGGAAAAAAATCACGCCGATAAAAATAAGTAACGGTGACAGCCAGGATAAGTCGAAGGTGAGAATACGCGCCATTAGCGCCGTCCCGACATCTGCACCCAGCACAATGACCAGAGCCGGTGCGAGGGCTACCAGATCCTGAGCGACAAACGAGGTCACCAGCATGGTGGTGGCATTACTGCTCTGTACCAGTGCGGTAACGCCGATCCCCGCGCAAAAGGCGAGCGGCTTTTTTTCGACGCTCCGGCTAAGGACAGTACGCAAACGCGCGCCGAAGACGCGCATTACGCCGGTTCGAACAATATGAGTCCCCCAGACCAGCAGGGCGACGGCAGAAAGCAGGTGAAGCAGCGTTAACACGAGTTCAGGTTCTCCTTATCGTTATATGTTCCTGAAGCAATTGAATGACCAAAGGACCGGAAACACGCTGACTGGCATCTTTACTGTGCCTTTTGACATTCGTTTTTCCGGCTAAGATTATTCCAGCCTGTTTCCAGTATAAGTGTTTCATATTAATAAAGAGACAGGGCACTCATTGAGCGCCCTGTTTGTTGTAAGGAAAAGTGACAGATTTGTGAATCAGTCCGCGTCATACCCCAGATTCGGTGCCAGCCAGCGCTCAACTTCGGTAACGCTCATACCTTTACGGCGGGCATAATCTTCAACCTGATCGCGCTGAATTTGTGCTACAGCGTAGTACTTGCTGTCCGGGTGGCTGAAGTACCAACCCGAAACCGATGCACCGGGCCACATGGCGAAAGATTCTGTGAGTTTCATGCCAGTGTGTTTTTCCACTTCCAGCAGCTCCCAGATGGTGGCTTTTTCCGTATGTTCCGGGCAGGCCGGATAGCCCGGTGCCGGACGGATGCCCTGGTAGTTTTCGCGGATCAGCTCTTCGTTGCTGAGGTTCTCGTTCGGCGCATAGCCCCAGTAGACTTTACGCACACGCTCATGGAGATACTCCGCAAAGGCTTCGGCTAAACGGTCGGCAAGCGCTTTCACCATGATTTTGTTGTAATCATCGTGCTGCGCTTCAAAGGCATCAGCCAGTGCGTCCTCTTCCAGCCCGCCAGTCACGGCAAATGCGCCGATGTAATCTGCTTTACCAGAAAGCTTCGGCGCAACGAAGTCAGCGAGACAGTAGTTAGCGAAGCCTGTTTTTTCGGTCTGTTGACGCAGATGGTGGCTGACGTTGATCACATGGGTACGCGTTTCGTCACGGTAGATTTCAATGTCATCGCCCACACGGTTTGCCGGGAACAGGCCCACCACGCCACGCGGATTCAGCGTTTTCTCGGCGCTTAATTTATCCAGCATGTCGTTGGCGTCTTTAAACAGCCGCTGCGCCTCAACGCCCACCACTTCATCTTCCAGAATGCGCGGATACTTCCCGGCCAGCGACCAGGTCATAAAGAACGGTGTCCAGTCGATGTAATTACGCAGCGTTTCGATGCTGGCTTCGACTTCCTGCACGCCGAGACGGTGCGCCACCGGCGGCGTGTAAGCCTGCCAGTCAAAAGCGAAATCGTTATCGCGCGCCGCTTCCAGCGTGACCGGTGGTGTGCGCGGTTTCTTGCGCCCGTGCTGAATACGTACGGTTTCGTACTCCTTGCGGGTACGAGCGACAAAATCATCACGCTGGGTATCGGAAAGCAGCGCCGCCACCACACCAACGGTACGCGAGGCATTCTGCACATACACCGTCGGGCCGCTGTAGTTCTGCTCGATTTTCACCGCCGTGTGCGCTTTTGAGGTCGTCGCGCCGCCAATCAATAGCGGAATAGTGAAGCCCTGACGCTCCATCTCTTTCGCCACGTTAACCATCTCGTCCAGCGACGGCGTGATAAGCCCCGAAAGGCCAATCAGATCAGCATTCACTTCTTTAGCGGTACGGAGAATTTTTTCCGCAGGCACCATAACGCCGAGATCGACAATTTCGTAGTTGTTACATTGCAGCACCACACCAACGATATTTTTACCGATGTCGTGGACGTCGCCCTTCACGGTGGCGATCACCATCTTGCCGTTGGTTTTGCCCTGCTCTTTGCTGGCTTCAATAAACGGTTCGAGGTAGGCCACCGCCTGTTTCATGACGCGCGCCGATTTGACCACCTGTGGCAGGAACATTTTGCCTTCGCCAAACAGATCGCCGACCACGTTCATGCCGTCCATCAACGGGCCTTCAATCACTTCAATCGGGCGCGTAGCCTGCTGGCGGGCTTCTTCGGTATCCTGCTCGATAAACTCAGTAATGCCTTTGACCAGCGAGTATTCCAGACGTTTATTCACTTCCCACGAGCGCCACTCCGCCTGCTGGGCGTTAGCGGTGTCGTCGGTTTTGCTGCCGCGATATTTCTCGGCAAGCTCCAGTAAACGCTCAGTGCCATCATCGCGACGATTAAGAATCACATCTTCCACCGCGTCGCGCAGTTCAGCGGGCAGGTCGTCGTAAATCGCCAGCTGCCCGGCATTGACGATCCCCATATCCATGCCATTGCGAATAGCGTAGTAGAGGAACACTGCGTGAATGGCTTCGCGCACCGGATCGTTGCCACGGAATGAGAAAGAAACGTTAGATACGCCGCCGGAAATCAGCGCGTGCGGCAGTTCGCGTTTGATGTCTTCGCAGGCGCCGATAAAGTCCTGCGCATAGTTGTTGTGATCTTCAATGCCGGTTGCGACCGCGAAGATGTTCGGGTCGAAGATGATATCTTCTGGCGGGAAGCCAACCTCTTCGGTGAGGATTTTGTACGCCCGACGGCAAATCTCGATTTTCCGTGCGCGGGTATCGGCCTGTCCCTGTTCGTCAAAGGCCATTACCACCACTGCCGCACCGTAACGACGCAAGAGCTTCGCGTGATGGATAAAGGCGTCGACGCCCTCTTTCATCGAGATAGAGTTAACAATGCCTTTGCCCTGGATACACTTCAGACCTTTTTCAATGACATCCCATTTTGAGGAGTCGATCATAATCGGCACGCGAGCGATATCCGGTTCACCGGCAATCAGATTGAGAAAACGCACCATCGCCGCTTCGGCGTCGAGCATCCCTTCATCCATGTTGATATCGATAATCTGCGCACCGTTTTCCACCTGCTGGCGGGCCACATCCAGTGCCTCGCTGTATTTCTCTTCTTTGATCAGGCGCTTGAACTTAGCGGAACCGGTGACGTTGGTGCGTTCACCCACGTTCACAAACAGGCTATCTTCGCCAATGTTCAGCGGCTCCAGGCCGGACAAACGGCAGGCTACGGGGATTTCCGGCAGTTTGCGCGGCGCTAATCCTTCTACTGCACGACTCATCGCTGCAATATGTTGTGGCGTGGTGCCACAGCAGCCGCCGACGATATTGAGAAAACCCGCTTGCGCCCATTCACGTATCTGTTTTGCCATCGTGTCGGCGTCGAGATCGTACTCACCAAAGGCGTTGGGTAGCCCGGCGTTCGGGTGCGCGGTGACGTAGCATTCCGCAATCCGTGACAGCTCCTGCACGTACTGGCGCAGTTCATCGGGCCCCAGCGCACAGTTCAGGCCAAAGCTCAGAGCTTCGGCGTGGCGCAATGAGTTGTAAAATGCTTCGGTGGTCTGCCCGGAGAGCGTGCGCCCGGAGGCGTCGGTGATGGTGCCGGAGATCATAATCGGCAGCTCAACGCCCAGCGCTTCAAACTCCGTTTTCACCGCAAAAACCGCCGCTTTGGCGTTAAGGGTGTCGAAAACGGTTTCAATCAGGATCAGATCCGCGCCACCTTCCACCAGCGCTTTGGTGGACTCTCGATAGGCCGCCACCAGCCCGTCAAAAGTGATATTACGAAATGCCGGATCGTTGACGTCCGGAGAAATAGACGCCGTGCGGTTGGTTGGGCCGAGAACACCGGCAACGTAGCGCGGTTTCTCCGGCGTGCGCGCGGTCCACTCATCAGCACAAGCTCGCGCCAGTTTCGCCGCCGCAAAGTTGATTTCCGCCGACAGGGATTCCATCTGGTAATCCGCCATCGCAATGGTCGTGGAGTTGAAGGTGTTGGTTTCGATGATATCCGCGCCCGCTTCAAAGTAGGCGTTGTGGATAGCGGCGATCACTTCCGGTTTGCTGAGCACCAACAGGTCGTTGTTGCCTTTGAGATCGCATGGCCAGTCGGCAAAGCGTTCACCACGAAAATCGGCTTCGTTCAGTCGATAGCTCTGGATCATGGTGCCCATACCGCCGTCCAGCACCAGAATACGTTCATTTAACTGCGCACGCAGTTGTTCCACTTTGCTGCTCACACTTGCTCCCGACACGCTCAACCCAGATTTAATAAAAATTCAACAAACCATACTGGCATAAACGCATCTGTGGTAAAAGCGACCACCACGCAACATGAGATTTGTTCAACATTAACTCATCGGATCAGTTCAGCAACTATTGCATTAGCTAACAATAAAAATGAAAATGATTTCCACGATACAGAAAAAGGAGGCTGTCATGGTCGCACCCATTCCCGCGAAACGCGGCAGAAAACCCGCCGTTGCCACCGCACCAGCGACTGGACAGGTTCAGTCTTTAACGCGTGGCCTGAAATTACTGGAGTGGATTGCCGAATCCAATGGCAGTGTGGCACTCACAGAGCTGGCGCAACAAGCCGGGTTACCCAATTCCACGACCCACCGCCTGCTAACCACGATGCAACAGCAGGGTTTCGTGCGTCAGGTCGGCGAACTGGGACATTGGGCAATCGGCGCACATGCCTTTATGGTCGGCAGCAGCTTTCTCCAGAGCCGTAATTTGTTAGCGATTGTTCACCCTATCCTGCGCAATTTAATGGAAGAGTCTGGCGAAACGGTCAATATGGCGGTGCTTGATCAAAGCGATCACGAAGCGATTATTATCGACCAGGTACAGTGTACGCATCTGATGCGAATGTCCGCGCCTATCGGCGGTAAATTGCCGATGCACGCTTCCGGTGCGGGTAAAGCCTTTTTAGCCCAACTGAGCGAAGAACAGGTGACGAAGCTGCTGCACCGCAAAGGGTTACATGCCTATACCCACGCAACGCTGGTGTCTCCTGTGCATTTAAAAGAAGATCTCGCCCAAACGCGCAAACGGGGTTATTCATTTGACGATGAGGAACATGCACTGGGGCTACGTTGCCTTGCAGCGTGTATTTTCGATGAGCACCGCGAACCGTTTGCCGCAATTTCAATTTCCGGACCGATTTCACGTATTACCGATGACCGCGTGACCGAGTTTGGCGCGATGGTGATTAAAGCGGCGAAGGAAGTGACGCTGGCGTACGGTGGAATGCGCTGACTTTTTCTGGCGGGCAGAGGCAATATTCTGCCCATCATACCTGAGTGGCAATAGAATAAGGGTGTCTGTTAATCGCATTGACGCCAAAATAACTTAATGTCATACACTTCACACACTTTTATTAACTCAGCATTATTTTTAAACATCAAACCACTTAATCATTAACAAAATCGCAAGATCTCATTCCACCGAAACTTTTACGGCTGCATTATGAGATTGAGCGATTTATGATATTTCTTTAGTTGTAATCATATTAAATTTCTTCACTGTTCTGATAGTTAAAATTCAAGACATCAATAAACAATGAGATATTTAAATGATTACTCGCATCCCTCGTAGTTCTTTCTCTGCAAATATTAATAATACAGCCCAGACAAATGAACACCAAACCCTGAGTGAATTGTTTTATAAAGAACTCGAGGATAAATTTTCTGGCAAGGAGCTGGCGACGCCTCTATTAAAAAGCTTCTCAGAGAACTGTAGACAAAATGGTCGTCATCTCTTTAGCAACAAGGATTTTGTCATTAAATTTTCCACGTCCGTCTTATAAGCTGATAAGAAAGAAATTACGATAATTAATAAAAACGAAAACACGACACTTACTCAAACCATTGCCCCAATATTTGAAGAATACCTAATGGAAATTTTACCTCAACGCTCAGACACTCTTGATAAACAAGAATTAAACCTAAAATCAGATAGAAAAGAAAAAGAATTCCCAAGAATTAAACTTAATGGTCCATGTTATTTTCCGGGGCGACCCCAAAACCGTATAGTATGCCGACACATTGCTGCACAATATATTAATGATATTTATCAGAATGTTGATTACAAACCCCATCAAGATGATTACTCTTCAGCTGAAAAATTTCTCACGCACTTCAACAAAAAATGCAAAAACCAGACTTTGGCGTTGGTTTCCAGCCGTCCTGGGGGGCGTTGCGTTGCTGCCTGCGGTGATTTCGGGCTAGTTATGAAAGCATATTTTGACAAGATGGAATCAAATGGCATCAGTGTTATGGCAGCCATATTACTGGTGGATAACCATGCTTTGACGGTCCGGCTAAGAATAAAGAACACAACTGAAGGATGTACCCATTACGTGGTTTCGGTTTATGATCCTAATGTAACTAACGATAAAATAAGAATTATGAGCGAAAGCAAAGAGGATATTAAACACTATTCTCTGATGGATTTTATGAATGTAGATTATAGCCTCCTGAAATGGTCAAATGATCATGTTATTAACCAATCTGTTGCAATAATTCCAGCACTTCCGAAAGAACAGCTATTGATGTTAAAAGGATCTGTGGATGAAATAACCCCTCCATTATCACCAGCAACGATGAATTTGCTAATGGCAATTGGTCAGAATCACCAACTTACGCAACTGATGATTCAGCTCCAGAAAATGCCAGAACTACATAGAACAGAAATGTTGACTGCCTATAATAGTGGACATATGAACGTTATTAATACTATTTTTAACGCATTACCCACTCTGTTTAATACGTTTAAATTCGATAAAAAAAATATGAAGCCCCTCCTCCTGGCAAATAATTCTAATGAATATCCCGGTTTGTTTTCAGCGATACAGCATAAACAACAAAATGTTGTAGAGACGGTTTATCTTGCTTTATCTAACCATGCACGCCTGTTTGGATTTACCGCTGAAGATATTATGGATTTTTGGCAACACAAAGCCCCACAAAAATACTCTGCCTTTGAGTTGGCTTTTGAATTGGGTCACCGGGTTATTGCTGAATTAATCCTTAATACATTAAATAAGATGGCTGAAAGCTTTGGCTTTACGGATAACCCTCGATACATTGCGGAGAAAAATTATATGGAAGCTTTACTCAAAAAAGCATCTCCCCATACCGTACGCTAAATCTTTGCCTGCGCCGATACGCATAAACATCTTCCACATGCCCTTCACGTATGCGGTTTTGTAGTGCGCGCCAGTAATCAGCGCGGAACAGGTCGGCGTGCATCTCTTCAAACAGCGGACCAATACGCGGGTCGGCGCATAGCCAGTGGCGAAACTCTTCCGGGAAAACATCGCCCGGCGAGACGCTGTACCACGGTTCGCTGGCAAGTTCGTCTTCCGGATAGCGCGGCGGCGGGATGTCGCGGAAATTCACTTCCGTCATGTAGCAAATTTCATCGTAATCATAAAAAACCACACGCCCGTGACGGGTGACACCGAAGTTTTTAAACAGCATGTCGCCAGGAAAAATGTTAGCAGCGGCAAGCTGGCGAATAGCGTTACCGTATTCTTCAATGGCGTCGCGCAACTGCTGACCTTCCACTTGTTCCAGCCAGATATTGAGCGGCACCATCCGCCGCTCGATATAGAGATGGCGAATTACAATCTGCTCACCAAGATCGGTGATTTTTTCCGCTGCTTCCTGGAGCAGTAATTCCATTAATGCCGGGGAAATATGCCGCTTCTCCAGCACAAAGTTTTCAAACTCCTGGGTGTCCGCCATTCGGCCCACACGGTCGTGCTCTTTCACCAGTTGATAGCAGGCACGAACGTGAGCGGCAGACATCTCTTTCTGCGGCGCGAACTTGTCTTTGATGACTTTGAATACCCGATCAAAGCCCGGCAGCGTAAATACCAACATCACCATTCCACGAATACCCGGCGCTTCAATGAACTGCTCATTACAGCCCTGTAGATAAACGAGATATTCGCGGTAGCTTTCGGTTTTGGCGTGCTTCTGGCAGCCGATAGCCATATACAATTCAGCGGTGGTTTTACCCGGCAGAATTTCCCGTAGCCACTCGACCAACGCTGCGGGCAGCGGCGCGTAAACCATAAAATAAGAACGCGCGAAGCCAAAGACGATGCTCGCTTCGGCGGTGGTCGTCAGGCAGGTATCAATAAATAACTCGCCATCGTCCGTCTGGTGGATCGGCAGCAAAAAGGGCAATGTGCCGGAAGACGTGATCAGTTTGCCCACCAGCCAGGCGGCTTTATTGCGGTAAAACAGTTCGTTCGCCACCTGTAAATGACTTTCCGCGAGGTTGTCTGTCCCCAGCGTTTCCGTCAGATGGCGAATGATGTAATGAATGTCACGGCTTTTATTCTGCCAACGCAGACGCAGCGGCAGGTCGCTGATAACGCGCATCAGCAGAGATTCCCAGCCGTGATCGGGGTGAAAGTCTTTCGCCAGCGGGCGCGGAATAGTACGAAAACGGCGCTCTGGCTGGGAGCTAAAGATAAAAAGCCGCTCGGGAGTAAGCGAGCGGTGGTCAAATAACCGACAGTACACGGAGTTAAAAAAGCTCTCCGCAATCTCGAAGCGCGGGTAATCCGGCAACAGCCGCGTGTAATGCTCTTTAACGCGCAGTAAAAATGCCGCGTCCGTACTTTGGCCGTTAGTAATGCAGCGCAGTTGCTCCACGACCAGACCAACGTGATGATCGTAAAGATGGATACGGTTTTTCATCGCCTGCTGGACAGCATGCCAGTCGGCCTGTTCGAAACGCTGCTGCGCCCCGGAAGTCACTTCGAGGAATCGACCATACTGAGCGTCGAAGCCTTGCAAAATGGTTTGAGCAATCAGTAATTCCAGGCCACGCGGCATTTAGCGCCCTCATCAGGAGCAGAGAATTGCCGGATGCGGCGTAAATGCCTTATCCGGCCTACGTTCGGCAACGGTTGTAGGCATGATAAGACGCGCAAGCGTCGCATCAGGCATCGTGCACCGATTGCCGGATGCGGCGTGAACGCCTTATCCGGCCTACGTTCGGCAACGGCTGTAGGCATGATAAGACGCGCAAGCGTCGCATCAGGCATCGTGCACCGATTGCCGGATGCGGCGTGAACGCCTTATCCGGCCTACAGTCAGCAACGGTTGTTGTTGCTTAGAACTGCGATTCTTCGGTGGAGCCGGTCAGCGCTGTAACCGACGACGTGCCGCCCTGAATAATAGTCGTCACTTTATCGAAGTAACCTGTACCCACTTCCTGCTGGTGAGATACGAAGGTATAGCCATCTTTCGCGGCGGCAAATTCCGGCTGCTGCACTTTCTCAACGTAGTGCTTCATACCCTCGCCCTGGGCATAGGCGTTTGCCAGGTCAAACATGTTGAACCACATGCTGTGGATACCTGCCAGGGTGATGAACTGGAACTTGTAGCCCATATCCGACAGCTGCTGCTGGAAGCTGGCAATAGTTTTGTCGTCGAGGTTTTTCTGCCAGTTGAACGACGGCGAGCAGTTATAAGCCAGCAGTTTGCCCGGATATTTCGCGTGGATAGCTTGTGCAAAGCGACGCGCCAGTTCCAGATCCGGCGTGGAGGTTTCACACCAGACCAGGTCAGCATATGGCGCATACGCCAAGCCACGGCTGATCGCTTGCTCAATGCCCGCATGAGTACGGAAGAAGCCTTCACTGGTACGCTCGCCGGTAATAAATTCGCTGTCATACGGGTCGCAATCGGAGGTGATCAGATCCGCCGCATCAGCATCGGTACGGGCAACCAGCAGGGTTGGAACGCCCGTCACGTCAGCTGCCAGACGCGCCGCGACCAGTTTCTGAATAGCTTCCTGAGTTGGCACTAAAACTTTGCCGCCCATGTGACCGCATTTCTTCACTGACGCCAGCTGATCTTCGAAGTGAACTGCCGCTGCACCGGCTTCAATCATCGCTTTCATCAGTTCAAAGGCATTCAGGACACCGCCAAAACCGGCTTCCGCATCGGCAACGATCGGCAGGAAGTAATCGACATAGCGCGGATCGCCCGGCTCAATGCCCGCGGACCATTGGATCTGATCGGCACGACGGAAGGTGTTGTTGATCCGCTCCACCACAGCTGGCACCGAGTTTGCCGGATAGAGCGACTGATCCGGATACATGCTGGCCGCCAGGTTAGCGTCCGCCGCTACCTGCCATCCCGACAGATAGACTGCTTCAATACCCGCTTTCGCCTGTTGCAGCGCCTGACCGCCAGTCAGTGCGCCGAGGCTGTTGATGTAGCCTTTTTTCGACTCACCGTGCAGCAGACGCCACATTTTCGCTGCGCCCAGTTGCGCCAGCGTGCATTCAGGATTGACTGAACCGCGTAATTTCACCACATCTTCCGCACTGTATGGGCGAGTAATGCCTTCCCAACGCGGTTGAGTCCACTCTTTCTGTAATTCTTCAATTTGTTGTGTACGGGTTTTCATGTGCAGATGCTCCATAGTTATGTGGTGGTTTACGCTAACAGGCGGTAGCCTGGCAGGGTCAGGAAATCAATTAACTCATCGGAAGTGGTGATCTGTTCCATCAAGCGTGCGGCATCGTCAAAACGCCCCTGGGAGAAACGTTCTTCGCCCAGTTCGCTGGCAATGACTTTCATCTCTTCGCCCAGCATCTGGCGGAACAAGGCTTTGGTCACCGGTTTGCCATTGCTCAACGTTTTTTGATGATGGATCCACTGCCAGATCGAGGTACGGGAAATTTCAGCCGTCGCCGCATCTTCCATCAGGCCATAAATCGGCACACAGCCGTTGCCAGAGATCCACGCTTCGATGTACTGCACAGCCACGCGAATGTTGGCGCGCATACCTTCTTCGGTGCGTTCACCATCACAAGGTGCCAGCAGCTGATCGGCAGTAATCGGCGCGTCTTGTTCGCGCATCACTTCAAGCTGATTTTTACGGGAGCCGAGAATGTCGTTGAATACCGCCATTGCCGTGTCCGCAAGGCCTGGGTGAGCGATCCATGTGCCATCGTGACCGTTATTGGCTTCCAGCGATTTATCCGCTTTTACTTTGTTGAGCACCTGGTTATTGTGCTCTTCATCTTTGCTCGGAATAAACGCCGCCATGCCGCCCATCGCAAAAGCACCGCGTTTATGGCAGGTTTTAATCAACAGGCGTGAGTAAGCATTCAGGAATGGTTTATCCATCGTCACTGCCTGTCTGTCTGGCAGGACGCGATCGGGATAGTTTTTCAACGTTTTGATATAGCTGAAGATGTAATCCCAACGACCGCAGTTCAGACCAACAATATGGTCACGCAGCGCGTGAAGGATTTCATCCATCTGGAACACGGCGGGCAGCGTTTCAATCAGCAACGTCGCCTTGATGGTGCCGCGCGGCAGATTAAAGCGATCTTCTGCATAGCTGAAGACTTCGCTCCACCAGGCCGCTTCCTGCCAGGACTGGGTTTTCGGCAGATAGAAATAGGGACCACTGCCCTTTGCCAACAGTGCCTGATAGTTGTGGAAGAAATAGAGCGCAAAATCAAACAGGCTGCCGGGGATTGCCTCACCACGCCAGGTGACATGTTTTTCCGGCAAGTGCAGACCGCGTACCCGACAAATCAAAACCGCTGGATTGGGCTTGAGCTGGTAAATTTTGCCTGCTTCATTAGTGTAACTGATGGTGCCGTTAACCGCATCACGCAGGTTAATTTGCCCGTCGATCACTTTGTTCCAGTCTGGTGCCAGTGAATCTTCGAAATCGGCCATAAAGACTTTCACATTGGCGTTGAGCGCGTTGATCACCATCTTGCGCTCTACCGGGCCAGTTATCTCTACGCGGCGGTCTTCTAAGTCCGCAGGAATCCCGCGAATTTTCCAATCAGCATCGCGAATGGAAGCTGTTTCCGAAATAAAATCAGGCAACGTTCCGTTATCAATATCTTGCTGCTGCTGAATGCGCGCTGCCAGAAGTTTATTGCGTTGTGGCGTAAAATGCGTCACCAGCTCAGTCAGAAATTCTACCGCTTCGGCAGTAAGAATTTGCTTCTCCTGCTCGCCATACGGCCTTGTGAAAGCCAGTTCATCGGTTGTTGTTGCCTGTTCAGTCATCGTGCAGCTCCTCGTCATGGATCCGAAAACTTCCCCACTGTGAACGAAGGATCGTTGTGCGCTTTTCGTTCAGCACAACTAAGACTACTCATTTAAAATGCAAAATCAAAAACAATTTCCATTTTAATTAAAAATACTTGATAACTTGTTGATAACAATATGAATAAAATTTATTCACCTGCTGAGGTACGTTTCGGAAATAAAAAAGGCACCCGAAGGTGCCTGAGGTAAGGTGCTGAATCGCTTAACGATCGACTATCACAGAAGATTAATCCAGCGTTGGATTCATGTTCCGTAGATCGTATGGCGTGATCTGGTAGACGTAATAGTTGAGCCAGTTGGTAAACAGTAAATTACCGTGACTACGCCAGCTCGCTCGCGGTGTATTTTGCGGATCATTGTGCGGGAAATAGTTATACGGTACATCCGGGTCTAGTCCGGCTTCCACATCGCGGAAAAATTCCTGCGCCAGCGTTTGCGCATCATATTCGGGATGGCCCGTCACAAAGGCAATGCGCTTATCTTTACTGGCAAACAGATATGCATCCCCTTCTTCCGTCTCTGCCAGAATTTCCAGATCGGTGTAATCACGAATCAACGCTGCCGGAAAGTCAGCATAGCGCGAATGCGGTGCCAGGAATGAATCATCAAAGCCACGCGTCAGAAGCGCATGAGGATGGAGAATATGATGCTCGTAAACGCCAGAGAGTTTGTCGGTGCGAGTTTGCTTAGGAATGCCGTAGAGGATATTGAGCGCGGCCTGTACCGCCCAGCAGACAAACAGCGTCGAGGTGACGTGATCTTTCGACCACTCCAGCACCTGTTTGATCTGCGGCCAGTAAGCGACATCATTAAACTCCACCAGGCCCAGCGGCGCACCAGTTACAATCAAACCGTCAAAGTTCTGATCCTGAATATCTTCAAAGTTACAGTAGAAGTTGTTCAGATGCTCTGCGGGCGTGTTGCGCGATTCACGGGAATCGATGCGCAACAGCTGAATATCGACCTGCAAAGGTGAGTTTGAAAGCAGGCGCAGAAACTGATTTTCAGTTTCAATCTTCTTCGGCATCAGGTTAAGGATCAGAACCTTAAGTGGACGAATTTCCTGACCAGACGCACGAGAAGTTGTCATCACAAAGACGTTTTCTTCACGCAAGAAATTGACGGCGGGTAGCTCGTCCGGCACACGAATCGGCATAACCTGATTACCTCACTACATACGCTTATACGTTTAGACATCCAGATAGCTGAAGATAACCAGAAAATTTGCCAATGTCGAGCCTGCATGTTGAAGGTGAGAAAGTTTCAAGGAAAAGACTACGTTAGAATATAAGAATGACTAAAAGGAGAGAAAATGGTTATTAGTATTCGCCGCTCACGGCATGAGGAAGGGGAGGAACTCGTTGCGATTTGGTGTCGTTCTGTCGATGCCACTCACGATTTTCTATCAGCAGAGTATCGGACCGAGCTGGAGGACCTAGTTCGTTCCTTCCTGCCGGAAGCGCCGTTGTGGGTCGCGGTTAATGAGCGGGATCAGCCGGTTGGATTTATGTTGCTAAGTGGGCAGCATATGGATGCGCTGTTTATCGATCCTGATGTGCGCGGCTGCGGCGTAGGTCGGGTGCTGGTGGAGCATGCGCTCTCGATGGCACCGGAACTGACAACCAACGTTAATGAGCAAAATGAGCAGGCGGTTGGGTTCTATAAGAAGGTGGGTTTTAAGGTTACGGGACGCTCTGAGGTGGACGATTTGGGGAAACCGTATCCGTTGCTGAATCTGGCGTATGTGGGGGCGTAGGCGATTTTTTCTCATCCCGGTGGGCTGAACTTCAGGTTTAGTACCCACCAATGGTGACACGATTATTTCTGCTTAAGCATTGCCATGACCGCACTATCACTGAGTACCGCTGATTGCGCATGGATGTGGAACTGGCGATATTTCATTAACGTTGCCCCAGCGACCACTTCATGGAGAATGCGTTCCTCAACCTGTGACAAACCGCCCTCATTCATTTCCAGCGCGCTCACAACAATATCCATACGTTTTGCTGGCAAAAAAGAATGCCAGGTTGAACGTGGGTGGAGTTGCAGAACAAGATCTTGCAGAACTTTTTCTGCAACAAAGAAATTGGCGATTAACAGGCGCTGGTTACTGAAGGCAGCGTCTCCTGACACTTCACGTTTGCTTTCAAGATCGCGAACAGTAATTTGATTACGACGAATTTGGATATACAGAACTGACATGAGATTCCCTTCATCATGCAAATAATTGATATGCAAAAAACCCCGGCCTTATGGACCGGGGTTTTTCTAATTTGATGCCTGGCAGTTCCCTACTCTCGCATGGGGAGACCCCACACTACCAT